>Ga0210059_1014117_pt1 | contig 11851 bp, 5 predicted proteins | sample Ectturendosymbi2_FD_188042 | JGI IMG/M metagenome (GOLD analysis project Ga0210059, IMG submission 188042) | Ecteinascidia turbinata endosymbiont from Florida, USA - Sample 2 (SPAdes) (version 2) | ecosystem: Host-associated > Tunicates > Ascidians > Unclassified | place: Key West, Florida... | reverse complement strand
TCTATAAAACAACAGAACATCACCATCGACCCTGAAGCTATCACCAACGAGCAAGTCACGCTCATAACGCCCATTCTTGACAGCATATTTGCTAGCATTGAAAACGCAGGTGCAAAAATATTTTTTAGATATTATCAACATAAAGTTGTTTTCGGCTCATGCTTCCATCGAGAAATGCTTTGAGTCTTCTATTTGTTGCAAAGCTCTCTAGATGTGCCTTCTCATGCCCAACACCTTTGCCACTAAAATACAAGTTGAAATACCTATCTAAAGAATTAAAAAGTCCGAAGTTGTTTAAGGAGTATATTCTTTATCTACACATAAAGAACACCGCTGCAGGAATGTATTTCAGATTGCACCAGTCTACGAGATTGATTATAAGTATAACCAGTTTTTTTAAGGCGTTTTAGGGACCCGATTCGGGTCCTAAGAATCAGAGAAAATTATAATCGGGTCCCTAAAATCAGAGAAAATCGGGTCCCTAGGATCAGAGAAATCGGGTCCCTACAGATCCATACCAGGTTCCTAACATTGTCCTTAAAAAAATCTTGGTTTAATGAATGAAATGTCTTCATGGTAGATTTCATTCATCTTGTGCTATTGTTGAATCCCCTGCTTGCCAAGTTCAAAAGTTCATCGAGTAGTACAGATCCGTTTCTGACTGACAAAAGGTTTGAGAGAACCCTAAGAAAAAGGAATGCGGTGGCTACAACTGGTAACGAAATGATGTTGCACATCTCATCTATCGTTCCAAGGGCCTTGATTGAGAGCAATAAAGAATACACCAGTTCACATAAAACTGAATCAGTGAAAGAAAACATTTTTTTAATACACTATTTAACGTATGTCATTTGGTAAAACCTGATCAATCTCTAATCGTCGAATCAAGCTGATACAAGGAGTTGATTTGTATTCTCAATTTTACTAGTTCAACATTTTTACAGTTTTGTGCATAATAGTTGTGTAATGAGGCAAATTCAGTTTTGACCTTTCATTTACAATTGAAACACAGCGATAAACATTTCAACATAAAGTTGATAATTGACAAAAATTTTTTCATCACGTGGATGGCTTGCTGCTCGAATGACAACTTCAATTATCTTCAACAAGATTTTAACACATGAATAAATTCAATTCAACACCGCTCAAATTAAGGACGAAAACGTATTTTGGTAAAACATGTCTAACTTTGCAATGGTTTCGCAGCAAAAACAACTTTATGTGTTAAAGCAACTTCACGTCACAGGTGAAAGAAGCAAGGATTCTATCGCAAATTTTTAACAGGAAATTCATTTCAGGTAACACTGCGCATCGTCAGCCCTGAGAGTTACATATGCAAGCAATGCTACCAGGTGAAACGTTGAAAGGCTAAAACAAGGGTAGAGAAAGCAAACAACCTGAAGACTGCAGTAAAAATATCGCACAACACCAATTGCTACAATTAATACTCGAAAATGCGTTTCAATTAAATAAATGCATTCACTGGAGCTTCAGAACTTACTGCAAAAGTAGCATAAACTTAAGAAGTCACAACAGAAGCTGCGATGATTAATATACTTTGTTCTCAGATAATTGCATTTGAATTTCGCTTCTTTGGGCAAGGCGAGGCGTCCACTTAAAACTTGAAACAACACGCCGTATGGTTTGGAACTTCTGCAGAATACGTAAACCTAACTTGTACTTGTAGCGATGGCAACCAAGCCTCAGCGCGCGCATTTGAAACATTGTGACTGACGAAAGCCACAACGCCAGTACGCTGGCGGCGAAAGAAGTGAAAGTACGTCAACGCACAGCGCAAAAGGATAGCAAAATTTATCTTACGCGGTGAAGGATCATGTTTTGAATATTAATTTGTGCGTTACTTTGGTGATACTATTTATCTACACAGTTATCCAGATAATGGAAATTAGGTTGCTCAACAAAAGTAACAGCGTAAGCTTCATGTATACTGTAGGTGGTTTGTTTACGATACCATGGAACACTGAATAGTGCCGCGACAACGCCACTCCATCTTTGTCATTTTTACAATTGAGTCTGTTCCAATTACTGCGGTGCGATGACCGTCTTTTGGAAAATTTCTTCATGGTTTGGCCGATATATTGTTCATGGCCTATCACACAAGTCGTTAAATACCATAGTAGTTTGCGCATGTCAAGTTTTGGTTGAGCAGGAAGTTTTTACTTTTGCTCATTATTTGTAAGACACATGGTACCATTGATTTGTTGTGTTCTCCACAGCAACCACAAAGTGCACAGTGGCCGCAAGGTCTCGGCACACCGTTGACACGTTCCCCCATCTTGCTTAATGCAAGGTGCTTGTAGCTTGTAAGTATTTATCCAGTTGTAGTAACTGGTAGGTCTTTTGTAGGTTATCATGTCTTCGGATTTAAGTTTTTTCTCTCTCTGTTAGAGTTAGCAGGTGGGGGAAGATGTATCCCAGACTTGTGGGTCATCTTTCTTGTTGATCTTCATGGGAATACGTTTTTGTAAGTCTTAGTGAAACCCCCTCTCATGACTGCAATTAAAAAAATTGGATTTATCAAACACAAACGAATATCCTTTTTAAAGGGACGGCCTCAGATTTGCACAGGCCTTTCCTGAAGGCGAAACAATTGTACTTTTTTTACAAAGAAGTGTAAACAGCACGGAAACAATCAATTTTTGTTTTTTCAGCTTTCTTTGCTTATTGCAGTAAAGCAGTTGTTTTTAAAACGATTGTAGCCAAGCGCTTCCAACGTCTGTGATGAACTTTCCTAAATTGAAAATTTCTTCAGACTATTGATAAAATGTCACGTAGTATTTGCATTTGTGGAGAAAATCTCTGCATTGTGTGAAGCATAAAAAATATTGCTTAATGCAAAGAATATAAGCTCGATAAATTCCTGAATGTTCGGAAGTATTAGGTTTTTGAAGTGAGAAGAACCATATGATAAAAACTATAATACTTTTCTAACTTTATTTGAGGTAAAAAGTAAAATGTTGATTCAGTGATGCATATCGTTTGATGTAAGTCTTATTCAGGAAGCCACATTTTTTTGTACTGCGACTTTTGATATATGTTGTAAAAGTAATACTTTTTAATCTGTTTTTCTCGATAATTGCCTTATTTTTCAGACCAGCGTTTTTTCAGTCTAGTCAGCATTATTTGAAACAACAAACATTTATGAGTATTTAAAAGAATTAGTAAAATAGCCAACAACTTGTGTGTTATCATGTGAGGTACACATCTTCAAACATTTTTTTCTATTTACAGATCTCAGGCGTTTTCCGATATATTTGAGTTTGCAAGTTGGCACCACGTTGGCCTTTGCTGTGGACACAACTGGGAGCATGGCAGGAGAAATTCAAGCCACAAAAGATCAAACCATTAACATCATCAACTCCACAAGGAACACAGCTGATCAACCGCTAGTATATGTACTGAGTCCATTTAATGATCCAGGTTAGATGCCTGCAATTCAATAAGTATGATTCGTTACAAGTATACGACAGCTCTTCATTATTCACACGGTTTTAATACGATTGAGTAAAAATTTAAGTTATTGTCTTTTTCCGATCATGAATTTTTTTTCCCATATACAAACAAAGATCCGCACGTTTCACCAAACATAAATTGAATTTTTAGTGGTGGTAAATTGTGAAAACATTTATTTTGGCAAATGTTTTGCACCTGACCAGGAGTGGGACCGGTGACACGAACAAGTGATGCCGACATGATGATAAACGCCCTTAACGCTCTGACTGCAAGAGGAGGTGGAGATTTTGCAGAACTGGCGCTCAAGGGAATTGAAAACGCCCTTCTGGAAAGCACTAAGAGGTGTTGACATTTAAATACATCTGTGTACTTTCAGTACGGTCAACGTTTAAATGAAGTAATATTGCGTCACAAAAGAGACCAACCTTAAAAGATTTGTCAAGTAACTAGCAAACCATTCATTTTCTGTTACTACGCTGTGGCTTAACACGCAAAAAGTTTACCTCAGCGTCAAACTTGTTTTTTTTATGCCCAGATCGATTGTATTTATGATAACGGATGCAGATGCGAAAGATCCAGAGCTGGAAAGTAGAGTCATTGCTCTTGCCATCATCAAGAAAATTAGAGTAAGACGATCTTGCCTGTAAATTGGTTTGTATAACGAACTTTGCATGTAAATCATGTTTGGGGGAGGACTCGACACATTTTTGCAGATTGTCTTGTTAAAATCTGCTTAGCTAATTTTGAAAATATTTCAATAGCATCAAAAGTTAGGTATATTCATCAAAGTCAGGTAAATGAAAATTATAGAGCAAGTGCATATTACAAAATTTTGCAAAGCACTTGCATGGCACAATTTGAAATTCAAACGGCATCCAAAGCCAAAAGTCCATGAGACTAGATCAGAAGCTACTGTCACATCTTACACGAACCAAATGTAAAAACAATTTTTTATAAGCATCCCACATTAGCATTGATATTGGAAGTGACAAGAATTCTAAGAAAAATCATGATGCAATGCGTGACATGAAAATTATTCACGTTCTCCCTTCTGCCTAAAACAGGGTAGGACAAATGCAAAAGTTTCTGAGAAACGAGTTGTTTTGTAAGCGAAACCATCTGGTGAATCCAAAACAATTGTTTCCACACCTTCGGTAGGAATACCACAACATTTGCTGGCATGTTGAAATTGGAGGCGGAAAAGTAAATGTCTTCTCTATATCACTAATGCCATGCGTTTTTCATGTCAAATATATATAATTTTATTGAGGTAGTGATTCCATTTCAGGGCTAAGTTTTGATCTTTCGCTATTAATTTTTGCTATATGGTCTACCTGGCATCATTCGAGGTTGTATTAACAGACGTTTGTCAAAAATGATAATACGGAACGCCCTACGTGACACCTAACGCGTTCATGCAGTACCTGCCTTAGGCAAAGTGCCTACTTGCCGTGTCGCGCGTCACGACTTGTTTCTGCATGTTGCTTACAATGAGTGTTACCCCCGACTGCTTACGTATAGTCCATTTGTCTGCCGCGGAGGAAGTGCAAATCAAGTTTGCACTTGTGTCTCCCTCCAATAATTAGTTTCCACTGGGAGTGGCTCTACCGGCGTGAATTTCATGGAATTGTACGTCGTGAACAAAATTTTTTCAAAGTCAAACCGAAGCAGACTACAATCCACTGTTTGGTCACATGTTGGAGATCAAGCATGGAAAGAATGTCGGAAGAGGAATCAAGTCATAACTCACGGGCTTCGTGAGGATACTGTGTTTCCGCAATAACAAGACTTACCCGATAATAAGACCTATCGTGATTTTTAGGATGATTTTAAATTAAGCCCTACCCTTAAAATGAGCTCTTGTTCACTGGTGACAACAAAACTACCCTGATCGCAGCCAATCACATCATTCAACGCAAACACTGGTCATTTTCCCCATTATGAGGTCATTATTGATGTGCGTCATATTTGATATATCAAAACAAGACATCCCCCGAAAATAAGCCCTATAGTGTAAATTTCGGAGTGAAAATTAATGTAAGCCCTGTCTTGTTATCAGGGAAACACGGTAGCACCGCCAAAGGCGTAAATCCACAGCAGAAAAGATCGTTCACGCAGAAAGTATGCCACCATTATGATATTTTGAAGACACTATAAACAGGCAATTAACAAAAATCGTAAAACATTGGCTTGGTGTGAAAAGGTTAATAAATACACCTATCAGGGTTTTAAAACCTTAACGTGTGAAATAATTCAAAAACCGTCGACGGGCCACACATGTCTGACGACACTGTGGACCAGAAAGCCAATAATTTCGGCTTGTAAGTTCAAACCTATAACTACAGTATTATCTGATTACAATCACAGTATATGGTCTGTCTCTGTGCCTATATCTTTACGGAAATTAGCGAAATGCTTGTATTCACACTGTTGCGCGTCATTGGTGTTTGGTATTGACACTGAACAGAAAAACCTTCTCCCGCTGCTTTGCTGGGACAGACTTGATCAGAAAATAAAAAAGTAAGAGAAAAGGAGGTGGTGAGGCGACGTCAGGTGGACAAAAACTGTAGGGGCGTGGTTGATCAAATATCGGTCACGCTGCGTTATCATCTCAGTGGTGTAGCCGTGCGTAACTAGCGTTCACAGAATTTTTGAGAAACGCGTTTGTGACAACCTTCCACCTATGCCAGTGGTTCTCAACCTTGACGAACACGCCGAACCCTTAGGTGGTTTCCCAAGCTTTTGTCGAACCCCATTTTTGCCCAGTATAACAGAAAGTAAAAATGGGTTACTGAAATCAGATGACCTTCGTCGAACCCCTGAAACGGCTCAGTCGAATCCTAGGGGTTCGATCGAACCTAGTTGGAGAGTCAATGGCCTGTTCTGACACGTCACGATTTCCCCGCATCGACAGGTCTACAGCTATTATTTCCTACATAAAATGTTGTAGAACGCAGGTGTTTACCTCAAGTTTTTCTTGTCACGGGTTCAAGCAGCAAACTTCACCCCAGCAGCGATCGATCATCAAACACGGTTTCTGAAAATATAGCAGAAACGATTCAAGCATTCAACAAGCGCAGCTTAATAATGATGAAGCGTTTTGCTCTTTTCAATGTTGGTCTTGTGCAAATCCAGTTCTGTAATGTGCTACTGTGTGGCTAACCATTTTTTGTGCTCTGTGTCTATGATCGCGTCTGCATGGACCACGAGTCTGCAATAAACTATTATTATATTATAGTAACTGAGCAAACAAACTTTACTACCGATCATCTGAGCACGACAAACACTTAATTAGACAAGCACACAATGGTTATTTACAGTAAATCAAACACGCATCTCAAGCGAACGAATGCAGTCCAGCTACTGTACAACATCAATGCCGATTGGTAAATTACCACTGCGTACTAAATTTTTCAAAAAGGCATATAATAAGCTTACGTACCAAACCGATGTGGGTTCCACAGCTCAGATTTCCGTCTTGGAGTTTATCGGAAAACTCGCTGTTTCGACCTGGCAGAAGTTGGGTTATCCGCATGAGGGCCGAAACCGTCACCAAACGAGAAGTAAATGAGCAGAGAATTTATGGTGCGTTCGCATGAGGAGAAACAGATTGAGCCGTTCACTCATTGAGGAGAAACAGATTGAGCCGTTCACTCATTGAGGAGAAACAGACCAACTCCTGTAGTCATTGTTGTCGTAAGCCGTGCTAACGGACACAGGGGATTAACAATTTCGCCGAAACCCGGAAAGACTCCATTCCATATGTCAAGTGATGTCAGATACAGTTGCGAACCACAAATGCACAAAAAATGTACAGTAGCAGCTTTCTTGACCCAGGGCTCACGTTATATTCGGTGACCTGGTGAACACAGCGTGCAGCGCAAATACACCGAAGTCGACTGGTTGACGCTCGCCGTTACAAGTGGGACGAAGTTTTTCAAATCGTTGAAGGATGAGGTAATGGCTTGCAGTGGGGGGTGAGCTGGGCGACGGCCCCGGGCATCCAAGCCAGGGGCATCCAAAGAGTGTAATTACATTTAATTAAAATGCTGTAACTAGATGCTTCCTCGTATTGTAAAGCTACTAAGACATACTACATGGATCTAGTGGAAACTTGCCTGAGGGGGCATGCAAATCTAAATTAAGTTACCCCAGAGATGGAGATAAAGCACTGCCATGGTTACCGAAAGGTCTTACATCCTATCTCTCTTCACCCTTTTGTAGGTTGGCCAAATCCTGCTAGTCTATTTTTAATCTGCGACTTGTATTCTTTAAAATATTCTCTCTAGAGCTTCGGTTCTTAAACTGGCGAGCGTGGAAAGTTCGCAAGTGGTCTTACGAGTATAACGGCGATATGCTGTTGAAATTCATTGATTGCAGTGTTTTTATCATTCTTAAACCCATGGTATTTTCACTATAAACGCCTAAATCGAAACAAAGTGGACAGTACGGTGACTAAAACAGGAGATCTTCTGAACTTGCTTGTTCAAAGTTGCAAATCTCTTAAACTTGCTGGTTCGAACTTGGATTCATGGTAAACGCTTTGTTTTATGGTGTTTTGTCTGCTTGGTTTCATTTTTAGTGGAAATGCAAGTAGTGTCACAGGATTATACCATACGTGACAATTTGGCGATAGATTCTTCGCTTTTGATCGTTGCAGAAAAAGTTCAAAATAATACCGTAAATTCAAGTATGTACTTTCCACGATGGGTGTAAGCAAGAAATCGATCAGCAAATTTTTAATAGGAAATCGATTTCACGTAAAATTACGCATCCTCAGTCCTTATTCAAATAGAAGTAATACCGTAAATGTTTCAGAAAGAGCATCGTTCGGAGCTGTTAAAACAGTTTCGGCGCTGTGTACTGGCCTACGTTTAAAATCGTACTTTTGAGCAGAGCGCCAGACTTCATTATAACGTACTTCATTTTTTCTCGCCAAAAGGTGCCAGGTAATGTTTTGTGTCCTTGCCCGTACGTTTTACCACGTACAAGTCCCTTGCTATTGTTGCTTAACGTGGCACAAGACTCGTACAGATTTTTCTCTTCTTAATCCTCACTTGAGGTGAAGTTTTTATGGCGTAATCTTTTTTCACGTGGCAAAGTTCTGAGCAGGTAGTTTTGCCGTGCCTCTATTTCTAACATTCCTCAATCGAAATATTTATAGGGGCATACAATCATGTATTCACCCCGAGCGTCATCAGACCTCTGCACGCCAATGGAATTGGAGACGATTCATGTTGTAGTAAATACCAAGGCGTGTCATGTACTCGTCATGATGCACGGTTGTGAGAGAGATTTCGTAAAATTGCATAAAAGGTTAAAACTCAGTGGTGGTACCACATCGATCCAAACACTCGCAAGGAAGAATGTGGTTACTAAAAACGCGTGCCTAGTGAAGAAATTTATAAAATTGACAATAGAAAAGAAAAATTGGAAATGGTCTCGTGCATCTGACAAAGTCAAGCAGGTGAAGAAACTTGAGCTAGTTTCCTAGTCAGCAAGGCAATACAGACAGTTTGGATTGTTGAAAAAAAGGATTCGAAAAAAACAAATATCAGAAAATGCAAGGGGCATTGCTTAAATGCTAAAAACAAGGTGGGCTGTTTGAGGCACTTAATATCCGCAGGCTAAATAATCTCAAAGAAGACGAACTGTTTGTGGAAATTTCACAACTTCCTGTGACAACTGCCTCGGCCTGTTTGAATGTTTTCTCCAAAATGGAAAAATTCTCGCTGGCTAAATTGAAGCATTCAATCAGGAATGCTATGAAAACAGAACCCGAACCAAATAAAGATGCGAACAGGCTTTTAATCTCGGTTTTAATGTGATATTTTTAGATGCAACGATAAAAAAAATATTCATTCGAAGCGTCAATCTATTTTCTTTTCACTCTATTTCTTTTTGTCGGATTACGTAGTTTTTCATTTGTGTAAAGCGTCGGTTTTTATCATTTATTTTGCAAATAATGACCACGAAATCATGATTATAGGTCTAAAATACTTTTCCAAATTGACTATTACAGTACAAGGACATACAAATTACATCTTGCGTTCCCGAAAACCATAAATAAGACATATCACAACCATATGTTCCCTCTAAGGTGCGCAACTATATCACCAGACCATTTGCGCAGTGGAATCTCATTCTTGCCCACTTGCAACATTCCAAATTTAATATCGTATATATATTGCTTAGCCCCTTTTACCGCTTAAAACGCTTCATTGGTTGTGCGTGGGCATGGTTGCGCAATTGCATGCGCACTAAAACAAGAATTTCCTCAATGTAAAATTTTTTTAGAGGAAACACTGGTCGCAAGCAATTTTTCTGAAACACTTTTCGGAATTTTCAGAACATGTCGATTTTATGCACCTTTTGGAAAAAGAGGTCTGACCAAAATAGCAATATCACTTCAATTTCGATGTTAGAAATGGGATCTAGGGTACCATTTGTCCCAGAAAAATACTTGTTGATTTTAAGTCTTCTCGAAAATTTGCAGATTTATTCAATCTTAATTGAAAAAAATCTTGTGCTTTATTGCTGCGCCGGAACCTTTTCTCTGGCAAATTTTGGTTGCGTTGTTGACAGCAAAATTGATTTTGTAAAAACGCGCATGCAAATGGACTCGGCTGCATGGCAAGTGTCATTCGCAATGAGCTTCATGATCATCCTTTTTCTGGTTTCCTGTTGGTAATGGCCTTAGCCAACCTCGACCATCCTTCTCATTAGAGATAAAATATCTCATATCAGTTTTGATACACTTCTCGCATTCAAGGCTCACAATCCTCAAATATGTGCTTTCCAATAGGTCCATTTATCAAATATTTTATTGACTAATAGACTAAAATGATCGAAATGTTTCTAAGAAATTAATGACCCCAAAAAACGTGTTTATTTTCTTTTATGAAACGAAGAGAAAAAACAAACTGAAAATTAAAATGAAACAATAACTTTTCATTGCTGAATAGGTTTTACAAACCATTTAACAGTTCATCCATGAATTTGTTAAATTGCAATATTAAAAAATGCTAAAAGTTTCTCTGTTATCACAACAAGTAGAGAATTAATAGAAAAAACTACTGTACAAAATACAAATTACGGATAACACAACTATAGGGACAATTATTACAGTTAGAGGCATTAAACTACCTTCAAAAATTAAAATTTAGGATATTTGTTTTTCCAGGAATGATTACAACTCTAACGTCTGTGCTGGTTAAAACGTTAATGTTCTTTTACGTACCGTAACTATGCGCAACAGCATATTAATAATTTCACCTTCAAAAATGACAAAGTACCAAGGCATATTCCTAAAAGTTGAAACAAACGGTTTCACGGAATAAATCTGGTCCATGCTATTCCTTACTCTGCAGTAGTCTTGTCGCGCTAAGTATCACACAACAGTTAGCATAGAGATTTAAGGTTTTTGCTTGTCCAGAAAACGTAATTTCTTGACAATGATAGTATTTGTGGCAACACCAACCAGTATTTCTTAAATTCGCATAATTCATTTTGTCTAATTATGTTTTGCAGGTTATCACACTTCAAACACAAAACCTTCCCAACCCCAATGGTTTTGATCTTTACAACAGGATTGCAAAAGCCACTGGGGGCCTAGTAACCGTAACTGATAAAAGAAACTTGGAAGCAAGCACGAGTCTATTTAAAAGCCTAACTGCTCAAGGGCAGGTGAATATCGTTTTGCTGTCATGTAAATAAATCTTTTTGTTTTTATATTTTCAGAAAATTGCATGTTCAAGTTTGTTACTGCCGCAGGAGTCAAACTAAAACGTTGTTGCTATGACCCAAAAAACTGAGTTTTTCAAGAAAATTCAGCGCAGAACACGATATAAGCGTAAAATATTTACAAGATTTGTTATTCTCAGTTGCTCAAACATTTATTGGAACGAAGTTGGATTAATAGCAGTAGTGAACACTAACTTTCCAGAAACATCACATGGGTTAATATTAAAAGTGGACAAGAACTTCTAGAACATTCACACATAAGCTGCAGCACACAGGAAGCATTTTTACACACGCAAGCAGTGCCAAAACTGCAAAATGTTTAGTTGACGAGATGAGCAAATGGCGACTCAAATGTTTAAAAATTACCTTTTCATTACCGACAAAACCACATTCCTCCAGAGTTTTTATAATTGAAAATTTGTGAAGCGCATTTATTAACTTTTAGTAATTGAAACAAGAAATAAATCAAACTCAGTTTTGGTTGCTTTTGAAATACTTGTGACAACTTCACTGATTGAAGAATACATTGGAGCGTCACTCATATGTACTGCGCTTATTCACAGACTGAAATTGTTGTTCAGGAAACTAGGAAGTTTTCACATTGAATTATAGCAAGCTTACGTTTAGTTGTTTC
>Ga0210059_1014116_pt1 | contig 11851 bp, 9 predicted proteins | sample Ectturendosymbi2_FD_188042 | JGI IMG/M metagenome (GOLD analysis project Ga0210059, IMG submission 188042) | Ecteinascidia turbinata endosymbiont from Florida, USA - Sample 2 (SPAdes) (version 2) | ecosystem: Host-associated > Tunicates > Ascidians > Unclassified | place: Key West, Florida... | reverse complement strand
GCGCCCTACTCCGCAGTAGTGCTGTAACAAGTGTTACGTTTTAGCTAACAATAGTGTTAAGAATGTGTCTGTAGCCCTATGGTTCTGTCTTCAATGCAGTTGCAAAAAGTGTCTGTAACCCTGTGATATCGCCGGCTTCAATGTCTTGTACTACGTTCTGTATTGTCTGTTTTTATCAACCTGCGTTCTGCAGAGTGTTTGTGTTCATACTATGGACTTCGTGTCTGCTAACAAACAAATAAATTAAATTAAAATTAATGAGGTTAACATCATTCCCCTGCAATTGCAAATTAACTTCATTGAACTTCGTGAAGATATCTGTGGACTGTGACAGCCAAGATGCTGTATCTGTGACACCCTTTGACAGCCACCTTCTGTGTGCAGCAACAGGCGTGCAAAGTCTCTTCATCATTATCCGAGTGCACCCCATTGCCTGAACTTAGCAGAACACTTCTAAACCCTTTGGTGTCCTTTGATCAATCCATTAATACTCTGCCACATTTTTAGCAAATTGTGAGTTCGGAATAGAGCAGCATTGAAGTTTATCTGCAAATTTTAAAAATATTTGAATTTAACCGCGACGCTTGCAGCCGTCCACTGGCTCTACCATCTCTCTCTCCCTGGATTTCCTTGGCGCTGTTCAAGCTAAAGTGCGCTCTGAAACACATTTCTGTTTTCCGGAATCTTTTCGATTCCCTTTTTGTAATTCTTGTTGGCACCTAACACTATCTGTAAAACATATAAATTGCCTTTCTACTTTCCAATTGAACTCGTACAAGGTTATTATTATATTTGTGATCATTAAACCACTCAATCCAAAATTAGCTCACGCTTTTGGTTACAGGCTGATTCTAAGTGCAGGCGTGCATTCTCACACCACACCGGTGATAACCACTGTAACGAAACAGGCATTATAAGTATCAGTTTACCCGTGCCAAGAAGTACAGCTGACGAAAATTCCAATCATTTCATTATAGAGGAGAGTTTTAGTGTGCAGCTTACCTTTAGTGATGGAAACTGTAGTTCATCAATGTATCTCAAAGCATTTCACCTCTGTTTTGTTTACAAAACGCTAAGTTTTTGTTTACACATTACATGCATAGGCCTACATGTTTGCTGATCATACTGTTTTTATGACATTTGGTCACTCAAAGTTAGTAGACAACAGAAGTGTGGTTATTAAACGGGTCTCCTATCACCCCCTAACCGCCCATTTCTGCTTCACCGCCCCCCTAGAGTTTCTCAACGCCCCCTGCCCACTTTGGGAACCATGGTATGGTATGGTTTAATCATGCATTTTTGTGACTCAAATCACGCAATAACACGAAGCAGCAAGAGGAAATACAATAACATCAAAGATCACTAGTTGATTATATAGTGATGAAAAAATATAAAAAATAAGAAATTTCACGTTTCGCAGCTTAGAAATCATGCTGTAACATGTTGAATCACAAAGGATTGGCGAAATACCACCTGGGTCAAGTTCTCAGCCAGCCCTGCTGCTAACACAAACCAAATTTTAATTGAAGACGTTTTACAAGCAGTAATAAAAGTAACAAAAAGCGTCACATCAACGTCAGGTGAAATAAGCATAAAAACAACAACAAAAAACAGTGGGGAAAAGCATGCCTGTGTACAGTGGGTGGGGTGAGTAACTATAGAGGTAGATAGGAGGGAAAATAGTGGCATCAGCGCAATACTACAGAATGGGACAAGAATATAAAACGAAGATCAAACAGAATGTGACAAGCATATAAAACGAAGATCAACAGGTAGTCTAGCAAGATAGCAGGACTTTTTTATTTTTTTTGCCAAATGAATACAACGAAGATGATTTCAATTTTTCCGGAATGTTAGACCAAATTTTCGGACCAATATAATACAGAGAAAGCTGACCTAGAGACGTTTTCATTCTGGGTAAATAATATTTTTGCAGAGAAGCAAGTCCTGTTTGATATTTGTGGACTGATGCAATCTCGGCAAAGTAGTTATCGAAGTGATTAGGTAATCCACCATTATAAAAGGAGTACATGAATTTGGCAACTGACAATTGAAATAAATCAGGTATTTCTAAAATTTTGTTATTGGAATAGAGTATAGTTGTTTTAGTTTTGTTATATTCAAGTGTTCTTACAGCTTTATTTTGCAATCTAATTAAAGGGAGTGAAGTCGTCTTGTTGGCCCTTCCCCAGTTAAGTATTGAGTAAGTTAAATAGGAATGGAAAAGAGCGAAGTAAACAGATTTGAGCACTGAAATGTTGGTATGGTGTTTTAAATTTGAACAACATTCCACATGATTTGGAGAGCTGTGTTACCAACTTTTCAATTTGAGGCTTCCAATTAAGTTTGTCATCAAGCATAACGCCAAGATATTTTAAGCTGCTTTGTTTTGATATTGGGTGATGATCAATTGATACTGAAAAATTGATATTTTTATGGTTGTTCATGAGCATGAAATTGCTTTTGGAATAATTGATGCATAATTTGTTAGCACGAACCCAGTGATCGATTTTTTTGAGCTCATGGTTAACTGTTTTTTCTAAGGTTTCGTGGTTTTTCCCCGAAATATGCAGATTGATATCACCTGCATATAAAACAGTATTAAAGTTGGAGGCTTTCTCAATGTCATTAATATATATAAGGAATAGTAAAGGCCCAACAACAGATCCCTGGGGCACGCCACATGTTACATTCAAAAAAGAAGATTTAGCATCTCCGATTTTAGTGCACTGAAACCTGTTGTCCAAGTAAGAAGCAAGTAGTTTTATGGGTGTTCCTTTTACTCCATAGTAAAACAATTTTTCAAGTAATATTTTATGATCAACACAGTCAAAGGATTTGCTTAGGTCTAGAAACAGAGTACAGGTTATTAATTTGTTATCTTTATTACAAATCATGTCATCATAGATGGCAGCAATTTCTAATTCAGTAGAGTGATTAGTACGGAAGCCATATTGTTGTGGGCTCAGTATACAATTACTGGCGACAAAAGAGTACAATCTGCTGTAAATTACTTTTTCAAAAACTTTGGAGAGAGTTGGAAGTATGGATATTGGCCTATAATCGTTAGGAGATTTGGGAGAAGTTATTTTAGGAATGGGTGCAATTTGTGCTATTTTTAGAAGATTGGGAAATTCACCTTTTGCCATACATTTATTAAAAAATTCAGATAACCATGAGGATAAACTACTGGCAGAAATTTTTAAAAACTTTGCTGGGATGCCATAGGAGTTAGATGTTGTTCTGCATTTTAGTGATGCAATTATTTGCCTGATTTCATCAGCACTGGTTGGTGGGAATGTACACAAAATGGGGAAAGATTCAATCAGAAAGTCAGTGAAAGTTGCAGGGGGAGGGTCAATTTTGGAGGATATATTTTTGCCAAGCTTGGAAAAATGTTCATTTAGTCCTTCACAATGGTTTTGATCAGTAAGGTCAGTATTGTGGGTTTCTGCACCTATTTTGCTTTTTTTTGTCTTTGTAGAAATAATTTCATTAATAACTTTCCAGGTTTTTTTGACATCATTTCCACAGTTTTCAAATTTTGATCTATAGTAGTTTTGTGCTAGGGATTCTTTGAGGTGAGTTATTTTATTTCTGTAAAATTTGTACTTGGCTGAAATTGATGGGTTGTTTGTTGATAACATTTTTTTATACAAGGCATTCTTTTTAGAGATAGATGTTAGCAAACCATTGGTAAACCAAGGTTTGTGGAAGGAACGAGTTTCTTTTCTGGAAGCAAACCTAAGGGGAGCATGTTGGTCAAGAATGTTGTTAAACATAAGAATAAAATTGTTACAAGTGATGTTGATATCACTGTTGTTTTGGTTGCGAAAGTCAAGGTAAAAAAGAGCAGTGTTAAGATCTTCCAGAAACGATGGCAAGTCAAAATTTTTTAAACAGAGAATTTTTGGTCTGTATTTTTTGGCGCATTTAGGATGGAAATTAAAGTTTGCAAAAATGGGGAGATGGTCAGAGATGTCATAGAGTGCAATTCCAGTGGTGATGTTGTCATCGATTATATTTGTATATATATGATCAAGTAGGGAGAGTTGATGAGTAGAAGAAAATCTGGTGCGTTTGTTTATAAGAGATATATGCAGCCGAGACCCAGAATACTGTTAACATAATCAGTAATGTGTGTGTCAATTTGGTACTTCAAAAAATTTAAATTTATATCGCCTACAATTATGTAAATACTCTTTTCAGAGTGCATAATTTCAAGTAGATTAGTGAATGCAAGCTGAAAAGCTTGTGAGTTAGGCGAAGGGTGTCTATAGATCACTCCAACAATACATTTTTGACACTAACATTATTTGACTTCACTTTAATGAAAAGACTTTACATCCATCTACAGGTAATTCCAAGTCTTGTCTAACAGTATACTGCAGTTTTTTGTTTACACAGGCCAACACCTCCAGCATTGGTAAAGGAAAAAACATGAACAAAGTTGTACTTAGGAATTTGTATATTTGTACAACACTTTGATTTCTGATATTGCTATAAAATCAAGTGAGACATTACACATTGAAAAGAAAGTGTCAATTTTATGCTTATTATTGGCTAAACTGCGTACATTGAAATGGAAGTAAGAAAGCTTATTACAAAACGTGCTTTTGACAGAGTTTATTTCAGAGAGGGTTAGATAGTCGTTAGGTACATGAGGTTCAGCAAGTGAAAATGAAATTTCATTAAATGTTGTAGGAGCGATTGTTGTAGTTGAAGGAAACAGATCCAATAAATCAATATTGGAAATTTCACTTAAAGTAAAACAGTTATGATTACAAAGTAAGCACGTAGCAAAGTTGTCATAAGTCACATAACAGCATCAGAGTAAGTCCAGTTTTTGCAAATTGTGCACATCATTTTGCAGCCAGTGTGCAAATTGCAAACAGCACATTGATCATTTACAACCATTTGGGTGAGATGGTAAAGTATATGATGTCATAAGACTAGCATTTGTAAACAGTGTGAATGCCAAGAGCAAAGATAATAGTAACTCACCACCACAGGATAGTCTCATGAAGCCTGAATCATAAAACATATTACTTGATACGATGCAGGTCGTCTTCTGTTTGGATTGTAATGACTGCATCATTTTCATTTTTTCTGAGATGGATCCTCCCATTGTTAGTCCACAGATATTTCCAATGTAAATCTTTTCATTTTTGATTGGATTGAGCAAGTAAGTGCTTTTTACGGCTGGTAAGATTTTCATTGATAAAAACTCTATCAATACGAGGGTCATCGAATTCAGCAGATTTCAGTTTTTTTCTTGAGCTGTATATGTTGTTCCTGGTTTTCTAGCTATGAATCTGACAACAATACTAGGACACTTTTTGTTTTGATCACTTTCAGGTTTTCCTCTGAGTCTGCGTACAACATCAATAGCATCTTTGCTAATAGTTGTGTCAATTGTTTTTGAGAACTTGTAGTACCTTGTCTTTGACTTCAGCATTGGTTTCATTGTCTGGCATTGGTATACCATGTATTTCCAAGTTTTGTCTTCGGCCATACTGTTCTAGTTCATTCAGTTGAGAATCCAGTTTGGCATTTGTTTCTTCAAGATCCCCGCTTCTTTTCTGAGTTGAGCATTTTCTTCTTTGAGGTGATCCATACTGCTTCTGATAGTGGTGATCTCATTTAATATGTTAGAAAGTTGATTTTCAAAACTTTTAAATTTGCTGGGTGAGTCTTTTAGTCCACCTAATTTTTTCAATTCAGACTTCATTTCATTTAGCTGAGATGAAATCATTGTATCATCATCAGGTTTTGTCTCCATATCGTGGTTATAGCTATTGCTATGGGTTGATGGATTGTGTTAGCCTCTTCTATTATGTGCCATGGTTATATTTCAGTTTGTAATTTTTTAAGGCTAGGGTAGATCAGCAGGAGTATATCAACGGTTCAATAGCAGCTGCATATTTCAAAGGTAGCCTAGCAGTCGTGCACAATGGCATCCCAGCAGAGATAATCAATAATAACAGTAGTGAAGTGGAAGAGCACTAGTCCAGCAGAAGCAGTCCAGCAAATCACAGAATCAGCAGACACGAAACAGTATGGTACTGGAAGAGCAGTAGTCCAACAGAAGCAGTCTAGTAATTCACACAATCAGTAAACACTCTTTTTTTTAAACAAACCTACCTAGTCCAAAAAACCTTATTCAAATAGAATGACAAACCTACCTAGTCCAAAAAACCTTATTCCACTGAGCTAGAGCATGTTTAACTATCCCTAAAGTTTGTCACAATCTTTCAATGAAAATTTAATTTATATGTATCATTTTATTGTCCATAAAAACTAGAGTCTTAATTGAAATGTACAGTTTTATGCTTCAGTAATTAAAGCGCATAGTTACGCATACAAAAAGTTGCTTCCTAAAGTGACAGGGGTTAAAGCGCGTAGTTATGTATTTAGAAGTTACTTCACAGAGTGTCTGGGAATATGACACATATAATAGTTTATGAAGGTTCTTAGAGTGTTGTAAAATAAGACACATAGAAATGTTTCTTCATCTAAGCAGCACCACCGGAACTGTCAGACTAATTCTTCTCTATGATTCTTGTTTGGGATAGACAGTACCACTAGCACTGTCTTTTTTGGGATGGATAGCAGTGTTGCAACCTCTCCGGTGGTGTTGCATTGATTGCGTGATTCACCACGAACGGGATGTGCGTGAAGAATAACACCATTATATATGTAGCGCGAGCAAGCAATAGTAAGAGAGATTGCGAGCATGATCTCTATTGTTGCTTTGCTGCCACGGTGCGAAGCTTTGCGCACATACCACTCGGGATCGCAACAGTACCACTTAGCGCTGTCGTTGAGAGCAACTGAATCTCTGAGTTAGAAGGGCGTGGTCGTGCCTATTTTATAGTTAAAATGTTATTTTCTTTTATTTATCTTCGTTAGAGCAAATCGAGGTATGACGAGTATAGTTTTGTCGATTTTGCTGAGGTAGTGAGATTTGTTTTGACTTGAGGCAATGTGACGCCAGGTTTTTAGTTCGTTTCTATTCTCTTGTAGTAAGTACCTATATATCAAGCCTCGAGGTCAGGTGATCGTTTGTGTGTGATCGCATGGGCAACAGTGTTGATCTCATTCTGACTGGAAAAGGACTTGGTTTGCTGTGGTCACATCATACAGTCCATTACTTTGATTGGTAATCGATATTACGATTAAACCTTAAAGGCATGCAAGACGTAGTCACAATAGTCAATTAGCCTACCAAAGAAAAATCAGCCACAGAACAACTCATTATGTTCGTTTCTGCGGAGAGAATGACGGCATTACTAATAGCCTATGCTGCAGATTCCCAAACCAGGGTTGGCGACCATAAGTAGGGTCCGAAAATTTTAAATGGTTTTGGATTGGATATCGGGTCGACCATATCCGAAAATTTTAAATTGTGGACTCCGATATCCAATCCAAATCCGAAACTGCCCATTCAGTTGTACATGAGCCAAAATATTTTGTAGTGTCTATTTTGCCGCATGGGGCAAAAGTTCTGACTATTTTGCCTTTAGTCAGACAGAATTGGTTGAGGTGGTCATGTGACAAGTATGATAAGCACAATAAGACGGGTTAGGATTAGAGTTAGGATTTAGATTTAGGTTAGTCTTCAGTTCACCCAAACTAACAAGTAGCCACTAACATAGCGTGCCAGAAGCAGCACTGAAACCATGACAACACTCGTCCATTGGACTAAGCCGTTACAGATGTCGTTATCAACAAGTGAGAAGGTTATGCGTTTTGAACTTGTCAAGGCCATTTCAAACAATTGTGTTTTTATAAAGGTAAAAGAGCTCCAGCGGTGCTGTTGCCTTATGAGGCAAAATAGACACTGCCAACACACTTTGTCTTGAATGCCATGGCTACAACTGCCTACTACAATCAGTTTATAAGAGATCTTGACAGGAAGGGCCCAATTTTTTTTCTATGTGGTAGGCAAATTATAGTTGTGCACAATTCTCATGTGCTCTTTAATGGAGTTGTTTAAATCAAATGATAGTCGACAACTAGCTTATATTTTTGCACCTGCTGGATTCCATGCAATGCCAACAGCTATTGTACGTTGATTTATCCATGACATGAAAAACCATCACAAAAATGTTGTATCCAATGTTATCATTTCTGAAGGCAATGCAATATGAATGAATGTTCACTTTAATCCCTTTTCTATTTGAAACTCTTTCTTTTTCCAAACTGAACTTCCAGCACTCCTACTCCTAGTGGTAGTTCTACTGCTAGGCTTAGAAAATAAAGAACAACCTTGATATTTTTTGTTAAATCCAACACTTCATTAGTTTTCATTCGCAGTTCAGGTGTATGTATTTCAACCTACAACAACAGGGTCAAAATGTCAATATGATTTCACCATGTATATTACTCTTACTTAGCTGTGAGGTAAAGCCACTTTGAGGTGGACAAGTGTGCTACGCCATTGAAACAGAAACTGGTGTACTTTGTTCAATGCCGAAAAAAACTATTTGTAAATTGCTTGATAAAAACCAACATTTTACTACAATATGATATACTAATAAAAATATTTCAAAAATTTACCTGTCTCAGCTGAATAACGACGGGTTGCGTCATAATAAAACTATAGAATCAATCATGCTCATCTTCACACAGTTCCAACCTACATCTTGCTTGAGATATCCTCAGTTTGAAAGTTAGGATCCCGAGCGGCGGGGAACATTGCTGTCTATTGAGAGAAATCAGACAAGTACAGTAGATTTTCAGTGTATGGTTACGAAAGATCATAATTTTTCCTCACACAACTGTTATTCCATACCAAGATTTTTGCACGGCCAGATTTTATTTCATTTGGATAATCCGGATCCGAATCCGGTTGAAAGGAAAACGATATCCAATCCAAATCCAAAATAATCCAAATATCCGGCAGGATTGGACTCCAAAATCCGGATCCTGTACACCACTGGTGCATGGTGATTGGTGATATCTTCTTGTATAAGCGTGTTGGTCAGCGATTTTGGTGTTGAGTGGCTTAATTCTTCTTGGAGGGAACGTGTTATGCAACATTTTGATGGCGTGCTATAGGTGTTTTTTATGCACGTACCTAATCACAATCGCTTTATTTTATGAGGTTGCGGGGTTTTACGTTTAGAGTTTTAGGTTTGGCAGTGGCTATAGATACGCCTGTGGATCTTGAAATTCATACGCCACCTGTGACGTAACAGTAACGCATGACGAGAGTGCAGTATGTTTGATGGAAACGAAGTAGACGTAAAAAACAAACCCTAAATCTAACCCTAAACCAAACCTAACGCTAACCTAACACTAGCCCGTAAAAGTGACACATAAGCCTGAAAAAAAAGTAAAGAAAAAACGAAAGTCGGCCAGGTGAGAGTCAAACCGAAAACCATTGGCATAGCAGCTGTAGCGCATAATCCCTCGGCTATGAGATCCACGCCGTTTTAATGACAAACTGACCCTTTTATTTGAATTGCTTCAAGCCAGGCGTATCCGCAGTCACTTCCTTTAAGTTTAGGGATTTAGGTTTAGGCAGGGTTTTTTTAAGGCGTTTTAGGACCCGATTCGGGTCCCTAGAATTGAAAGTCGGGTCCCTAGAATCAGAGAAAATCTGGTCCCTACAATCAGAGAAATCGGGTCCCTGCAAGTCCATACCAGAGTAAAGCTAGCCGTCACTTCGCCCAGCCGTCACTTTCGCGACTTGGCGAAAAAACCGCCTACACAAAAATGAGCAGATAAGCTAAAAAAATACTCAAAAAACATATTATTTTGAAATCATAATAAAAACAACTCAGACTAATTATTTCAAAAGACTTTTAAGCTAAAAGTAAACCTTTCGGCAAGTTTTTTCGAATATCAAACGCGCTTAAACAACAACGGTTTTCTCATAAACTAAAGGCGTCAGCAAAGATTTTTAAACGAACATCACTTACTAATATCATCAGCTATCAAATGAAACCGTTTTCATTCTCTACACTTTTTATTAAAGTTTTTTTTAAGCAGCACTTGTCGCCTGTAGTTACAATGTACTTGTTTTTTTCGATGCATGTTCACCTGTGATTGCACGAGCGATATTCGTTAATGAAAACAGTAAAGCGTTCCTTGCACTCAAAGGTATGCTTCCCTAAAATTGTTCTTCCAAGAGTAACGAGTAACCTCCTTTTATGCACAAAAGCACGGAGCCTGCTGCAAATTTGTAATAAATCGAACACGTAGTCATGGGCGTCGGAATGGGGGGGCAGGGTGGCCTTGGCCCCTCATGGATTTTGAAATTTTCAGCTAATAATGGTTGTTTTCTTAGTTTTGATAGTGGTAAAAATCCAATTTCACCACTTTTGGCACCCCTTGGAAAAATTTAGGAAAAATCGCAATGTGGCCTCCCCTAGAAAAAATCCTTTCGTCGCCCATGCACGTAGTGTAAGTAATGTTTTCTGTCACCTGTACCTAAAATTACTGTATTTTTTCGTTGAACTTATTTGTAATAATACGATTTTCAACGATCAAATTAAGGAAATTGTGGAAAACGCAGACCTGCATCTCAAAACAAATAAAATAGTCTTGAAAATATTTTCTACAAACGCAGCCCACGAATAAAACAAATGTGAAACTATGAAAATGAACGTTTGCAATGTTGGAATCAGCAATATATATCTGCATGCACTTTAGACTTTAAATGCAGTAACACCAGAAGCTTATTAACTGGTTATAAGGTTATTAACTGACCCGAGCTGTTTTTCCAACTTGAGGCGTTATCTACATACAGGACATTTCCAATCAGACGCTTCCTTAGCGTCGTTCACTTCTTTTTTGCTCATATTAAGACAAGTGTCGTGAAACCATCGGGGACATATATCACATCCAATCTGTTAAAAAATGAGAAGCACCAAATTAAAAATTTTTACTAATTAATTCTCTCAATTCTTTTCTAGAACGTGACATGTTGCGTACCCATTGTTGGTCTTGCTTTGATGTTTTTGTCCCGCACTGGCAGCAGCGTTCTCTCGTGTCGTCTAAATACACAACAGAGAAGAACATTAGTAGTTGGTTTTGCTTAAAGCATACAAATTCGAATCTTAATTTTATAATATAAGGTATATCTGTATCTCTATTCCATGAAACAAAAGACTAAGGGCAATGTTTTGCAGCCTCATTGCACATACTTCTTTCACTGATAGATTGCATATAGCCTATCCGTACTGAGTTGAAAAGTTATCTCAAACAACAAAACAACAAAAACACAACAAAAAATCTACTCGAAGTTCAACACTACACCAAATCTTCTTTCTGCAGGGTTTGCGACTAACAGGCCGATTGTTTCTACATCTTACCAAATGTAGTTAAAATCTCATTTGTCAAATCCACTCGACCCGTTTGTAATGTACATTGTTTATTGCAACAGTTCAGGTTTGTTGGCGGCTGTGGCAATCGCTAAAAGATTTCTGATGCGAACTGTTGAAAAAAGTATTCGATGTTTGTAATGGTTGCTTATAGCCTTGCGGTTGCACACCTCAACAACAACAACAACATGGGTTGTGCACTGACTTTTATGACGTAAATCCCACAGTTGTATCCGTCCTGCTGAAGACAATGTCACACATGTTTTGATTGTACAAAAAAAGATGCGCACCCATATTTTGTTCGATAAAAAACCCATTTTTTAACGAATATCTTTTCTGTTGCAGGACGTGATAGGTGAATCTGTGGATGATCGTTTGCAGCTATAGTTGCCCCAAAAATGTCTTGGACAAATCAGCAGAAGATATTCTCCCTGGAGACCTATTTTGCAACAAAATCATACCAGAGTGTACAGATTCAGTTTCGAAAACGTTTCCATTGTCGCAACTTTCCACCAAAA
>Ga0210059_1014115_pt1 | contig 11852 bp, 7 predicted proteins | sample Ectturendosymbi2_FD_188042 | JGI IMG/M metagenome (GOLD analysis project Ga0210059, IMG submission 188042) | Ecteinascidia turbinata endosymbiont from Florida, USA - Sample 2 (SPAdes) (version 2) | ecosystem: Host-associated > Tunicates > Ascidians > Unclassified | place: Key West, Florida... | reverse complement strand
GCATCACAAGACTTGTACAGTAGAGATACAGTAGACATGAATGAATCACAGTCATAATTTGCCTTCTCTGAGTCTCCTTGGTGCTGATTTAACTTGGCTTGATATGTACATCTGATTGTCTCTCTTGAATCCTTGCCTTCACAGTGGCGAAAGACGATACAACCTCAAGAATTGTCTTAATGTCTTAAACTGGGTTCGCACGGAGAATTTCCAAAAAAAGTTTCAGAACAACAGTTGCCTTCTCGATGGACATGAAGTATGAATCTGTAACTGGGAACAATTGAAGCATCCTTGGCAAGCTAGAATAAAGTGATAGCCACCTGATTGCGCTGTGAGAAATACGTTTTTGGTACTCGATATCTAAAAAGTCACAACAGTCTTTTACTCTTTTTTGCGAACTGTGCAAATGCAACCACACGTAATTCACTCAGCTTCAAAACCATTTAGTCCTTTTCTGAGAAAAGGATACTTCTGACGTATTTCTTCATTCCTGATTAGCTACAAGTACTAGGAATGACTAAAGTAAGCTATGTATCATTGATCACCGTATTACGATTCCTCAGCAAAGCTAGTACAGCATAATGGGTTAGCAGTCCGCACTCTAATGCCAAAGTCATTGAGATACTGTAAAAAGATTTACCACAGATACATAACGATAACGATTTTAAACTAGGTCCAATAGTTTTCAATTATGATCAACACATTTTTCCTGGAGGGGGGGGAAATTTTTGTCAGGGGGTCCAAGCCCCTGGTTACGGGCCTGTGGAGGAGTCCAGATAGACTAGAGGAATTTATTGTTGCATTCAACCATAACGTCATAAACTTGTATTTTACTGAAAATAAGAGCACTATGTATGCGAGTTACCATGATAAAGTATAGGAGCTTCTATGATAGAATTTTCACCTGTTTGCATAATTCGTCACTTCGCCTAATTCGTCACTTTTTTCTAATCCCCTTGAGGTGACGAATTAGCCATATTCTACTGTATAAGCTGTTTCATTTACATTATAAGTAGCTTCTCCCAAGAGAGGTCTGCAGCCTAATGACCGCTGGTCTTTTGCAGCCTGTCACTCCCCCACGCATTTTACAAATCGGTCTACTACTTGGAAATCATCTCAGCACTATACTATAACAACTGTAGTGGCTTCTCTCTGCGCGTGACTTTAACTTGCATCACATCTGTATGCTTGTGTTTCATCAAAGTAATTGTGTTATCGCCATCAAGAGTATGCTTTTCTACTACCGCCACGTATCTATTTTCGCGTTCGTTCATGTATTTGTGTGTGTGTTCCTTGCTACTGCCATGTATGCGTAAGTCTATGCTGCGTTGCGTGTAGGAGAGAGGAGGTTCTACAGTAAGCTACATAAGTGTGTAAAAAATCCAAGTTTTAAAATTAAATGAAATGATTTGCAGTAGCCTAATTAAAACGCAACAAACGCATTGTTCATCAATAATAGGTTTTCGTTTGATTTGCTAGTCTCCAAAAAGCCTGGACGATACATTTTTAAAGCTGTGGAAATTCATTTCCAAAGTGTACATTTGTTAGAGTTGCACGATGTTTTGATTTTACGAACCTAATTACAGAGAATAAAAAATTAACAGCAATACGTCGTGCTAAATACAGAAATGAGTCGTACTCGGTATTTTCTTTCAGGAACCTGTCGCCTGAACTCAACTGTAGAGTAGCCCTGCCAAGAACAGAGTGAGCCCGGCTTAACCGCCTCCGCACCGGTTTCGTCCGTTTCCACTCGTGCTTACACAAATGGGTTGTGGCCCCTTCTGCGGTTTGTTAGTGTGGTGCAGACCATGGGGCATCCGCAGACATTTTTTCAAGGGGGGGGGGCAATGTTGAAATTTTGTTTATCCTTTTCAGATTGCTGACAATGCAATGCAAATGGACGTTCAAAAAACGCTTTACCCTTTCTACTCGACCAGTCTATGCTGGCTGAACCTCATTTCTCAATATTTTGTCCGAAATGTTTTCCACACTTCGGCTATTAGAAATCCTTTTTTCTTTTCATAAACTGCCTAATATCCATTTTTTTCGAGCACTTTCTGCAAATAAGATGTAATTTAAGAATATTCAACGGCCAGAAAAACATAAGCGGTGGAAAAACAAGAAAGTTAGACACTCTCGTAAAACTGTTTCAAGCAATGAGAAGTAGTACTATATGTTGACAAAACTATCAGACAACTTACTAAAATTAGAACACCGCGCAGACTTTACAAAACTGAGCAGATCAATTACAAAACCTCGCCACAGCAAATATAGCTTTACAGTTAGTGCTCAACAAGAAGTCAGAACTAAACTTTAACGATAAAGACGTATTCCCATAAGTCTGCATAGACGTATTCTAACAAGCCACGTATTTTTATACTGCGCGAAAAAAATCCTGCATAAGCGTCGTTTGATTAAGCTATTCACTCGGGCACGTTGAGAACAGTCTCACACCAGCAATGGATATTTCAAACTTGTGGAAACACTGCTACAGATTTATTCATGCTTCTTTTCACACAGTATAAAACTATACGAGGCTATCAGCAGTGTCACTGTCTCACTGCATTACCTGCTAAGACGTCTGTGTTCAATAGTTACATGCAGGGCTCCTATTCAGTGATTTCAAATGAAACCACATTGTACACCAAAAAAAACATATTCGTACAAAAACAATAAGAAAACAAAGCTTGTGTTACGAACAAAAGATATGAGTGTGATTATTTGAATTGAAACGATAATCGGATACTGATTTATTGATAGTTACTCTTCAAAGTTTTCTTCTGCAGCGCAAACATTAACCTTTGGACGACCTTTTTGTTGCTCAAGACGTTTTTCATAACACTGGTAACGTACTCTGTTGATGATATCTCTCACTAATTGTAGGATTTCATTTGTTATTAAACTAGGAAATTTTGTGCAATCTTGAACTGCAGCGGTATCTAAATTCCCACAAAAATATAATTCCAATGTCTTTTTCCTCTAATTGAAATTTGTTTTTTAATTTGTACGCATGGGGAAACATTGACATTTGAACATTCAGTGCTAACCCTCTTTCACCAGTTTCTTCAACTGGCATTAGAGACAATAACATTATATATATAACCCCGACAATGATCTTACGAGTATATAAGTATATGAAACCGATTGAATACGTTCTGCTTCATCCGATATGCCTACTTTCTGACCTGATTTGCACATGCAAACACTGTAATATAAAGCTATCTTCATATTATTGAACACATTGAAGTTGCTGATGAATTTATCACTTCAAAAACCACAGATTTAACGCGATTTTTCACAAGTAAACCTAGACACCCAGATCGACAAATGGAATAACGTCTAATACCGTGACTTTAAGTGAATGTTTGAAGATTTATTACCGTGTTATTGTTACGCAACACAGAACAATCCGCTAGCAAGTTTCGCAACCTGCCTCTGCAGGCAAAAGAGCGGGCATGAGTGAATTGCAATATCATCATTGCATGACACTAGAACAGTGAAACTGTTGTCTCTTGTGCAGTGTCAGTGTTATACCGGCAAACAAACTGTTATTGCAGTGATTCTCAAACATTTTTTGGTTGCGACGCCTTCGGAAACGTTTGCTAGATGTGCGACGCACCAGCCATAAGATGTTAGTAATTATCAAACTTTTATTTATTGATGAAACAACAAAAAGAAATATGCATCATTTAGTGTAGTGGTTATTGACCTTTTTTCTACCACGCCTCCTTTAAGTAGGCTAATTGTCCTTTGTTTCAAGCCCCTGATTTACAATATGTTTTAAAAGCCGATGTATTTATAGGTAAACTTATTGATCAAACTGTGTATGTTGTGCGCTGCAGTGCGTAAAGGTCGAGCCTCCCTGGAAATTTATTGACACCCCCTGGGGAGGCGCTCCACCCGGTTAAGAACCACTGATTTAGCGTGATGCATGGGCTTGCCTATTTTAACAACGTTTGTCGAATCTTGGAAGAATTTGTGAAACTGCCACCCCACTCGCATTTCCCTCTTCACGCTTATTCGTGATCGATATTTGGTTTTAATCATGGCCGTGGCAGAAAATCCTGCTTCGCATAAATACGATGCAACGAAATGGATAACCACTCGTGGCGTGTTTTTTGCTAAAGCTGGGTGTTCGTCATTCAGTGAAAGCCAAAAATTTGTCGGATTTCCTGAATAAATCTTCCTTTTCACAGACTTATAACAGGTAAGGTCAATATAGTCCTCTTTTTCTCGTTCTGCAAAGGACGATGGCGCAGCTTGGACAAAAGGATGGTGAATACGCATGAACTTGATAAATTCTGCGGAAAGTACTGAGGAAAATTTCGACTCGAACTTAGATGGATGTTGCAAAAATATACTTCCTAAATTTGAAGGCAGCATCATATATTTCTTTACAAGCAAATTATACAAGAAAGTGAAACACTGAGAACTTCCAGACACGTTCGCTATATCTTCCTTCCACAAAGATAGTTGTTTCATGAACGACGCAATTTCATCTAAAACGTCAAACGTATTTTTATCCGGCCTTTGCAAAGAAATGAGTTTTTTAATTCAACCAAATTTAGATAAAACTTCGTTGCAAGCTAAGAAATCAGCAAGTTGAAATTTTTTATAAATGACTACTGCAACCTTCATTTGTCTGACGCAAAGCAAATTAAAATTGTGCAGTTCTTTTATCAGTAAACAATGCTTACTAAACAATAATTGCAGTCACGTAGACATGAGATAGTAAATAGGCTATCTACTGTCAGCGCTACTGTACTTGAACAACAAGTTTTCTTTGGTGAAGTTACACTACTGCACTGAATTTTACTGTAAAACTGCACTGAGTTTACTTTTGTGCGACGCCCTTAGAAAATTAAAACGACGCACCACGGCATCGCGACGCTATGGTGTTATTGCAACAATTAAATTATTTAATTGGAACTTAGCTGCTAACTTCAGGTTTTCTAGAAATTATTGGTCTTAGTCCCAAATTCCACGGGGGCAAATGTCCGTTTTGCCCCCCCACTACGGACGCCCATGGCGCAGAGGAACAGACCGTTGACCATGTTAATCTTCGCTATCCAATCCATCGTCCTCTCCATGGAGTGAATGGCCTGACTAGGTTGACGGTTCTGAATGGCGAGACAATCGAATGGCTGCTCAGCAACCTGCCCTGAGATCTAGTGCGGCCAAACAGTGGATTGCACCAACTCACTCAAACCATGAAGAACTGTAGAGTGGCATTGACTAAAATTTTTAAAGCCGGATTAACTTGCATTTCGGTCAGTTTCATTTCCACAACAAGTTTGTGACAAACGGGTGGCGAAGCAGACAGCCATCACTGACTATAAGTAGAATGAATTTACAAAAAATGCAAGCATGGATTTTATTCCTGCAAATAGTCAAACCTGGCTTGGAACTCCAACTCCTCCAGTAGTCTTGCAATGTCTGATTGTTTTCTTCCACTTTGTGGTCTGCAGTTGCCTCTTTGCGAAATCCACTCGTTGCCATTCTGACATGGGAAAATGCAGACAGAATATTTCTGACAATGTGTCTTTTTGAAAAATTTTAATTTTGTTCGGAAAACTAAGTAGCCTAATTTGAGCTGTGGTTCACGGTTTTTGTTATAAAATCGCGCAGACTCTCTGGTAACTAACCTTACGAACTAGAGTAAGCACATTGATAAACAATACAACCATTGAATATGAGGCGACAGCTCGCTATCAATTCGAGATATTGCTAACCATTCAGAAGATCCACACAAACATGTCGGCGAGCCGCAGTTTGCCTACCATTGGTATAGATATTGGACGATAATGAAGAGACTTATTACCAGATTTAAATAATGGAGTAACTCGGGCCAACTTAGGAACATATGGAAAAGCTCCAAGTGCAAAATACTTTTTTCCTAATTTTGCTAACCACGTTACTGTTATAATTTTACAAATTTTTAATATCAGAGCCGAAAAACCGTTAGAATCTGAGGCGTTTTGAATGTCCAAATTAAGTATGAAGTTTGTGATTTCATCTTCACGGACTGGTGGAGGAAAATTTTTTTGCGCTGGCTGGTGTCAGACATGTAATGGGAGAAAATGGAATTTGATAAGGTCAATTTAGCCGCCATTTTTGGTGCAACAGACACAAACACTCGTTGAACTCGTTACATATAGTCTACTTGCTGGATGTGTCACATTCTGGTTGTTTTGATTAACTACAAGTTGTGTATTGTTATGCACCCCTTTTAAAACCATATAATATCATGTATGGTTGCCCAAGTCCTACTAGCGTTCTTTTGATAGGCACAGAAAAGATGTTGGTAATAATTTTTCTTGGCTTTGCATTTTATCTTTGTGAGAAACTGCTGTATTACTTCCACGCAACCGTAGCAGATGGGGTGCGGTTTTTGCAGGTTATAGAGAAAAACCTGTTTTTATGACGATTGAAACCAGGTTTGGCTTGATATAACCCAAGTTTTTTGAGCAAGTTTTCGTTCACGTCTGGATTGCCTGATAATAAAGGTGTATGTTTTTCTAGTATTGTTTTCAGAGTACTGATTAGCGCAATAAAATTGTGATGTACACCAATACCATTGTGAGAACATTCACGTTGTAGCATGTCGTACAATTCATTATTGAATTGTCCATAGTCAGTTTTGTTTAACGCCTTCGAAATTTATACGATGCCGGTGAGTATGAAGATATGAAGGAAAGAATCAAGATGAATGTTGGAAGGTGATCACAGAAATCGCTTTCTATTATTCCACTCGTAATGGGAGTTACTAATCGTAAAATGGGGTCAAGCAAGACAGGACTTATGCAAGGAAATTTTTCAAGCTGTTGTGTTTTTTTCCGAATAGCAAATCTGAGATCCTCTGTTGCATGACTTCGAATGGCGCCGACATAAATTCGTTACCCTATGTTTTTCACCAGTTCAATATATTTTACACCAGTGATTCTTAAACCTTTTTTCCACCACGCCTCCCTTAAGTCATTTTCCTTTGTTTCAATCCCCCCTGACTTTAAATACGCTTTGAAAACAAGTGTATTTATTGGTAAATGTAATGATCAAACTTTCCATGTTGTAGGGCGCGTAAGGGCTCGCGCCCGCCTGGAAGTTTATTGACGCCCCCCGTTTAAGAACCACTGTTTTATACGATTTATGCCAGTTGCATTTTTTCATTCTTGCATGGGCTCGTGCACCTAAAGCTCACGTAAAGTCTTGCTGGGACCTATAAAAAAGCAACACTTTCGTTTGAAAATACAAGCAACTACTGATGTAAAAAGCTCTGAAACATGACGTGATACCAAACATGCTGTCATGAGATACGAGATAACAGCAGTTCTTTATGTGCAACGGGGTTAAAATCAGTAGAGTAGTGCCAAAAGTTAGTGAGTGTGCGTCTTTTTTATTGCCAAAACACAATTCAAGCAGAATTAGGTGGTTTACCCTCACTCTCAAAGAAACGTTTCTACTGGTGGTTTTCGTCTTATAATTGCCGTTTTTCTGTTTTCGGCAACACTAAGCTTGCTAATAAACATTCCTGGTAACTTTCCATCAACTTTTAAAAAGTACCGTAAAAAATCAACTGATAAATGCTTTCATTGGTAATACGGTAACAAAGCCCACATGTTTGTGTAGCAATAATTGTGGCGCAATAAAGCGTTGCGCTGAATTGCACCTGGCCCAAACGCAGAACAAATAAAGGTATGTACGACGCACCAAGACTTAAATATATTCTTTGCGACACGAACAGAATTAATCACCGCAAACGTGGTGGTGAGGGCAATAGGACATCGGTTGAAACGCTTCCCTACAAATTCCTGACTATCCCCAAATAGCAATGACAATTGAACCACGCTGGATCAATGATTCAAATAAAAATTGTCTTGAAAAGGTCAACGGTATGCGTTGTATTTCAGTCTTCCAGCCCGTCCAAACGCTAAGCTCTGGGCTTCTTGCCCCCTTTCCCTTCGGTATGTCATTGGCAGACAATGTGTCTTTTTCTTATCAACGTTTGAAAAGCGCCGTATTTCATTCACAAAAAGTAATAGAAACGTGCTTATACTTCAGTACTTAGCGACCAATGAATTAAAGTTTCGGAAGAGGTGAAGTCTACGCCGAATACACACAGGCCCGTAGCCAGGTTTCAAGGTTTGGAGAGGCAAGATACATTTTTCGCGGGGAAAGATTTTTGTTTTCGTTATATGTTTAAAATAAATTTTTCTGGGCGCTGTAAAATTTGGGGAAACAAAAAATTGGGAGGAAACTGCATGCGAAGGCTACGGGTCTGACTATGCCGCGATGTTTCGTCATGTGTTCATGTATGCCCATGTGTATGATGTGGCTCTTGGCGGTAACAGAGTAAGAAATGTTGCTCTTGGTCTCTGACTGGTTGGCCACGCCTGCTATATAATAACCTCTTTTCAACCTCTGCAATAGAACCTAAAATAAATGATGATGCTTATGCGGATCTTATGCTGAGACCACAGTGGTTTTGCCTTCCCATTTTGTGAAACTTTTATACAGCAAATATTTTGTTGGGAAAAGTTTTAGAGAAAAAATGATGGTACTGTTGCAGCTTAGTTGCGCATTTGCTTTCACGCTCGATGACCTCTGGTCTGATTGGCCAACTGCTTGTCTTGGCGAAGATGGCAAATTTACGTGTGTTTCACCCAGTACAAATCTTCCTGCTGCTACTTTCCAAACTGCTCTCTGTGGCAACAGCACTAACTTCCGAAGTACCTGTTTTCGACAAAGCAGTTATTGAAACACTGCCAAGCCAGTGCAGAGTGACAAACACTGTATCATCGGAAGCTTAAATCAAGATGCAATCACTGCTTTACTTTATTGACGAAAACAACGAGTGATGCAAATTGAGGAACTGCTGATGCTTTCAGTTCATGGGACCAATGAATTCACCATCTTGGAGCATCTTTAGAGATGAGCAGCCTGTAACAATGATTGCCTGGTTGTGAAAATAGTTTCAATAATCGCTCACAATAGCAGAAATACTTTATTACCCATTAGTTGCATTGTGTGTATGAACTCGTCCTTTGTCATTGACAACATGTTACGCACTGAATCTTCACCCTGCAACACGACATTGAGGATGAACTTATTGAAAGCAAGTCAAAAGACCGTTGAAAAAATTCTTACACCGCATGCCAAGGCCCAAATAGGAAGTTTTGCGAGAAAAACCGCCTTGGCCCCCAGAGCCAACGCTTTCAGAACGTCCGAACCAGAACGTATCCCTTCATCCAAATAAACTTCGCACTTCCCATTCACCGCCTGAACAACTTCTGGCAGACAGTCAATCTGTCAATGCCCATTAGTAAAAAAAAGGTAGAGCAAAGCAAAAAAGCAAATCCACCGTTTTTGATACAGCTCGAAGATTTTTATATACATACAGCGGGTCGAATGCCTTGAAGTTTTCGCGTTCCACTGTTGGAAACCAGGATACCAGCGACACCGCAATCCACTGCCTTCTTTGCCATCTCCTCTGCGAAAACAGTGGAAAAATCTTCTCACGATAAACATGAAGATTATGCTTAAAAGCCTTACCGGTAAGAATGCCCTTCAAAACTATTGGAAGTTTAGTGTTGCTTTTTATCCATTCGATATCTTTCCACTGGATAGAAGGATCAATGAGTTCACTAACAATATCCATGAACTTGCGTTCACTTTCTATGGATGACATGTTGGGTAGACTGCAAATTACACACGACGAGAATAACAAACTTTAACCGGTATTTCAGTGTTTCCCATGAAATTATCAACTTACTTCAGGTGAGATATTAGCAAATTTGTTGCAGGAGGAATGAATTTCGTGGGATGCACTGGGGCGTCAACGGTGACAACAATTGCTTTGAAGCCGTTGCTCTCTGCCGTTTTGATAAGATCGAGAGTCATATCTCGGTTCTTAAGAAATAAAAATGGTTATGATAATAGGGGAAGCGTATTACCTGCCAGTAAATGCCGTTTACCCTACCTTGTAGATGTAAACTTGCATCCATTTAAGAGAACCTCCTGTTTGTTTTGCAATTTCTTCGATGCTAGTAGATGACCACGCACCCAAAACATACGCGGTGTTCAAACAAGCGGAGGCTAAAAACAGCGTGTGATAACAGGCTCTGTCTAACGCAACATAGCACTGAGGAGAGCACCAATATTTAAACAGTATACCTCTTGCAACAGCCACCTCCCCATCAGCATGAGCTATTTTATTAAGAGTTGTTGGACCAACACACACAGGAAAGTGGATCTCAGACCCCAAAATGGTCGTCGAAACGTCCACATCAGATACATCATTCAGCACTTGGGGGCGCAAGTAATATCTGAGTTGAAACAAGCAGGCATAACTTGCTATCACAAAACAATGCACAACAGCAAAGCGAAACATACTTTTCGAACGCCGACGTTGAAGATTTTGTATCGGCCGCTTCATTTCCGAAAAAATCCCATTCAGTATTTGCGAGCATCTCAGCAGCTGCATCTGCGTAGTCGCACAAGGCGCTGAATTTTTTCATTACTTCTTTTTCGACTATCAGGTAAAGAGAAATCTGTCAAACCTGAAACAAAAACGCTTCACCTCAGTGAAACATGTTTTACAAAGAAATATATGCCACCAATTATCCAATGCTGTGATTACAGCTACAGGCTACTATCAGCCAAGGTTCGTTGCATATAATATTTTCCAGAACCGACATTTATATTCTCTAACGGTGGTGCATTCCTGTGCTGACAAATATCGTTTGAAATGGTTCCTCGTCTACACATGAATTTGTTGAGGGCCTCCTTTAACACATTTGCACAAAATATTTGTTTCATTTCGAACAACATACAACTTACTTGAGAGCTTGTTAATTGTGACTCTAGAGTGGTTCAAAAGCTTTCAACAAAACAATGCAAAGCTAAGGGAGAAATTACCAAAGGGAAGACCATAACATCATGAAAAATGGCCCGCGGCAACCGTCTCGTTCGCATCCCCTAATATCCATCCCTGTGTGCCTGTGCGATTGCGTTACCGTGCATTTCCTTAAGTTATCAGATGTGGTTCGATGATTGGTTTTGCGCGTAAAAGTCATTGAAATGTATTCAACACTTTCAAACCTTTTTATAAGCGTTTCGCAAATGCTGTTTTAAAAAAATTGTTACTATGTAAATCTGGTGTTAGCGTTAGAGGCCAGAAGCAAAAAACTACACATTATGCAACCTTAAAGGCAATGCAAGTTCCTAGTAAGATTGGAATCGCCTTATGCGTTCGTTGAGTGCGTTTTCCTTTTGATACTTCGTAAACCGATGTATTTCACCAGCGTAAATTTTTAAAGAAATGAAAGTACATAATATTTTGATCATTCTATCCCCGCCAAGAAACTTCTCCGTCCACCTCTTTACCCCGGTCACGGCTGGTAAGTGCAATGTTTCCTTTCATCTAAAAATATCCAGTAAACGCCTTCGCGTTGATTAAGTCCCTGACGTTTGTCATTCGCTTGAGTTGATCAGGTCCCTCCCTGCCTATTTGCTCGAGTTGATTACGTCCCTGCTTTTTGTCATTAACTTGCATTGATCGTGGCTCTTTTCTCTAAAAACGAAGAACCTTCAGTTGCTGATACAGACTACATAACTTTCCAGGCGCTGTGTTTTGGATTGCTGAAGAAAATCGAATGCAAAAGAAGAATTTGGTCGAATATTGCGCTGATGCCACTATTTTCCCTCCTATTTACATCTATAGTTGCTCACCCCACCCCCTGTACATAGGCATGCTTTTCCCCACTGTTTTTTGTTGTTGTTTTTATGCTTATTTCACCTGACGTTGATTTGACGCTTTTTGTTACTTTTATTACTACTTGTAAAACGTCTTCAAT
>Ga0210059_1014114_pt1 | contig 11852 bp, 5 predicted proteins | sample Ectturendosymbi2_FD_188042 | JGI IMG/M metagenome (GOLD analysis project Ga0210059, IMG submission 188042) | Ecteinascidia turbinata endosymbiont from Florida, USA - Sample 2 (SPAdes) (version 2) | ecosystem: Host-associated > Tunicates > Ascidians > Unclassified | place: Key West, Florida... | reverse complement strand
CAGGATGATATGACAACCGTAGTTAATAAGCTGACGTCAGACTTGTGCGCGAAAGCCTGTCACGCGACGAATTTGCGCAACATCGACTCACAACAATCGCCGACTGTGGAACCATATGAAAGTGCGGAGAACAGAACAGGAACCGCTTGACTGCGTTTGTGTAGTTGTACTGTTGAGCTTCATGAGCCATGTTTCAGAAAATTGTCAGGTAAACTATGCTTTATGGAGAGAATTCGGGAACGCTTTATTAGGTTTCGCTGAGCATCTGACAAACCTCTTGCTTCTCTGGCAAAACTGGTACAGTTTTATAAGTATAGATCATCATGACCTTTGGACAGAGCGTTTACCCTTTTCATCTGTACAGGTTCTAGGGCTTCAATCCTTCCAAGCAGAAACAGTTAAAAGATTGCTTGGGGTGAATGCTAGGAAAGCTATTTGAAATACTTGTTGATTAGTTAATAACTTCTAGTATTTATTCAAGTGATTGAAACATCAGCAAAAGAATTGCTAACAGCCCTTGCAGCAACGGGTAAGCTGCACGTGGTCAAACTTAGGAATCATCTTTAGATTGCAACTGCATGCGTCGACTGGCTTATGTGACGTTTACAACCGTGATTGCTGGCATGCAAAAATATATTTTTCCAAAAAGGTTAGGCAATGCTTGTGTAGTTTGTTTGCAAACTAAAGACATAAAAGTTAGCTGGGATATTCGGCATACCATTTTATTTGCCACAGCTTTTAGACGTTGCGCGTGTGTTGTAAGCGCTAACCTCCTATACGTGTGATTTAAATTCGTTTGTTGCACACGAAATAACCTGTCAGGAAAATTGAGTTTAGAGCAAACTATTTTGAATTATGAAATTACTTGAAACTAAGGATTTAGTACCTTTGAAAACTTTTCCTTGTATTTTTAAGGTCACTTTTTTCGGTAATACATTTGTTATATAGATCTCTTGCTGTAGTGAATGTTAAGTCGTATAGATGATTTAAATATTGCTGACATCTGAATTATTGTTACAGTAGTTCCATGCAACTGTTTGTAGCCTTGACTTTCGTGTTATGCTGCAGTTTTGATTTGACAAAATTTGTCTTTCCTACTCTGATTTCTTTTGGGTGAAAGGGGTAGCAGCTGTTTGTGTGCAACTGAATTTGCTCTTTTACTGTCTTTTGAGAAAAATAATTTAACGGATTGAATATAAATGTTTTTCACAAAAAATGAAAATATAACTTCTGTTTGCTTTTTCAAATCACTGTTTTTGCCGTTACCGACAAGCTCAACGCTTCGGTGATAAGCCACTAGCTATCAAACCTACATATATTGACTTTGTTTCATCTATCTTCGCTAATCTTTTACACGCAAATTTCATTGCAAAATAAACTTTTTTATCAAGACATGCAATTTAACAGTTTAATGAACGCATGCCTACATCTACAGATTCATAGGGTGCGTTTGTTGACCTGCTGTGTGTATGCTTGCTACTTTTGTCTTGACAGTAGTGATCAGACAGTCGTAAAAGTTTCATCTAATATTTATAAAAATATGTGCTGCATGTATCATGGCAAAACGAAAGCTACAATCATGTTGGCGGTTAAATCATGCAAACAGGTAATTCCACCATTTGACCATGCCTGAAATGAAACTAGATCAAAGAACCATGAATTTTTTATTGTTACGACGCGTTTTCTACGTCGTTTATGAGAAATTTATGTTTGCCAGTTAACGAAAAAAATTTCTACCGGTTGATTCTTCCCAAGAACGAGAAATTTAAATATCATTTTATAGAGATTTGGTGGCAATACAACTTGAGTTGAGGTGCACGTGTAAAAGCGTCGCCATAAAGGTTTCAGGCTGATAATGTTTTGAAAAATGTCTGTACAATAAAGCAGAGTTCAGGGCAAAAAGTTGCGTGCGACCGTTAACAGGTGTACAAAGTTAAACACGTGCTTCATGCAGTGGGGAAATACCAAGAATTGCGTTGCTCTATAGCAGGTTTTCCTCTTCTTGTGCTGCAGCTGCACGTTAAAAGTGCTTTTACTGACCAAAGTGATTATTTGGGGCTTCAAGACAACGTTTAAACGACTTATTTCCAGCAAAGTGTTTTACAAGTATTTCCTTCAGTTATGGCGCAGAAGCTCTGATGTTTATTTGTCCTATTTCCTCGTTGATGAACCAAAACTTCTAAAGTATTTCTGGCGTGGCTGCTCACAACGCTCCAGCAAGCCTGGAGCTGTGGCCGATTATTAAGCCTGAAAACATTTTACACTAATGAGCAATGAAACGCGATGGTCGCATGTACGCGATTAACTCTGAGTTGTGCTTTGGTAAAGAACTGGATTTTAAAATATCTCAGTAAGGATTCTTTCTGAGTGGATCAAACTTTTAACAAAAACATGTGTTGTTTGTTTACAAGCGGCAAACATCTCGGCGCCTATTTCTTACCAACATCAGGTTGGGATCAAGCAATTCAATTTTGTAAAATTTAGTCACATGCACGAGCGACCCTGTTGGCGAAGTCCTTTGTTCATTTTTAGTTTATTGGAACTCGGCAAACGTCCATTTGTTCTCTGACATTTTCAGTTGACTGCGTTGCTATTCAAGGTTCCTGTTTGAGCCAGGGTTCCAAGTTACGAGAATGCGCTTTACCTCCGATCGGAAAACAGTTAAAATACCAGTGTTGACTTTTTAAAGAAAACAAACACAGAAACCGTGTATAGTGGCAGTGTTCAACATGTTTTTGAAATAGTGACACCATTGTACGTTGCAACTTGTATAGTTTTGTTGCTCTTCACTTGTCCTCCATTATTTTATTACGTATAAGAACAAATTACCGTATTTATTCAAGTATAACGCGCACCCTTGATTTTTTCATTGAAAATTGGTATAAATATATTTTTCCCTTGTTCTCAGTTTAGACCAATGTTTATGTTACAACCTCGATGTTGTCCTTTATGTTGCAACATTTTGTATTATTACATCACAGACCCTAAGTAGCGTTGAAACTGCAGACAGGGAAGTTTATCTACAGCGCATTATATCCACAGACAGTGTTGCCACTGCTGTTTTTTTTCACTAGACCTGGGGTTTTTCTGTTTTATCTGTGGATTTTTGTTGAAAATCTGGGTTTTTTTTACTCTGGTCAAATTTTAGAAATGTATCTTGTATTACTGTATTTTTCATTCAAGAATGCAGTAATTTCACAGGCGTAATATGTGCAGATGCAGTAGCCTGCAGATGAGTAGGGCTTGGCTTAACCAAATTGTTTGAAATATAATGGTTTACAGATTAAGCACTAACTAGGCATAGGTCAGCACTCTAATCTATCGCTTACATGTCAAGGGCTGCTTATGCATGATTTCTAAAAGGCTTATTTTGGTTTTGAAGATGCTGTGGTTGGGAATTTCTTCATTGTTTTATGGGCGCATTGTGATATGAACGTAAAATTTTAATGTTACATTAGTAGTCAAATATTGCAATGAATGCAATGGTTGTACCTGTTTCAATTTGTGCATTTAAGTGAAAGTAAAAGTGAAAGTTTCTGTAAAAACATTGAAACGTTTTTACAGAAAAGATCTAACAAGCTTTTTTGCGTTACTTCCTGTATTTCATTTGTTGCTAGTCTACTCGCAAATTGTCAGTATGCTTAAAAATAGACTTGAACTTGTTAAAAATATGATGCAAACAATGCATATTACCTTAATTTTTATGTGCAAGTACCGGCAGCGTGCGTTTCAAGTTTGGTTTTGACTTTTTTCAAACATTTTGTATGTCTGGGTTTTTTTATTATTTTCTGGGGTTTTTTCAAGGTAAATTCTGGGGTTTTTCTTCATAACAGAGTGGCAGCACTGTCCACAGATGCCAAGTGGTAAAACGGTAACACGTCGGTTTTAGGAAGCACTGTCCAATTTGACAGAAACTCTGGTATATGAAAATAACTACAGCCGTATTCTACATCCAGGTCATGCATAGTGAACGACTCATCGCATTCTAGAAAAGCGCAGCCGCTTGCCGAAGCTACCCAAGGTCGTGCAACACAGATACAGCAGGAGTGAAAATTAGGCTCCCTGCCATTTTGCAACGAAGGCTTAAAGTTCTTTTTTTTGACCAAATTTGTTGTCGCGCAGTGCGAGCGCGCGACCGGGTTTTTGCATCCTTCCGCTATGCTGAAGCAGGCTATACAGTGGCGTAGCTAGAGTGTGGGCTGCCCGGGGCGGCCCTTGAGTTTGGCGCCCCCGAAGCCCATAAAAATAGGTATTGCACAGTGACTGGCTCTTGAAGCTTTGTAGGCTATATATATTAACTAGGTTGTGCACCATTATAACATTACAGCACACGCATGCTCAAATATGGTATGCTTTAAAGACACACCACAAAACTCAAACATTGTAAGTAACAGTTAAACAAAAAGCAAAAAAGACATATAGGGAAAAAGAGTCAAACAAGTGTAAAACATTAGGACCATCTTTATGTCTGAAATGAAAAGTACAATTTTCTACACAGTAACTTTTCTTGCCTTTTTGTTGGCAAATTCTTCAATGGCAATGTCAAAATTTATTTCATCTGTCAGTTGTTGCTCATAGACAGTAAGGCAAGATTTCGCAACTGCAAAGTGCTCATACTAGATCTTAAGTAATTCTTGATCAGTGTTAGTTTCGAAAAACTTTTCTGACAGATAGCAGCACTAATGGCAATTGTGAGGAAAATCCGCAGCATTATTACTGTAGTTGGAACAGAGTTCCCAAGTTTATACTTTCGAATAAACTGCAAAAATTCAAGGGGCCTTCTTTCTCTACTGTGCTGTGAACTGTACATCGGCAACATGGTATAACTGTGATGCAGCAATAGCGTTCTTCTTAATTGCACAACAATGAACAACAAGCGACGCAACAACTGTCGATATTTCTTTTTCGGCTATTAACTGCACTCAACCTCCTGTAACTGGCCTACTTGGAATCTGAATGCAGCACGGTGATCTGAAAATTTTCATAATGACGTATCAACATACTGAAGCAAGAAATCATTTCCCCTAAAAAACGAGGAGCCCTTAAAATTCACGTAATCCCACTACATGTTTTGCGGAACACTACGGTTCCGCACAACCCTTTTAAAGAGCACTGAACAAGATTATATTTCCCCACACACGGAAATCAATTTTGACGAGCACAAATCTAACTACACATTTATTTTACACAGAAATGTTTTTTAGAACCAACAAAGCGCTTTTACTCGCAGGTAAAAAACTGAAGAGCACTTACAAAAGCTTAGAGCTCACCACAGCCACACGTTTGCCGACAGTCATCCACCATACAGTACTCCTTAGTTATATGACGTCATGTAAGGACTACGATCAAAGGTCAACAGCCAGCCAACACTCGATCAACCAACCGTGTTACTGTAGTGAATCAGTAATATTTGACATCAAGTGAGTTGATATGCGTGTTGAGAACCGTGTTGCAACGTCATGTAAAAAAAACCATTGATAAAACAACCCTGATAGACGACTGTTTATTCTTTGGCTAAGATAACAATTGCTTAAATACACATGTCACAGTTTAAATTACTCAAAAAAAATCAATAACGTCCTTCAACTGCGAGTAGTGTCCCGACATCAAAACCACTTTTGTTTCATTAGATCTTGTACAGGTTTATAGCCTACAGAATAGCCCATAGTGCCGCCCCCATAAAAGTGCCGTCAGAAGCGGACCGCCCCCTCTTAGCTACCCCTCTGAGGCTATACGAAATATACCGTACTTGCGCGTTCTCTTGCGTATGGCTTGTTTATTATGCGCACCTGAACTCATGTGCCCTGTGGCGTAAAGGCATAGAAATCTAAGACCTCGTTTATAACGCACACCGAACTATTCGTTGGTGTTTTCAATATAAAATTTTGCGCGTTATACTCGAATAAATACGGTATATCTTGCATTGATTCCCTAGTCAAAACAATAAATTTTTTACAAAATTTTGTGTGTGCGAGAGTTTTGCTCTATTGCTGTTTCTCTTTCCTTTAATTTTTGTCAGTAATGCATTCGCAGGAAACTTTTTAAACCTCCAATTTTCAACAATATGTTGGTTAAAATTCTTATCTGCAGCGCCATGGTTAAAGTTCAATCGGAACTTATTTCAATTCGCTTTGATTTATTTAGTGTAACAACCGAATTATTATTGTTGAATAAAACAGTAAAAACGGTTTGCCTGAAAGTGACGATAAACATTTTTGCGCAAACTTCGTGGACAATAAAATTACATCTATGTTGAACACATAAAGGTCTCATTTTCCATCATAGAGTGGTTTACTGTTTTGACAGTGATTTGTAGATCCTACGTGTATCACTATTGGTTACAATTGTTGATACATTTTACGAAAAGATTCTTTAGTGGCGTAGTAGACACGTGTTGAAGATGATCTTCAACGTATCCGAAACTTGACTTTGTTATTAAAGCAAGCAGCATGTGAAAAACTGCGACAGGCTGCTTCAACTGGAGCGAGCTGATGTCACAGTCTTGCGATCCTGGTAGAGAATTATCAAGTGACAGCGACCCAATCGTCGCTGTTAATCAGAATGAAGGACATAATACGGTAAGCGTTGTGGTGTGAAGCTTATAGGATCAGAAAGACTCTCACCTATGTTGATTCGTTACATGCGCGGCCTCGCGTTTGTAAACACAATCAGCTGGCTTCAATGAATGACAATAAGGTGCGATGATTTTGCGTTTAAATCATATTGAAACTTCGATCGTCCCTTATATTTGAAATGAAGGCGTGCCTACGAAAAAGCATGGGGCAAGACCGTCTTTCAAAGAACTTTGTTTTCCCCAATTAGTTACGTCCATTGCACTCGCCAACAAATATGCCTTTTGAGCGCTGTCATTAATTTCATCTTCTACCAGTTGGCCACATCGTGTTGTCATGTGCCACATAAGTTTTAGAAATCTGCTTTGCTACAGCGAAAATGGCCATGCGAATTCTGAAGTCAACAAACGGTTCTCGCAGGGATCAGGCTCCTCATACTAGCTAAAAGAACAAAGCCACGTTTTTCTCTCCATTCGAAAGCATCCTCTGCACCGACGAAAGTCATTTGTGTTATTCTCGAAACCTAATAAAGTCCTAAAAATAATTCGGCATGTCTGCTGTTATCGAAGAGCTGGTGTTGAGTAAAACACACGATAACGTTTCTGCTACTTCTACTGTCCTTAGCGTTATTTCTGGTATGCCACTGATATCATGCGCGCTCAGATGAAAGTCTAGGCCTAATTTTCGTGGGTTGCACAGCATGAACACGATTTAGAAAATATTCAACTTGAAATACTAGGTTTTAAACAGAGATTAAGCTCTTCACTATCGCACTGTGACTTTCGCGCTGTATGATCGGTGCATAATTTTTAGTCGTCAGTAATACTATGGATTGAAAAACCATTGTATCAGTATCAGTTTATTCGGGAACAAGTACAGACAAACATCAAATCACGCACCACAGAAAACAAGCCACACAACAACAGAATTTATTTTGTTCTCAGGAAAACTGAAATAAACATACGGTTTTCTAGTCAGATGCCCTGCATTCAGGAAGAATTACAGGGCGGTACATTATTCATCCTCGATCAGATGGGTGAAAACGACTATTTAATGCAAGAATACGCGCAATCATCAAAGCGATACTTTTCTGAAACTTTTTTGCATTTGCCGAAGTAGTGAGATGAAAATCTTGAATTGTATTGAAAACAGGTTATCTACAACTGATTGAAAATTTCGAAATGCACGGATCTCTTTTTATAATAGTCTAGGAGTGCAAAACAGGTATGTGAGTCATATTTTGGTTGTTTCAATGCAGATAGTCATCCACAACCACGCTCCTGCAAACTTTTATTTCGGAGATAACTACCATTCGGAAGTTAGGAATGAAGGTTGTTCTGTGGAACCGAGCTTAGGTGAGCAAAGCTAACTTCTTATTGTATTCAATATAATTATTTATTATGATATTTTATCGAAGTGCGTTGTTCAGAGCTGGCTTCTATTTAAATTGACACCGCTATCATTATTAAAACCAATTAGAAACGCAGCGTAGTCTTCTTCTGGAATTACAGATCTGTTTTTTGCATATGCTACATTTGTTGCGCAATATACTATTGGGCTGCTCGGAAATCTCTAACTTACAAAGCTTTTACAAGAGAAGATTTCACATGAATTTTCGTGATGTTTCACAACGTTGATCAATCAGCGGATAATTCAGATAACTATTTTTCTGGAATAAAACTTACCTCTATTGACTCTGCTGTAGAACACTAAACTTGATTGAATTAACATAAAATAATTTTTTATTAAACACATTTACACTCAGACAAGCATGAAGCTCAAAATGAGCAAAAACGTACATCTATCGGCAGAAAAGATCTGAGCAATGCACTGCAAACTATGGGACTATTCGACTGTTCATTAAAAAGAATCATGTTATTTGTAGATGATTTACGAGGTGCTTTAATTGATGGCGCGAAAGAGATTTATGGATTGCAAGATAGACTCCCAGTGCCGCTCAAGCTGACTGTTGCTCCAGCCGACGTGGTGGAAGATTTTGGCAGAGAGCAATGGCAGGAGCAATTAGACTCTACGAACGTTTCTCAATTTATTGAGCTAGACCAAGTCTTTGAGCTCGCTTCGAAAAAAGCTCACTCCGAGAGCCAGAAATATCGAAAGCTAGAAACACAAGAGGCTTTTCGTCGAAAACGCCAGAACGTTGTTGGTGTTGTTGGCACCGCTGGCATAGGAAAGACCACCTTGTCAAAAATCCTTCTGGAGTCAGTCGTTGAAGAAGACTCACAGCAAAACTGTATCTTTTATATTTTGGCAAAAGATCTCGATTTTGACAAGAAGAAATACTCCGTTTTGCAATTTCTCACAATTACTACTCTTTCCGAGTGGAACCACACTAACAGCAGTGACAGGTGTCTCCTGTCTCAAATCAACACAGCTGCACACGTTTATATCATTATAGATGGCCTGGACGAAGCAAGAATCAACAAAGGGTTTCCAAAAATGAAACTGAACGACGTTGGAACCGCTGATGCAATCCTGAAAAACCTACTTTCAGGTAATATTCTGCCACGAGCAAAGAAGTTGGTCACATCTCGTCCAGAAGGTTATCATCTCTTGCCCAATGACTGCAAACCGCTTTTCATGGTGAGGGTGCTGGGTCTCGACCGAACGTCACAGCGAGATCTTTGCCAAAGTATTTGCGAAAGCGAGGACGAGTTCAAATTGGTTGAGGAGAGCCTTGCCTTGCAACCAGTCGTTTCATCCCTCTGCTACATCCCTGTGTACTGTATCATGATTGTTGACTACATTCTAAGTGACCTCACTCGGAACTCTACTCAGCTCATTTCCGTAACTGACGTCCTGTCTTCGACTTTCTTGGACTGGCTTGAGTCCCCACATTTCAAAGCTGAGCCTGACAGCGTGCGCAAACTGGCTGACCTTGCTTTCAGAGGAATAGTAATCAAACAGTTTTTATTCGATACTCATCAATTGTCGTCGGTCGGATTGGATCCAAAAGCGTTCGAACCGTTTCTTAATGCAAAGGTGGTCGAAAGGAAATCCCGAACTCACCGCGTCAGAATTCTTGAAGGAACCAAGAAGTTCTTTTTTTCCCATCTAGTGTGGCAGGAGTTCTTCGCAGCGTTGCATTTAGTTTTCCTAGTCGACCCTGTTGAGTTCGAAAAGAATTCTCCACTGCTTGTTGAAAATCGCTGGGAAATTGTTGTGAAGTTCATGTTTGGTTTTTTCAACCCTTCGGTATTAGACAAATTGGCTGCTGTATTTCCGGAGTTTGGTCACAAAGATTTATCTCTTGCGAAAGATAAACTATGCTCGATTGCACTTGAAGCAGCCAGTGAGTATGCTGGGAGTGCAGTGACGGAATTTCCTATCTCTCCTGTCCCAAAGGTATTTGACATTGAGTCGTGGGACAAAATCAACTCATTTTTGCGGCGACCGAAGGACACAGACTTTTATAAATTGTGCAACTGGTGCTTCGAATCGAAAGACGCGAACTTCACTCGACGCATCACTGTTCGTCTCCCTCAAACCATCCTAATTTCGCGAACAGTTCTTCCCAGCGAAATGTCAGCTCTTGAGTACTTCCTTGTCAATTCACACAAAAAACGTTTTATTAATGTCGGCGCTGTTCTGGAACCAGCTACCTTTGTTGGCAACGCAGCCACTTTCCTGCTTCGCAGCGTCCTCGCAATGGGACATAAGGTATTTGTTGCGTTCTCCACCTGAAACCTCTCAAAACTACTTGTGTGTTTTTCTGGTAAAATATTGGAATGATGGTCCTTAGTCATATAGTAGCATACATTTTTATATTTTATGATTAGTTATTTTTTTCCTGAAGGCTGCAAACTAATGCAACAGAGCTCTCAAATAATAAATTGCCAGTCAACAGGCACGATACAGCTCAAAACGCTTTTGATGATATACGTATTACAAAAATCATTTTATTGATTTCGCCAACAACTAATTCCATCTTTAAATAAATCAGCGAATAAAGCTCAAAACGTTGAAACACCAAACGCTCTGGTGACAAGGCGCTCAAAAAGCAGGTGAAACCTAAATCAAACTTCAACAAGATGGCATTGTATTTGCATCAGAGATTAATGTGAGGGACATTGGTGACCAAGAGGTATCCCAAAACCATGATCTGATGTAAGTGTTAAAAATGAAAAGTTGTGCAAAGGACACTTCCAAATTAACAACCAATAACACTCCTATTTAAAAGCTAGTAATAACAGAAATAGGCGTTCAAATCACTGAAAAATTACTTAAAAATCTTTGTGTTTTGTAATTCATCTTCTAGCGCTTCTTTCAATTGTTTTTATGCCTTTTTGGTTGATTGTCAACTTTCCGCAGGCGCAACCAGATTTCTAACACTAGCGTTTTGGCCAAGTGAATTTTTTGTTCCCTTTGAAGTCAAAAAATGTCTGTCACAGGAAACTGACCAGTCTATTCACACCTACCTTTCAAAGCAATTGTAGTCCATCCTTTTGGTCGTGCAGATAATCACATTTCAAGTTGAACAAAGCGAACTGAGAACCGAGGACATCGATGTTTTGGCGCAGCAAATCAATTGCATCAAACTGCTGCGCTTGGATAACTGCAACCTGTCCAGCAACTGCCTTCAGGTGATCACAGATGCACTGAAGAGTCGACCAAAGAAGGTGAGCGCCTGAATCCACAACATGGATTTTTAATACTTCAGCATGAATCCCCGTAATAAGCGACTGACGAAACATTGCATTTTTGCTGAATTTCATTTTACGCTTTCTAACCCACTATAACAACAACAATTTTATAAATCACTATTGCGACCGAATTTTGTTTTCAACTGCTTTTTTGCGCATGACCTTCATCCTCAACTTTTCTTTATGAATCAGACAGTGGCGTAGCTAGAGTGTGGGCTGCCCGGGGCGGCCCTTGAGTTTGGCGCCCCCGAAGCCCATAAAAATAGGTATTGCACAGTGACTGGCTCTTAAAGCTTTGTAGGCTATATATATTAACTAGGTTGTGCACCATTATAACTTTACAACACACACATTCTCAAATATGGTACGCTTTAAAGACACACCAAAAAACTCAAACATTGTAAGTAACAGTTAAACAAAAAGCAAAAAAGACATATAGGGAAAAAGAGTGAAACAAGTGAAAAACATTAGGACCATCTTTATGTCTGAAATGAAAAGTACAATTTTCTACACAGTAACTTTTCTTCCTTTTTGTTGGCAAAGTCTTCAATGGCAATGTCAAAATTTATTTCACCTGTCAGTTGTTGCTCACAGACAGTAAGGCAAGATTTCTCAACTG
>Ga0210059_1014113_pt1 | contig 11852 bp, 4 predicted proteins | sample Ectturendosymbi2_FD_188042 | JGI IMG/M metagenome (GOLD analysis project Ga0210059, IMG submission 188042) | Ecteinascidia turbinata endosymbiont from Florida, USA - Sample 2 (SPAdes) (version 2) | ecosystem: Host-associated > Tunicates > Ascidians > Unclassified | place: Key West, Florida... | reverse complement strand
AGCTAGGGCGTTGGTAAGGCAACCGAAAACTGCTGTTTTTTAGGCCGAAATCGAAGTACGAATATATCGTACGCTGGTTCTCAAAGTGTTAAATGACCCAAACAATTTTTGGAGCAACTGAAAATTAAGTAAGCAGTATTTCAAGGGTTTTGACTGTTGTGATTAGTACATCACAACTTGTGCTGTCTCACAAAGCATTATAATCACAGCATTTTTGTGGTAAAGCATTTTAAGGCAACAAACTTCACCTTAAAATGGTGTTGCATACGCACTTGCAATAAATAAGTATACTTAACTGAAAGCTTTATGTGGTTTAAACTATTGACAAGAATCACAAACCACAGAAAAAGCTAGATTTGAATTTGCAGTGATTATGACAAATAAACTTGTGGTTTAAACTATTGACGAGAATCACAAACCACAGAAAAAGCTAGATTTGAATTTGCAGTGATTATGACAAATAAACTTCGATAGAACTAGAACTACAAATAAACGGTCATAAGAAGTTTTAAACTGTTTGTAAAAAGAAAAAATTGTTACAACTAAATCAACTGGTTTTATAAAAAAACATGACATGTTTTTATACAAAAAACAAACCCTTTATAGCCAAGACAGAATTTTGTTGAAGCACATTAAAATTCAGCAATTTTGCTCCTGAAGCAATTTTTTGAGTACAGCACATTCACAAATTTTGTTCTGATCCTACTGCAAATGTCACTATTCTTTAAGATATTGAGATTATGGCACAGGAGCTGTCTGTCCAACTAAAATGACATCATGTTTTTAGTCATCAATATTTCTAAAACCTATTTGTCATAAAAATGAAGACATGTATGACTAACTTAAAATACTGCTTAAACATCTCAAACATATATTTTTATTGTTCAGCGCATACTCATCAACTCTTTGTGGGTGCCGTCTTTCATGTTTCCTATTGATCACCATGTGATCTTATCCAAAATAAAGCTGGAAACATTCTGAATTAACTTTTTATTTCTTCCATGAACATTGCCCATAGAAGCTGTCAGCATGGCTCATGATAAATAAAAGAACAGGGTTGATACATTGCAGGGCATTGCAAGCCTGCATTTGTGAAAGTAAAAGTGAATGCAATGATGAAATTAGAGCAAAACTTCTGGAATTAAGCTAGTAAGTTTGTATGGCACACAATCACACATAAGTAAAGACAGCAACACACTGTTGAAATTAATCTGATTTCAAATAGGTTTTTCAGCAGTGGATCCAACGTTTGTGTTAATAGCTTAATACAGAAATAGTGGAATATAATGGAAATTGGCAATGACAGAAAGTATTGTCTCGTTATAAAAATTTACATGTAAAAGTTCTGTTTACATTTGTGTATATTTCATGTGTTGCAGTTCCCCGTATACTCTAATCTTCCACAGATTGATATGTCAACTCATTTTGTTCAAGAAGTTGTATGCAAAAATGCAAAATATTAAGCTGCATACTACTATCAATTTTGAACAGAGATGAAACTGAGGTCACTTTGTCTTCACTTTTTATTAGGTTGTTTCCTCTCTTGAAAGACTAATTTGTATCTAAACTACTAGCCTCATCCATATGACCACTAAAATGTGACTAAACAATCTGTACTTTTTAGAGATAAACACACACCTGCACAGAAATGTTATGCATCCGAGAATAGAGGATGATTCTCACGATGACAAAAGCAATGGTCATCACACATTGATGAAACCACTTGTAATAAAATAAAAAGGAATTATGTATATCAATCTTGAAAAAAATTAGCAAAGCTCTTCAAAAAATAGGTGAAGTTTATGAAACATTAAGTAAAAACTTTTCGTGTGTTCATCTCATTCAAAACTTGTGGCAAGAAATACTTTTGTTCTGTAAAGATGCAGCAATAGTGTAGTGGTCGAAGGGTTCAAGGAAGTATTTGTAAGGGATGGTGGTGTCGTTCAATGGGTCTAGTATTTATAATCCTTGTTCACACTGAAACTATATGTCACATGAATGACAATCTTTATTTCTTGCTGTCAACTTGCATGAACTTGAAATACAAATAGAACATTCAAACAGAAAAAACTTGAGACGTCTCGAAAATGATGATACTAGCTCTCACACTCAGGGCTGAAAAAAGTGTGGAAATCATGAAGGAGCTTCCTGGGAAATAGTACATGCTAGGGGGAAATTAACCAGCTGCAAGTCTAGTAAAATCAAATAATACTCGCAAGCCAAACCATGCAAGCCAAACCATGAAACGGACTGTACGAATTTCCTCGCTTAGTCACGGTGGCCCAATTTCTGGCCTTGTGACGCAACAGTTACACCTACCTAACATCAGTGGTCTCACACAGTCACTGGTCGTGTGCAGGGTGATGCCACATGTCGTCAGAGAGCACTGAGCCCTACACGCCCTTGAACAGGGTTTCTCAAATGTTTTTGTTCAATCGCTCCCTTTTCAATAATGCAGCAAACACAATGTAGTATTTTAAAGACTATTATTTAAAGAAATCAACGCACACCATGGTTCAGTGTGATGGATGTGCTTAGGTTTTCTTGATTTGAGAGATTTGTGTTGTTTTGCCCCCACATCACCCCTTTGTTTTTTTCACCCCCTTGCCCCTCAAACTCGACCACATGGGGGTGATTCCAGCCACTTTGAGAACCACTATTATAAAACTACGCATGTGTATGGGAGCGAACTTCATTGCGTTAGAAAGCAGCGTGGACGGTGGAGCTAGCATCAGCTGGAAGCTTTAATAGCATGCAAGAAAAATATAAAAATAGCATGCAAGAACACTCACTCAACAGAAATTTTTAATACCATCTAAATATCATTCTACTCATCAGGTCGTTCTACAGGTCGGATCGGTTAAAAAATGATTTCGCCACTACCAAACTGGCTGCAACAATCAACATTTGAAACACGACACCATTTCTGGCCAGAGCACATTTTTTTGAATGAGTCTAGATTTGAAAAAATCTGGGTTTTCCCAAGCGATAAAACTCAATATTACTGGGAAATTGCTACTGTTGGTCCCTGTGCAATTTATTAGCAAATTATTAAGTTAAGCACAGTTTTTCAATAATGTTATAATACTGATCTATGAAAATCAAACCACACTTTCATCATTCAGTCTGTTCGAGTTTTGTGACAAATAGTCCCGTGGCTGAAAAAGCTCTCTCTGGTTCTATTAATTTGGGCGTGATTGTAATTAACACGTTGAGAGCCGGTCTATGGTATATTCGTACTTCGATTTCGGCCTAAAAAACAGCAATTTTCGGTTGCCTTAACTACTTCACCTATGACGTCAGTCACAAAAAAAACGCCCCCCCCAGGCAAAAAATTTTTTTCAAGTGCCATCTACTAGACTGGCCGATCCGTTTGAGCCATTGAACAGCTCTCTAGTGCAATCGGCAGAGGAGCTAGGGCGTTGGTAAGGCAACCGAGAACTGCTGTTTTTTTTGCAAAAATCGCCAAAACCACCCAGTCGCCAAAGAGTTAAGGCATAGGACAGTTTTTACAAGGTTAGTTGTCCTCTTCTTTATACCCTCAAAAAGACTCATTTCCTTTTTCATAATTTGTGATCAGATCTCTTCCTGTGCCAGAATAGTTTTGTGGTCTTCACTCTCAAGGATTACATAGATTCTGTGCTTTGGTTTCAAATGGTTGATTAAACTTTTGGTCCTTCAACCACCTGCGTTTGTCCAATGGAGCATGCACCTTGGTGTTGTTTGAGCCTTCTTTTATAACAAAGCTTCGGATTTTCTTTGATTAATAATGTTTTTAAACTGAATGTGTATGTTTAAAAATCAACTTAAAGTCACTTCTGAAGGAAAACCAAATATTTTGTAAAGTTATTGCAAACTGAAAAGGAATGAATCGATTTTGCAATTAATCACAACTTGTATATGAAATAACACATAACAGATTATAAATGAACTAACTAGCAACTACGAAACTATGGCAAACCTTTGAAGAACCACCTCGCGTGGCAGTTACTTATTTAGGTTAACAAAAAAGTTATTGTGTGCAAAATGACATCACGATTCGTCTAAATAGGTCAACTGAATAAAAACATAAACGGACCAACAACGAACGTATGATGGTCACCAAGCAAAACCCGTACCTCGTGATAATAGTTCAAAGTTCAAACATGCTAATTTGGCCGCAACATGCGCTAATCTGCAACTTCATTGTTATCAGAATTACTAATATTTGAATGCAACAGCAATTCCAGGTTTTTTTAAATACCCAGGTTTGGTAGTTTGAAAAAGGACAGGTTTCGGGTCATAGAAAATAACCAAAAAAAAACGGGTTTAGGGTTCGGGAAAAAACACTAATATTAACACCTTGGCTGCCAAGGTACAATATATTCAAGCTTTGAAATCGGCCTGAAACCAACAGTTTTCAGTTGGCTTACCAACAGCATAGATCTTTTGCTGATTGCGCTAAAGAGCTGTATAAACCCTTAACACTTTGGCGTCCGGCCACTTTCAGGAATTTTCAATAAAAAAACACCGAAACGCTCATGGCTTTGTGCAGGGATTTCTCCAGTCCTATAAGCGCTATCAACCCAGTCAAAAGTTTTAAAAGCTAATTAGATAATCAACTAATTTGTTTATTTTAGATCATAACTTCTGACCCAGAAACGCTAGAAAGTCAATCAAAGGCTCAAAAGACTTGGACTCGAGCTTAGTTTCAATAAAAACTTCAGCGAAACACTTTGGCCTAGCTGTTGGGCCCTAGGCCAGGTAACATGAGCAAAAATAGCCCCAAAACTATTTCACTTATGACGTCACTCAAAAAAATCTGCAACCCCCAGGTATGCTATAAACCTTCAGGGCTATTATACATGTATCTGCGGCACTTCATGGCAAATTAGGTAACTGTGTTGCTTCTTCATGGTCTGTGTTGTTGAAAATTGGTTTTCGCCTCTGTCATGTGTGTCCACTATAATGCTATGGTGGATTAGGAGCAGCTTTGCTGTAATATGAGGCTTTGGAGACAAAACAAAATGATGTTAACCTCCAGGATCTCATGGATATTGATTTCAGTCGAATTCCATAGTGGCTTCTTGCATGGCTTTTCATTGCATAACCTCCATTGTCCCTCACTTTTCTCACCTATGTGCAGTGCATGACTCACTTCATATATATATGTATTTCACTTCATACATTGTTGGCATCCATCATCTTCATTATATGCATGGCTGTTGACTTCATGATTTGGTTTTTGGGAGGTGGGGCTTGCTCTGCATTTCTATTTTGTGTCGTTGCTTTGTGTTTAGTGATACTTTTCTTATTACACCTCTTAAAAAATAGGTAGTGTCCATTTTGCTGCCAGCAGCAAAAGCTCTGCTGGGGCTATTTTGCTGTCTGAACCGTATCCAACTTTGTTCACATGGCTGATAAAAGCGTGGAAATTGGGAAGGAGCTTCCCAGGAAATCCTACATACTCGAGGGAAATTAATCAGCTGCAAGTCAAGTAAAATCAAATAATACATTAGGAATTGCAAGCAAACCACAAAACAGACTGTTCAAATTTCCTCGCTGAGTCACAGTGGCTCAATATCTGGCTTGTAATGCAAGGGTCACGCCTACCTAACAATAGTGATCCCATGCAGTCACTGTTTACGTGCAGGTTAGAGCTACAGTATTTGCTAAACACAATACTGCAGACCTTCTGTTGCAGAAAGTAACACAATATGCAAAAAAATCAATGCAATCAACTTTATAGCAAAAATGCTAAATCATGCCCAAACCAGTGTCCACTCATACCTAAAAAATACATTGTGTAGAAAGCTCACTCAAAAGAAATATTTAACACCATCTGAATATTGTTCTGGTCGGATTGGTTAAACACTGGTTTCGCCACCACCGAACTGGATGCAACAATCAATGTTGGGAAACACGAAACACAACGCCAGAATCAGTTCAAATGCTGCACCACCAGCAAAATTCCACACCGTTTATACCTGTGGTTCTCAACCACTTTTCTGAGAGCTGCATGCGGCTCCCAAACACCTTTTGTGCAGCTCTCAGCAATATTTCAATAAAACCAGCAGCATAGCCAGCCCAAAAATTAAGGGGGGGAAATGTTTGATTTTGGTTAAAAACACTATTTTCTTTGGGATACCGCCTTTCAAAGCGCAAAACGACTACATGTTCTAAAAATTTTCGGTTTCCATGGCCTCGTAGGTCCCCTGGCTATGCCTATGAATAAAACCTCTAATATTTTGTGTAACAGACTTTGTTCTACAATGAAACACAATGTGTGAATTGACTTGCATCAAAATATTTGTAGTGCGACTCTCTCACAAAATTGAAGGTCTGGATTTGGCTCCCTTCAACGAAAAGGTTGAGAACCACTGGTGGTTTATACTGTGCAGGAGTCACAGGCATGCTGTGATTCTGAGACTTGAGAGTAGGAACTGCTCATCCCAGTTATGCGAGTAACGTACAATTTTGCCGTAACAGCTCCATTAGTGATTATTAAAATTTATTATCCAATGGATATCTTTAGTTTGGTGTCTAGAAGTCTCTAAATGGTCTACTAACTATCATTTGCCGCTTCCATCAGTTTTGCAAGTTCCTCAGTATCTCATTTTTGGGCACCGAGCAGTAGCATGATGATTGTGGCGATGCAACTGTTTAAACCTTGAATGTGAATCGATGCTAGTAGGCTTAAATCAATCCATGTGAATGTTGTGATAATTAAGACTCTTGAGTGCAGCGTTTCCAAGAAAACATTCTTTTTGTGATGTCATAAAAGGGCGATTGTCTTCAACTTGCAGCCCACGGATATTTCGATAAGCTCACAAAGAAATTTGCATTTTTTCAAGCCTTGTTTGTCCACATACAACGCTGAGTTCGTGACACCAACAGTATAGTGAACTTAGTCGAGGAAAAGTATCTATGCCTGCTGTGCAAGTGGTTGTCAGTTTGTCTCTCACCACTGTTGCTTTGGGTTTAGGATTTAAGTTTACGTTTACTGTTCAGCTTTAGGATTTTAGGTCATGTGACAAGGGCCATTATGCTAAATCTAAGCATATTGTCCTTGTCACATGACTAATTCAACCAATCAAGTTCACCTAGTAGCAAAATAGCCCTAGCAGTGCTTTTGCCTCTGATGGCAAAATAAACACTGCCTTAAAAATAAAAGGAAAAACTGAATGCGGTTACATAATTTTCTTATATTGATTATAAATCCCATTTTCTTACTTTGCTCAATTTTGGAATATGCCCATAATGCCAGATTGAAATAAGAAACAGTTCCTTAAAAAAATAGGAAAACTAATACAAAAAGCTTTTTGCACAAAAAGAGTAGAAAAACAAAGAAAAATAAAGTTAAACTTTAAAAAGAATTTTATCAAAAAGAAACATCCAAAAAGGGAAATATTTTTCATATTTTACACAAGTTGGGAAGACCAACTTATGAAAAATGTAACTGCAAAGTATTTGAATAAGAGCTATCGGTGTCAGCAACCAGCATAGATATTCAAAAAGACAGCCACACGATAACAGAACAGTCAACACAAATGTAGTAAAAGGAAGCATGGACACTCAAACATTGAATCATATACGCAACATTCATTTTCATAACACAGATGATGGTAGGCAAGTAATTACCAATGCATGAAGAGTTGAGGGATATACAGATGTATAAGCGAGTCATACACATAGGTGAGAAAAGTAAGTCATAATGGAGGAATTAGACTGAAGTCAATGTCCGTGAGATCTTGGAGGTGAACATCACTCCATTTACTTTGAAAGCCTCATAATGTGGCAATGGTGCTCCTTAATAGTACAAATCTAAGGTTTGTTGTAATGTACAGTATGTCATGACAAATACATAGCCATAAGCCTCCCTGCATTTTTCAGCTATTTTTTCAAGTACAGAGTGACACAAAAATAACAGTCATCACCTAAACTTTAATAACTTTTGAAATAATTACTCAATTCTTTTTATTTTTCTGATTTACCAAGTAGAATTAATGTTCTAAGAGTCTACCAAATTTGACCTTTGAGATGGCCTGGACTATTGAGCAAAAGATATTTATAGTTGAGGCATATTTTTGGCAGAAGTCTATCCATGCAGCTCAATTGCAATTCAAAGAACGGTTCGGATGTCGTGAATTTCTTGTCCACTCCATGACCTACAGATGGGTCAACAAGTTCAGAACCCATGGGACTGTGCATAACCTCAATCATAAAGGCACTAACAGACAATCACTCTGGACGACCAAAATCATCAAGGACACCACACAACGTTGCTGCTGTCAGAGACTCCGTTGTCCACAGCCCAAGCAAGTCTGTGCATCGGCGAAGTCAGGAGCTTGGAATCAACACCAGGCAATGTTTTGTACAGCACTTGGTCGATGGAAAGCGGTCGTCAGGGTCCTCCAGTAGTTCCAGCAGGATGGTGCCACCCCCCACACCTCAAACAAATCATTGGCATGGCTACAGCAGCATTTCCTTGACCAACTGATCAGCCACAGGTGTGACCCACAGTGGTCGCCGCATTCACCAGACATTTTTTATACCCAAGATTTTTATACGTAGGGATACTTTAAGAACATGGTGTATGGCAACAACCCCCAGATTATCCCTGACCTGAAGGCAGCAATCACAGCAGCAATAAGAGCGATCCCAAGGGAGGAATGCGGGAGGGTCATCAAGAACTTTGCTCGCCGTATCCAAATGTCCCTGCAGCGCCGGGGAGCTCATTTGGAGCACATTTTTTGAGCACCAGTGAAACACAGTTTTTGTAGTATAGACTTGAAACTTTGGAGATGTATGGTACACAGGCTTGACCTCATGTAGCTAAAGTTTTGTGTCAATCTAAATAAAATTTTGGAAGTTATTCGATTTTTGGTGATGACCGTTTTTTTTTGTGTCACCCTGTACAATGTGAAAAACAGATGTCCATCAGGGCAGATATCGTTAAGGAAGTGGCTACGGGTCTTAAGTGCATGACGTGGTTCAAAAAATCGCTGAGTTTGTTACCCACGCGTCACCGTCATAATAGCATAGCACATGCATTTACATCTGCTGTGCTAATGGTTTTCAGTTCGACTCTCATTTTGGCAACTTTCATTTTGGTAGTAGTGGCTGCAGTGTTTGAAGTCATGGGACCAGTTTTTTTCTTTATTTACTTCAAAAGTTTCCCAACTTTTCTCTTCAGATTTACAGTTGGGTTTACAGTTTGTTTAAGCTTTAGGTGTAGAGGTTAGGTTTATGTTTAAAACTTCATGTTTAGGGTTTTAATTTTGGTTTAAGGTTAAAAAGTTTAAGTTCAGGGGTTAGGTTTTACATTTGGTACAGTTCCACCAAGCCTATTGCACCCTCGTTGCATGTTACTGTCACATTGTAGTTGGCAGACGAATAAGGTTTCAAGTATGAAGGTCCACAGGCAGACCTGTAGCCACTGCTTTTTTCAAAAGTTTCCAAACTTTTCTCTTTAGATTTATAGTTTTTTATAGTTTAGGTCTAGGGTTTGCATTTAGGGTTTAGGTGTTAGGTTTAAAAGTTTAGGTTGAAGGGTAAGATTTAAGGGTAAGGTTAAGGTGTTAGATTTAGGGTAAGATTTAAGGCTTCAGGCTGAGGTTTAGGGGTTAGGTTTAAGGATTAAATTTAGGGATTAGGTTTAGGGATTTCGTTTTAATGTTTACTTTTAGGATTGAAGTTTACTGTTTTTGGTTAGGTTCAGGATTTAGTATGTTTTTACCAATCCTGCTCACTGCTGCACTTTCATCATGCGTTGCTGTCACATTACAGGTGGCAGATAAATAAGGTTTGAATTATGAAGGTTCATAGGCAGACCTCTAGTCACTGCCTATTGTTAACAGATATGTGATGATGTAACTGGAGTAAAATCGTACCTCGTTACACAATGAACAAAGGTAAAGATGCAAGAGAAAATAAAAGTCCTCATCATTGCATTTAATATTGGAAGTGAATATGGATACGCCTGGCCTAATGCAATTCAAACAAAGGGTCAGTTTGTCTTTCAAACAGTGTGGATCTTGTAGCCTAGGGGTTATGTTATGCGTTACGGCTGATATGCCAATGGTTTTCGGATTGACTCTTACCTTGCCAACTTAACTTTTTTTTCTTCACCTTTTATCAGGCTTACATGTTACCTTTACAGGTTAGTGTTAGGTTAGGATTATCTTAGGGTTCAAAGGTTAAGTTAACTTTAGATCATCCTTAGCGTAGGGTTAGGTTAAGGCTACAGTTAGAGTTAAGGTTTATCTTTTACATTTACTTCATTTCTACCAAGCCTACTGCACTCTCGTCATGTGTTACTATTACATCACAGATGGCATTTGAGAAAGTTTTCAAATTTCAAGATCCACAGGCATATCTATTGTAGCCACTGCCATATTTATAATATCCCACAAACACATACTACTAAAAAATTGCAATGTTTTAATCTTTTATATTTTCACAACTGCTCAAACGTAAATTAAAATTAGGGATTAGGGTCCCACTGGAGCTTTTTGTTGTCAAAAAGAATAGAATAATCTAAATCGTTGTGTGAGGCTAAAATTATGTCTAATGATAGCAACAAATATTAATTTTCCGATCCATTGTGATATAGTTTCTCACCACAAAATCAGTTTTCCTAACTCCAGTTACGCTATATATCTGCAACCAACCAAGATGGAAGATCCGCTACTGACAGAGCCGTCTTTTATTTTACAGGGCATCATATAATTTTTTCAGCCGGTTTTTGTTCACCTTTTTTGTTTTTGTGCCATTCCACCACAACTTCACTTGTTGTGAAAACAAGGAGATTGAATGAGGACTTCTCACAATGTCAATCACTCTTTCTTTGGTGGTTTATCCTTTTTTTTCATGTTGTTGCGGTAACCTGTGTGAATACTCTGTCTGTCAGTTCTTTCAATAAGAACTAATGATCATGATCCTACCCAACCTAGTAGGTAGAATGTACCAACTTTGTTAAGATCTGAATGTCTGATTCGATTCGGTTAACTGAAAAAATTCCTTGTGATAGACTGAAAAGATTCTTTGCGAAAATTAATTACTAGTAGGCCTATGTATGAATAGCAGCCTATCTCTTTTATATCCAACAGGTTAGGCCTACTGTTATAATAATAGATTAGCCTAGGTTAATCTCTAGCCACCTGTTTAGCAATGTTTTTACATTGTTATTTTTCAGTTTACGTACCTTAGTTGTTGAGTTGAACCTCAGCTGTTGTTAATTCTACTAACCTACTGTAGGTCAACTAAGACCGGTCAGACCCAGTCGCACTCCCGCCCGCCAGACAGCCACTCAGCAGAAGTGAGCGGACTGTGAAATTTTAGTCCCTCTCCAGTCCTGGACCAACAAAATTGATACCGATCCAGTCCTGATCCGCAACATTTTTGAAAATCATCAGTCGGATCCAGTCCTGACCCGCTAGTGTAAAATATATTTTTATTTTGCCCCATGAGGCAAAAGAACTACTGGAGCTACTTTGCCTTTAGCCAAATACGATTGGTTGAACGCAAAATATTTCCAGCAGTGCTTTTGCCTCATGAGGGAAAATAGACACAGCCTTTTGGCTTTTCCAAAATTTAACAAGGAATTGTGTCTGTTAGACATAAGAGGGAAAAGCTCTTCTGGTGTTATTTTGCCATTAGGAGAATCCTATTGCTTGGATTGGTCAAGTGACAAGGACGATACACTTGTATTAGCGTAAGGTCGTCGTTTCATGACCTAAAATCCTAAATAAAAACCTAAACCCAAAACCTAAACCCAAAACCTAAACCCAAAACCTAAACCCAAAACCTAAACCCAAAACCTAAACCCAAAACCTAAACCCAAAACCTAAACCCAAAACCTAAACCCAAAA
>Ga0210059_1014112_pt1 | contig 11853 bp, 11 predicted proteins | sample Ectturendosymbi2_FD_188042 | JGI IMG/M metagenome (GOLD analysis project Ga0210059, IMG submission 188042) | Ecteinascidia turbinata endosymbiont from Florida, USA - Sample 2 (SPAdes) (version 2) | ecosystem: Host-associated > Tunicates > Ascidians > Unclassified | place: Key West, Florida... | reverse complement strand
GTCCCGTTCGGAAATCACTCGTACATTGAGTCGCTTGACGACAAGTCAAAGGTGCTGGTTTCAGATGCGTTTTCTTTTTTGTCTGAAAAATCTCTTTAACCCAGAGGTCGGCAACCTTTAACCCAGGGCCCGGCAATCTTTGACCCAGGGGTCGGCAACCTTTTCGAAAAAAGCCATTCTGCTTCATTTTCCAGCAGACATGACCAGTGAGGGGCAACAAAAGGTTGATACCGTTCGGGTACACGCCAAATCCAGTTTGATACCGTATTTTTCATACGGCTTCACAGAGGCATAGGCTAAATTACAATCAGGCTAAATTACAATCAACTTAAATCTAATGATAATCAAATGCAAATTTAAATTCCGAGTTTTTTCAAATCCAGAGAGAGCCACTTCAGAGGAGCAAAAGAGCCGCAGGTTGCCGACCCCTGCTTTAACTTCTGTGTTGATGGATGTCAAAGAGATTTTGAGTCTGTACATCAGACCTGCTTTTTTTCGGTCATTGAACGAATTTTTTTGAAATGACCGAAAAAAGTGAAGTCAAATAGGTTAAACTGCGTTTTTCAGTCATACAGAAAATAACCGAAAACGAAAAAAACGGCACAAAGCTTTGAAGCTATTTCAGACAAATGACCAAAATGTCTCAGCGGAATAAAAGCAGTATCGGGGACTAAGGGTGTGCGCGCTGTACCCTCGGTAATCGTTTTACGCATAAGATATATAATGCTTCGAAGAAATGGATTTTCACTGCCGCTTGGCACCGAAAGCTGAAGCTCGTAAACTCGACGGCTAAAGTTGCGGACCTCGTTTCAATCCAACGCAGCAGATGACCAGCGTAGTATACTCTCTCTGTTAATGACCCCCCAAGAGCGAAAGTCATTGATAAAGCAAATGATGAAGGTACTCTTTTGCGACGACGTTTTTGTTGCAATGCGATTACCCGGTTTATGACGAAGCTGTCCTCAAGTGAGTCTTTGAAATACGTTTTGCGCGTTCAAATAACCGGATCGCTTCGCGTGCTTGCGCAGGAACTGCCGCTGTACGGGTCAGGCGGCCTCCGTTTCCTGTGGGACACCAAGTTCGACCAAGCAATGGTCGCTTTCCTCGACTGCCTGCAACAGTTCAAGGAAGAGGTCGAACGCAGCAACGGCTTTTCTCTGCCGTACAGGTGAGATCTTCTCGAATGTTCGTCCCATGTTGGTGTTTGATGCGTAGACAGATATATAGCGTGTTCGAAACATCGGCGTTAAAGATATAACGGACATGGGCGTCGGAAGGGGGACAGGTTAGGCCAAGGCCCTCCTGGATTTTGAAGTTTTGCAAGACCTAACTTTTGAAGTTTTGATGTTTTCCTATCAACTTTTCAGCGGGAAAATGTTTTTCTCTTGGTTTCGAGTTGGTAAAATGAAATGGCACCAGTGTTGCACCTCCTTGGCAAAATCCTTTTGGCCACCAAACTGGAAAAATCCACTATTACCCCCTCCCCCCTGGAAAAGTCCTTCCGACGTCCACGATAACGTGTACGAAAGATACGTAGCTGTCGAAATTTCTTCGTCTGTATTTGCGCCAAAACTGGCTGCGGTTGGGTGTGAAGTGTTGCAAAATTGTACGTTCGCGTAAAAAGGATGCTGGTGCTTGAGGCCGAGCGCTTGCCCGGAGGCGTCGCGCATTATAGTGATAAGATTCAGTGTCCTGGTTAAAAAATTTTTCGTTTAATCCACAAAAATTACATGTTGGTATTCTTCATTCCATAACGTGTGCGCACATTGACGTGCTTGCGAAAACCTACGTTTAAACGAGCACGCCAGCGTTGAACTCACGCCATCGAGTTTTACGAGCTCGCTTTTCGGTACCGAACCAGAGCTAGCGAGAAAAACATGACCCCAGCAACCTTCTCGCAATCATCGGTCAAGTCACTTATAACTTCTTGCACTGTTTGTATGTTTTTACGTTTGTACACTATGTGCGTTTTTGGCTGATCTATCTGCTAGCGCACGCCAACAAAATTTCCAACCGCTTCTATTGCTGCGTCAGCAATTTGCTGTTATTGCCGCGTCAGCAATTTACTGTTATTGCTGCGTCAGCAATTTACTGTTATTGCCGCGTCAGCAATTTACTGTTATTGCTGCGTCAGCAATTTACTGTTGTTGCTGCGTCAGCAATTTGCTGTTGTTGCTGCGTCAGCAATTTGCTGTTATTGCTGCGTCAGCAATTTGCTGTTATTGCTGCGTCAGCAATTTGCTGTTATTGCTGCGTCAGCAATTTGCTGTTATTGCTGCGTCAGCAATTTACTGTTATTGCTGCGTCAGCAACTGGTTGAACTATGCGTCGACCTTTTCCCTTCATCTGCTCGAAGTTGGTTGAAGCGCTTCACTTCACTCCCGACATGTATCGCCCGCACCAAGAACGCGTAGTTTGCTGTAACGTGTTCGTCGTCACAATGAACAGTTATTGTTTCGTCACAACCCGATTGCTCTTTCACCAGGATGGACAAGGGCAAGATCGAGGACACGGGCGGCACCAACGCGTCCTATTCTATCAAAATGCAGTTTAACTCCGAGGAGCAGTGGACGAAAGCACTCAAGTTCATGCTCACCAATCTGAAGTGGGGCCTGGCGTGGGTTTCAACCCAGTTCACTCCCGCCTGACGTCACATGCGCAAAGAAGAAACAGGCATTTGAAAAAAACCGTACGAAAAATCAACTTGACCTGCGTTTCGCAGTCGCCCACCTTGCACGACCGACGGGAAGTTTATTGCTCTATCGCTCGAACGGCGATCGCTTAAGTGAGTCGATTGCGAGGCATCGAATGACGACGCGCTCGACGTTGTCGGTCGTCGCTCTCGCCCAGCAGCGCTGCAACTACTGTGACGTCGTTTAACATTGTTACGTCCGCTTCGGTGTCTTAAACGTTATCTGTTCTTCTTTGTATGCGCCAAGTGTTAGAGCTCAGGGCGTGAAGCGGAGCAGCAGTGACTGGAAGAAGTGGCCTCTTCATCAAGTCTGCAAGAGTTTCGGTGAGCTACTTGCAGCTCAAAGCCTAATGTTAGCTGGCCCATCCCGGTCACTGAAAAATCTTGCGCCCCACAACTGGAACCGAAAGTCAACGGAGACGGACTGGATGTTGTTGCCCCTCGCAACGACCTGTAGGTTTTGGAAAAGCTAAAGGCTTGAAGCTCATAAAACAAAAACGGACCAGTTGCTTACTTGGTTCGCTTGTTAAATTCAGGTTTCTTTTCATGTGACGTAACATTTCTACCAACATATCGTCAGGGGCAATGACCCCCTAAACCCTGTCTGCGGGCCTGCATGTCGGTCGCTAGTAAGTACTTCTCTTTCAATCTCCGTACAAGTGCTGCTAGAATCCACCGGCAGATGGACTCCTGGGCCGGAGCTGCTTTGTTGGCCGCATTCTTCATTTGGCGCTTTTTCGTCCTGGTTGGCGTTTCGTTATATGGAGTGCAATAAAAAAAAGCAAAAGCTCATCTTCGTTCGCGTCACACACTGCTGCTCGATTTTCTGTTTGTAGTGTTGAAGACTAGCACTTATATCAGGGGTGGCCAAACTGCGGCTTATTGAGCTTTCCGAAAAATTACATACCTTATTTTTTTTTATTTTGCACTTCTGTTGCAGTGTAGAAATACCGTAAAATGGTACCGTGGTAGCTATACTTTTGCAAGTCGTTCCAAAAAGAATTATGATGTCACAGAAGCGCAGATTGGAAATAAATTCGTGTTTTTAGGATTTTATGTTGCGGCTCTTTGTAACTTGGGTTTTACGATATGCAGCTCGTACATAGAGCAGGTTTGTCCACCCCTTGACTTATATGCCTGTGTCACGAACAAGCAATAATCAAGCGGCCACGGCCTACGATCTCTTATCTCTACTGTTGTTTACTGTCACAGCTTTGCGCGCTTTCCGCTCAGGCGATCCGATCGCAACAACGGCATATACGCAGTGCTTTAGCATAGCGTTCCTGAAAAACAGTACTCGTAACTTTTTGGCATTTTAAAAATGAATCTAAACCCATTAACTCCCAGACCCACAGAGTGCCCTCCACGCATTTCGCCGAGCAGCTTTAATTCGACGCCAGCTCTCAAGCGGCTCGGCAGCATACGACCGCTGTCGGCGCCGAATCGACCCACCTATGATAGCGGTTGTGCAATTTCTGCAAAATTCAAGCAGTCCCAAAACAAAACGCCGGCCGCTTTACTTCTTGGTGCTGTGACCGTGACGTGCAGCTTTTCATTGCTCGCTAACGCGCGCGCAGGCTTTGATTGTTACGCGAAACATGTTCCTAAAAATGCAAACCTTTCCCACAATGCACTGGAGAAGCGAGCGTCGTGTGACTCGCAGTGATGAGCGGACTGAAAATTTCCAGTCCGAGTCCAATCCTGATCCGAGAAAATTTATCCGATCCAGTCCTGGTTCGTAAATTTTTTAAAAACCATCGGTCTGATCCACCCGTGTATAAACATGTATTTTTTAGGCAGTGTCTGTTTTGACTTCAGCCAAACTTGATTGGTTGAAGGCAAAATAGCTCCAGCAGTGCTTTTGCTTCAAGAGGTAAAACAGACACTGCTTTTTTGGCATTCCCTAAATTGATCAAATCTGTGAAATTGGATCACAACTAAAAATTTTTTATGAGTGGAACAATCACATTCAAACAATAAAAATTTTCTCGCTGCACTCCTGCGCGTGTTCAGATTTCAATACGTTTCACAGAGTTCGTGCCTTTGCCGAAATGAAGCAAAGCTCGCATCCGTTGATGATTTCAGCTGTAATCGTACATGGCGAGGCTTTGATAAGAATAACTGTTGTTCGTGTCTGCCATGCCGTACAGTTCGTCGTAGTTTTCGTCCTCGTAGTAGTAGGAAAGCGTTTCCGAGAAAACGTCGATGTCGTACAACATCTGACGAAACTGCGATGAGCTTTTGTCATTCAACATGCGCTCTATATCCTCCGCCAGCCTGAAGTACTTGCCAGTGTTGGACACAGGCCCCGTCGGCTCATCATCAACGTTTGTGTCTGGTTGCTTGTAGTAATATTCGTATTCTGTTTCGTCCACATTTTTGGAAGTCTTGCTCGAAGAGTCAGACGAATCGAATGCTCCGGAACCACCATCATCATACACGTCATCTACATTGCTCTCCGAGCTGTTCGACTCGTTCTGTGACGAATGTGCAGACGACGACAGCGGAATTTCAATTATCCAACGCGTTTGCGTGTTTTGGTCGATTTCTTCCGTTGCCTCGCTTGAATTGGTTGAGGCAGCATCAAGCCGTTCACCTCCGGCTTGCACAGAACGCCTGACGTCAACTTGCTCATGGGAAATACCCGACGTGTGCGCGACTTTGTCTTTCTTTACGCTTGCGGAGGACTTTGGGGACAGGGTCGTGCGGTTTACGCTGTCAGAGTCAGCGGTGTCCGAGTGCTCGCTTGCATCATCACTTTGGTAGTCGTAATTTTGAATTGAGCCTGCTATTCGCCGATTCTTCAACATTTCCGTCCATTCCTGCGAGGGTCAAAATATTTGTAAAGGCAACTGACATCGCATCTGTTAAAAAAGTTGAGAAAAGGGATCACCGTTTCTGCTGACAACAGGACCTAATTGCAAAGCAGTGATCACCGTTTGATGAAATTCGAAAATGAAGCCAGACCAAGGTTATAGAATATGGAAAACTTGATACCGCTCTAGGTAAAGTTTATGCAGTGACCGTACACCGTTCGAAAGGTACGTTTACGAATGATTTGAACGATATAACCGCAACTGAACGAAAAGCTGTTTGGTTCATGATCGATGGCAGTTACCAGTCGATTGGTCGTGCCATGCTCATCTTGCCGGCGCTGTCGAACTTGATGAACTTAATAATGATTTTGCTCAAGGCCAGGGGCGTAACGAGGAGGTAAAGGGGGCACAATGTCCCGGGCGCTGAGTCAGTGGGGGCGCCGAAAAGTCCCAACAATGTCGCAAGTACTTTCTTCAATACAGTACATGTTCTCCCAAAAGACCTTCGATTCGAACATGGGGGCGCCAAACTTGTTTCTTGACCCAGGCGCCATCTAACGTTGGTACGCCCCTGCTCAAGGCGCGTTAGTTTTGAAGGTAAGCGGAAGATCGACTTCACAACGTTGTAATCAAAATTCTTTTCAATTATGTCCTGCGGATCTTTCGCAGCCTTTACAAGACATACAGCTTGAGAACCCAGCAAATCTTCTATGCCGTTTGTGGCGGTTTTTGCATAACGGCAAACAAACTGGCTGGGTGTTCGGACGAAACTCACTTATGCATCTCTTTCAATTTCTTTTAATGCGTGGCATGCAAAACACTGGAAATGAGGAAAACAACGTGCAAGGCGCTACAAACTGCACAAACAGAAACTGCTACAAAACGAGAAAATCGCTGTGTTGCTCCGATAGTTTTTTCACTAACTCCATATTCTCAACTGATGTGGCAGACTCTATATCTGTGGAATTTGAATATACGTTCATTAAATTTCGAAAGATACAAGTGCGAGGCCATTCAGTGAGCTGCTGTTCCAAGTCTGGGGCCAGTCAGAATTGCAATTACCCAACACTGCTTATAGGGGTAGTGGGAAAAGAAGCTTTTTACCAGTTATTTATATGTAGCAATACTTTTTCAAAAGTAGCTGCACGCCATTAACCCACTTAGGGTTGCTGGTTTCTCTTTAGAATTACTCGTAGCGTTGGTTACTAACCCCCACAAGCTTTCATCCCTGGCCTTATTTCTGCACCCCTCAGTTCGCAATAGTTTCAGCGACGAACCAGGGACATCATACCAGGAGGCATCTGCAAATATCGAAAGGAATTTGGTCAAAATTTGAAGCAGTTTACCTGCATTGAACAGCTGACGTGATGCAGTCTGATGTTCTTCACAGGATATCCTCTCAATGCTGGTGGTGAGGCACACGTTGTTGCTTCGCGCCTTTGATCTCGCCAAGTGTCTCCGTCATCCCAAATGTGTTTTCTCGCAACATAATATACAAAGAAAGAGCCTGGCTTTTTGTGCAATCTTGCTAACCGATAGCAATCTTGAAGGACAAGCAAGAAATGATACTAGTTTGAAAACACAGGAAGTACCAAAAAATCTGTTATCATTTCAGATGTGCAAGAAAAAGAAGCTACAAATTATAATCGTATGAAATTAAACGCTTTATATTTTTAACGATTCACAAGCCTGCAGAATGTGCGCACCGCCTGTGACCCGACACACATTCGCGCAAATGCTTCCCCAACTTTTTCCAATATCCCTTCCAATTTTGGTGATGGTACAGATCCTTTGTTCCTACACAAACACCTTTCCCTTGAAATTTTTGTGCCGTTACCAGTTTCTTTTTTCTATTGAAGTGAAATGAATATTTATGCCAGAGAAGATAAAAGCATGAAGTTTTTTAATTGTTTGAGCTGTTAAAATTTGAGACCGCGGGGCGACAGCCCCGGGAATCCAACGCAGAGGGCTATGCAAAGAGTGAAATTACCAACACCATGATGCTTCTTGATATTGTAAGGTTAACAATACATAGTCCATGGATTTAATTTTTCCAAACTTGTTTTTTTGTAAACACTAGTTTTTACGCATTTAAAATGCCTATATTTCTCACATTCCTCAACAATAGACCCGAGTTTGGCAGGGGGGCATACAACCAAGCAATTGCCCCAGGCATCAACAGACCTCTGCACGCCCCATCGAACACAGCAGTTTAAAAGTTTTGAACGAGTTGCTGCTTAACTGGAATGGTTTTTCTAGCGCTAGCAAGCATCAAGCCTATTAGAATAATTTCCTCTTGGAAAGTTTATTGGCAAAGGTCCATATTAGCAAGACTTTGCACATACACGGTGATTAAGATAAGGAGCTGTGCTCCCTCCAAATCTAAGCTACGCGCGTGCACAATGATTTTGGAATGCACGCACATAGAAAATACAAAGGCTCACACGGGTTCGAGCGTTGCCATGCAAACGCTGGTTTTGAACATAAATTTTAAGTTTTGAGTTGCGTTTCAAACATGTTGCAACTCTTTATCAGTTCGTAACCACTTTCCAGCATTGGATTTTCCGAACATTTCAAACGCAAAAATCACTCAACAAAGGGAGGAGGGCGATTTGTCTTGCCATTTTTTACGCTAAACAACCACTGACCACAGAAACTTTTGCCACGCTAAGGAATGGTGTGCTTTCGCTCATAGCCAAATGCAGTTATGGCTGCGGAACAGAGGAGGTAAGTGCTCATTGCGTAGAGCAGCGGTTCTCAAACTTTTCTGCACGTTGACCCCCAATTAAAATATGCAATTTTCTGTAGACCCCATGGGTGTAGCCAGCCCAAAAATTTGGGGGGGCCAAAAAATTTTTGGGGGTCAAAATGTTTGATTTTAGGCGAATAACACTATTTTGCTTAGAAAAACGCCTCTCAAAGCACAAAATGACCATATTTTTTTAATTTGGGGGGCCATGGCCCCCTTTACCCCCCCTGGCTACGCCTATGGTAGACCCCGTGGGCTAGGCCACAGGGTCTATACTACCAGTCTAACAACTGCCGATCTGCGACACACGCACTGCAATATTGTTTGTGACGTAACAAGCAGAACAGTTTTCATAATGCCATCACCATGGATGATTTAATTAAAAACTATTCGAATCGAATGTACTTTTAAACTACTGTAGCTGACATTTGATCAGCCCTCTTAATTTTGTTTGATTTGTTGAAAAACGCGGTTTGCATTACTTGCCCGATTAACAATAATTTTGAATTGGAGGCTTCATTGCTCCAGTAGACCCCAACAGTTATTCATTGACCCCCTGGCCATTCGGTGACCCCCATTCGACCCCGTGACTATTTATCGACCCCTTGGATGGTCCAATTGACCCCTGGGGGTCGATATCGACCACTTTGAGAACCACTGGCGTAGAGTGTTCCGCCTATCTTGGTGGAAAAGGAAATCTACTGCAACAGCACAAAGACTTGGCTTGGAAGAAGGACATTTGGTATGTTGATGCAAATACAGTATATGACAATTCCACTGACCTCGAAACAACCATGGGTTTATCACAAAGACCCAAGACCCCACTGTCTTGTAAACAGCTCTGGTATTTCTGTCATAACGTTTACAAGCATTACCGCGCTTTTTCACGTTTACAAAAACGCTTTTTTCAACCAAAAGTAAAATATCAATTGGAGTTAATTTGTTTTGAGAAGCACATTTGTATGCTCTTCACAAAAGAGAAAATTGGCAATAGTGGTGGGTATGATCGCATCATTTTTGCGCTGAGGCAAACATCTTTATGCTTTTCTACGGTAGTTATGCCTCGCGGTGAAAACGTGTTTCTTCCAAAATTTTTGAACAATGATATTGGAATAGCCTTATGCGCAGTTATAAAGATGCTTTTGCAATTGCTGTCTTAAACTTTGACACACTGGTTTCAGAGCTTAACGCTTAGTTTATCAGCTATGGAGGGGTAAGTGAAGTTGCTGCCACCTTCCGGAGTTTCAAGCACGCACAATTCAGAGATTAGTTTAATCTTCGCCAGTGCTGTGAAAGGGCACGAGCATTCTCATTTTTCGTTTTATTTATTCCTTTTACCCCCTCAAATAAGCTTCGAAGCGCTTTCTACAAAAGAAATGGGCATACCTATTGCTATTGCTACCGCGATTTGCATCATGATCATGATGCAAGATACTTTTTTTTCATGTGTAGGCTTGTTTAACATCTGGTGCAACAGATTTTCCTGAACGGGAAAACTTCTTTCTCCAGGAAGTGACTGTAACATTAGCAGTGCAAGCTACTTTGTTGTTTTTGCTGTCTGTGCTGTTAAAAAGGGAAATTTGCAACGCATTACTTTAATTCAGTGGTGCTCAAACTTTTTGACTCTTGGGCCACATCTGTCTTTCAGAAACCCTTCGCGGGCCACAAGAATTAATAATCTCAATGAAAATTCTCTAAAAAATTCTCTTAAATGATCAAAGTGTTAAGTTTTCTTTCCAATGAAAATTGCTTCGCGGGCCACTCCAGAGGGCCTTGCGGGCCACGGTTTGAGCACCACTGCTTTAATTGAACAATATACATTCGACGATTAGGCCTTGTCCAGAGTCACTGCGCATTAGACCAGCTTATTTTTGTTTGCACACCTCTTGCTAGGAAGTTCGTAATTGTTGTATTCTTGAATTGTTTCTTTCAAGCTTTGGATATGTGTAAGGATGAATGGTATGTCATTGCCGAAGCGCTTGTGTGAGCAATGTTAGCAACTAATGTTAAATTCTTAACGTGCGCAAATGAAACTTCTGGAATTTCAATGGAATCGTTTAAGTGGGAATTTGAAACAAACTTTGTTATTTGAAACGGGAAATAAGGCAGACCTACAGTATATGATAAGTGTGCATGACAAATATGCCAGATAGTTCTTTGGCACATCCTACATCCTTGTGCATTTTCAGAAAAAATTTGAGGTGTTTAAAATAAACAGAGTGAATTCTAAGCATCTTATTGAAATTCAGAATGCTCATCTGAGTTAGCACAGCACTGAAAAGACAAACTGCTGCCCAACAGTTTAGAAATGCCTGATTTCAGACATTGTTTTCTAAACTATATGTGTTGCAAGTGTCCGATGAGTTGTAAAACTTAGCTCCAATCAAGTTCATGTAAGGAGTTTTTGTGGCGGTATTTAGAAACTTTATTATTGTGTAGCCTGTACATGTGTAGATATATCGTCACCACCGCTAAGACCATGTAGTGTTTTCTCAAAGGTGTGCAACTGCGCAATTGCACAGAACCACCAGACAATTTGCGCAGTGCTATCTCATTCTTGCGCACTTCCAACATTTAAAATTTAATACGGTATATATATATATATATGTATATTGCATAGCCCTTTTAAAGCTGGTAACGCTTCACTGTTTGTGTGTCTGCATAGTTGCGCAATTGCATACGCTTAGTGCACAACAAAGCAAACATTTGCTCAGTGTAGAATTTTCTTAGAGGGAACACTGGCTAAGACATGCTTCAAAGTTTCGGTTTTCAATTACTGGAATTCTTCGAATGTGCAGCGTGCTGCAAAAAGTGGATAAGTTTATCAGGAAAACGTCGGTGTTTTGCTTTGATGCTTTTTGCCTTAAAATGTTTGCAGTAGAAATTCAAGACGTTTTAACCAGGCTAGCATAGACTAATATGAGATGTTTGACAACTTCAAGCCAATCATTTTTGCAACTGAGTCCAGCAACTGTACAGCGAACGCATTGTCCACATGGGGCTTTAGCTCACAAAAAACCCTGCGTGGTTTTCTGAGTTGGGTTCAACTTACAGTTATCTCACTGGATTATTATTTGTGAGTTAATTACGGGCAAAAATTGCCAGGGCAAATTTATCAAGTTAGGAGATTACGAGTAAATCAAAAAATAAGAAATGACTCCAGCCGATTATTTGCCTACGTTAAGTACACGAAGTATCAATTGTGCAATAGCACCAAGTCACTCTATTTAACAAGTTTTCGCGCCCGTAGGTATAACTTTCAGCAATGAACACAAATTGCGACAAGATATTAAAAAAGGCATGTCGCAGTTACTGCTCGCAGAAGAGCATCACAGAAAAATGCGCAAAGGTTTACGCGAAAAGCTGCACGAACGTAGAGGTTGCCATATGCAAGTGTCAAACTATACATCATCTCTCACTGAATTACGCTTTAAACAAGGGGAATGACTTACGAATTGTTGCTTGGAAAAAATTTTTTTAGCATGGAAAATTCTGCATAGTTTATTGTACCGCAGCTGGAGTGTTAATTTTTATCGAATTACTCCATTTCACTTTGGCAAAGCTAGACTTTTTCCGCTGCACGTTACAGTCTGTGG
>Ga0210059_1014111_pt1 | contig 11853 bp, 8 predicted proteins | sample Ectturendosymbi2_FD_188042 | JGI IMG/M metagenome (GOLD analysis project Ga0210059, IMG submission 188042) | Ecteinascidia turbinata endosymbiont from Florida, USA - Sample 2 (SPAdes) (version 2) | ecosystem: Host-associated > Tunicates > Ascidians > Unclassified | place: Key West, Florida... | reverse complement strand
CCTTCTTTCTATACTGTGAACTGTACTTCGGCCACATCGAATAACTGTGATGCAACAATAACGTTCTTTAATTGCACAACAATGAACAACAAGCGACGCAAAAACTATCAATATTTATTTTCCGGCTATCAACTGCGCTCAACCTCCTGTACAACTAACTGGCCTACTTGGAATCTGAATGCAACACGGTGATCTAAAAATTTTCATAATGACGCATCAACTTACTGAGCAAGAAATCATTTCCCCTAAAAAAACGAGGAACCGTCAAGGAACCCTTAAAACTCACGTAACCCCACTACCGTATTGTTTGGACCATAAGGCTCACTTAAAATCCTTTAATTTTCTCAAAAATCGAAAGTGCGCCTTATAATGTGGTGCGCCTAATGTATGAATCTGGTTGTGCTTTCTCATCTAGAACCAATTTTATGAGGTAAACGGTGCTATATATTTGATTGTTAGTTATGATTTTTTGTAAACATATCACCTTGTTTAGTAATAAACCAACAACAATGGCAATGAGCAATATCCGAGAGTAGCTAGCACATAGCCTACCACAGATCGTATTACTCTGCGGGGGCTCCTGGCTACATAGGCGCACACCGAATCAAGCATGCGCACAACTTTTATTTTATTCTATTCGTGTCTAGCGGATTAGGCATATGTGACAGATTAAACTCCCAGTGGCGACTCAGGCATTCGGGATTTATTGGGAAAGAGTTGAATACAGTTTGACTTATCTCAGTTTTGCTTCATTTAATGCGCCTTATAATCCGGTGCAACTTATGGTCCCGAAAATACGGTACATGTTTTGCGGAATACTAAGGTTCCACGGAACCCCTGTTGAAGAATAGTGGGCTAGATTATATTTTTCCACACACACGGAAATCCCTTTTGACGAGCACACATCCAACTACATATTTATTAGATTTATACAGAAATGTTTTTTAGAGCCAACAATGCGATTTTACTCGCAGGTACAAAACTTAAGAGCTTTTACAAAAGCTTAGAGCTCACCACAGCCACACGTTTGCCCACAGTCATCCACTATGCTCCTACTAAGTTCTATAACGTCATATAAGGACTACGATCAAACGTCAACAACGACCCGACGCTCGATCAATCAACCGTGTAATGAATCAGTAAAATTTGACATCAAGTGAGTCGATAAGCGTGTTGCAGCTTCATGTAAAAAAAGCCTATTAATACAACATCTTTGATATACGATTGTTTATTGTTGTGGCTAAGATAACAATCGCAATACACATGCCATAGTTTAAATTACTCAAAATCAGAAGCGTCCTTCAACTGCGAGTGGTGTCCCGACATTAAAACCACTTTTATTTCAATACAGCCTTTGCAGGTTTATGGCCTACAGCACCATAGCCCATAGTGCCGCCCCCATAAAAGTGCCGCCAGGGGCGGACCGCCCCCCTTAGCTACGCCACTGTCTGGATGACGAGACAAGTGAATGGCTGCTCAACAGTAACACCTGCCCCGAGATTTAGTGCAGCGTAACAGTGGATTACAAGAACTGCCTAAACGATGAAGAAGAATGAAGGCCCGCAACCAGGGAGGAGGCAACCCGGAAATCCCGCTCCCCGAACTTTTGAAATTGCCAATAACTTTTTTAGTTGTTAGGTACAATAATAAGTTACAATCATGCCGCTGCCAAAACTCCAGCTGGTTACCGCGATTACGATTACTTGTCACATGCTCGATTATGATTACGAATAAACAAAATCACAATGAAATCGATTACGATTACACTGAAAGTAATCACGATTACAATTGCGATTACATTTGTCTTGAGACATCCTCAGAAAGAAAACAAATCCATTTGCATGGTTTGATGTAAGTATACGCTCAGACAACGTACGATATGAATAAATGCAAGAAACGAAATTACCAATCAGTAAGGATTTAAGCACCGGAAAAAAGAAAAATCACATTAGTTGTTTACTGAGACGTTTGTGCAGTCAGCACACCAGTGGCGTAATCAGAGGTTTGAGCAATGGGGAAAACGTAACTGAAAGAGGCCCACTGGCTACTGTAGCGGGCCCACCAGCCAACGCTCAGAAAAAAAACTTGAGAAACGATGGAGAATGCAGATGTGATTGCTATAATTAAACTTTGAATTTCAACGGAAAATACTCCGAAAAACGCAGAAAAACGACAACCTACTGAAAACGAAAGGTATATTAAAATTGAAATAAAAGCTACGTAGGGGCAGTTTTTACATTTAGCTTTCCAGGGGGGCAATTCGTCCCTTTGCCCCAGGTGTGAATCCAGCTAGTAACGTTAGGGGGGTCGGTTTCAGTAGTATTTCGCAGTTAATCTCATAACGGCTTTGCAACTGTAAGAAAGATGAAGTATACGACACAACACCGCTGTGACAAAACAATGAACGACAGAATTGCCTTGAATCGCGAACATTGAGACAGTTCGAACATAACGAAAGACTTATTCGGAATTGGTATTGGTTCGGAATTGGTTTTGATATTTTTTTTACCGAATTGTACAAAATCATGGCGAATGAAATTACTTTCGCAGATTTTAGGGGCGGCAATCGCCCCAATCACCCCTTCTGGATCCTCCCCTGCTCTGCCCCAATCAGTTATGCCACTGCAACAAATACGTAAAATATTGCTTAAACAAAAATAATCAATGTTTAAAATGTTTGTTACAGTTGATAGCATCAACACTTCGAATCTTTTATCAGTCAAACGACATCTAACAGGATTGACCATTCGTCCAGCAACGTTGAAAACTCGTTTGTCAGTATTTTCAAAATTTCTGACTATTTTTTTCAAACTGCGGGTTACGATGTTTTCAGCTGAGTTGTGGCCTTTGGATCGTCTGCAAGCGCAACATAGCATTTTGTAGCTTTTCATTTAAAATGAATCGTGGTACCAATATAGCTGCACATCTCTCTATTGGACCAAAAGTCAGTGGCAGGGGCGGATTAACGTTGTATGGGGTCCCTGGCTGAAACTTGGAATGGGGCCCTTTCGTATTTAATTATATATAATGTGGTTAATGGGGCAAAAATGCTTAACTGAACGAACTGAAGTACTTGTATTATTGAAACAAATGAAGTTTGAGCAAAAAAAACGAATCAAAAACTAATATCGAAATCACAATATGAACGAAACTCATGGACTTAGCAAACAGTATAATGTATGCGTAAATGAAATAATAGCCTTCATGTTGGAGCGGTGTTTGGTTACGTTACATAGATTTTTGCGAGCTTTTTCATGAGCAAAATCGCTGAACAAATCACTGAAGTTTAGTGACCAGTGGGAGTGGCGTGTACAGGTCTGATGATGTCCGAAACTTGCTAAATTACATAAGAATTGAGAAAAATTTCACTTTTAATATAACAGTTAGCTTATATGTACAACCATTTGGGGACAGAGGAGATACATGTTTCTGTGAGCCGTTATGATCAATCCGCCTAAACTGCCAATTAATGACGAAGCTCGAAATGATGCACATATTGCAAGCACAGGTGTGCGGTTGTATTAGTGCACGCCCAGGGTTGCCACATCAAATAACGAAACGGGAAACTAAAGAGGCATCAAAAAGTCAGCTAAATCAAGCAAGTTGAAATAGGACTGTTTTAAAATTTGTCCCTGAAAATCAGTTAAACTTTCACATATCTTTCAAACCTTTTTTGTTATTTTCCCTTGATCGCACGGTGTGGATAAAGTCACGTCACTATCAGCTTGATTGGGTGTGCGCCGCATACCTAGAGTATAGGCCCTTGGCACTAAAAATGTGAAAATTACTGGCATTTGAATACACTACGTGAAAGTAGTGTTGGCAAATAAATCCACGAAGCATGTGCTGCAGCTTTACCATAGGAAAAATCATCTAGTTACAGCATTTTAATTTTTTTAATTTCACTCTTTGGATGCTCCCCTGCCTTGGATGCCCAGGGCCTTCGCCCTGTTCTCCCCCTTTCTGCACACCACTGTAGTCACTCTACAATATCATTTTCAATGCTCACCAGGAAGAAAAACTGTGCCGCTGAAGTCCAATGCAACTTCGAACCTCATATTTTATCTTTTCACTTTTGAAAAAGATCACTCCCCACTGCAGTTTGGTGTTGCCATGGACAGATAAATGCGAAGTGCGATGTGAACGTTTGGGAAGGTAATACATGAATCCTTTAGAAATGCAAGTGTGATTAAATTCACTAACACGACCACCCCGCCCCCAAATACACGACCAATTGAGTCCAGTTTGTGCCGTCCAGTTGGTGGTCGTGTTAGCGGGGTTCCACTGTATATATATCTATATATATCCAAAATATATTTTTTGGGTATATGAAGGTTTCTTTAAAAAATTTTTTCAGAAAAATCAGCTGTCCATATCAGATTCCGCACTAAAATAACACTGGCCCTAAAACTAACCTAACCAAAATATAACCTAACTTTACCTAACATAATAGCCCAGTTTGATATGTCCTAAATTGATATGGTAAAAGTAATAATTGTACTCATTGCAATTAATGTAGTATTTCATTTTTCTGTTCACAATCAAAGACAAAACAATACGACTATCGTAAGAACAAGAACAGGAGCAGGCACTTATTTATCTATAACTGTTGTGAAACTCATTTTCACTTATGCATGGTTATAGTATACATTCATTCATAAGACATAACACTACTGAATTGTTTATATTTTTCTACTGCGCTTATAATACAAAAATAGAACTCAACAAAATTCTTAACTTAAAGCACATCTTACGACACATTAAAATCGAATGAGTCACTGAGTTTAGCGTGAGCAAGCTTAGAGTTAATTGCACTAAATGTAAGCAGAACTAAGACGTTCTCGATATGGTTTAATGAGTGTTATCAGTTAACGTTAAGTACCTCGATATCTGCCGACTTTCTTTTTGCGTTCGTTCTGTTTTAAGTCAGTTATGAGGAGTAGTACCAAATAATGGCGATTCACATAAAAGTAGTAGGCCTATGTACCAAAATCGGAATGGAACATTTTGGCGATGCCGTTTCGGCTATGCCGGTTCGGCGACGCCGTTTCGACGATGGACGTTTCGGCGATCGCCCTTTCGGCGATGAACTTTAGATTAACATAGTTGCTTGCAAATTTTATGAACTTACACACAGTGTCAACCCTGCTCAATTGCTCTAGGAAAATTTATACTGTTGGTATTCATGACCAAGGTGGCCAAGAATATTTGTCAGACGTCCAAAGAAAAAGCTTACTTGGCATTTGATTGTAAGTATGTGAGTTGGACTTTGCCTTTCAGCAAATTCTGGCATCCCGCTCCCCGCCAAACGCGTGTACGCTTTCGCCCAGAGACAATCTCTGGCATCCCGTTGTTGAAACAGGAGTTCGCACTCCGGGAAGCAACTGTTGGCAAGGGATTGGAAGTACGAATATATTCGTACATCGACAGTCAACCGACAGAAGGAAAGAACGAATATGCTCTTAAATTATCCGTGAAATGCAATCAGAATAACTACGCGAAAGCTGAAGCAATAATTCCTGTCCAGGCGTAACTTTTGTGTAAACTCGCAAAAGGCTCATGCCAGTAAAAAGAAACTTCACAGGCCATATTTCCTTCCACACGTGGTCACGGTCGCACTAAGCTCTTCCAAACTACCGGCGGAAGAGAAACCACACCTGTCCTCAGGATGACAACAAAATCGCTTATTAAGCAAACATCCTTTGTAGTCTAACCATTGAAGTATTTCAAAAACACACTTTTTTTGTATAAAACATCTGCGACCACCATCGCCGAAACGTCCCGTCGCCGAATCTGCGTCGCCGAAACGGCATCGCCGAAACGGCATCGCCGAAATATCCCAGACACTACCAAAATGTCCAAACTTGCATATTGGAAGTAAATAGTACCAGAATTGGTGTTAAAGTACCAACTCTGGTTGTCCTACCTTATAACGCCATGATTTTTTATGCTAAACTAAAATCTACTTACATGCACTGTTGCTGAGAGGCCTGACGCCACTTAACAAATTCACAACTTCCTTCGGGGCTGTCTGTAGGGCCAATGTTCAAATGACGTGGATACTGCATGCGCATCCGAAACCAAAATAATGCAAGCGGATGGAAGGCCTTACCTTTTTAGACCTTGGAGGACTAACTTCCTAATGAGTGTGGCCATACCACACCCAAAAGAACCAGCTACTTTTAAGTCATTGAAGCAATTTCAATGATTGAGCACAGAGCGCCTACTTAGCAATTCCAATTGGCGATGGTATCTTTTACAGCGTATTGTGTGTTGTTCACATATTACTTTTCTACCGACTTAAGGATTGGCCCCCCCTAAATGGTGGGGCCCCTGGCTGTAGCCCAGTCAGCACTCCCCTTAATCCGCCACTAGTCAGTGGTCAATACATTCTTACGGGTTTCTTTGGAGTTTTTTTTTACCAGTGTCTGTAAATGATCTCTGTTCACATGCTAGTTATCAGCGTTGTGGAAAAGTGCTTTCGACGTAGGTTAAATAGCTTTATTCCTCTGAAAAAAAGTTTATTTATAGAAATTACTGTATTAATTATATACATAGCCTACTCCAGGCTTTACATTCATAGGTTAACTCTGAATATATATAAATTAAACATCGTTATGAACCGCTATCTCTTCTGCTGCCGACGTATCAACTTGTTTTTAAGGAAAGCTCTTATTTTTGTGGCTACATGTCACTACCAGACTCACTAGGTTACTTCTGGTGACCAACAGGAAGGCTAGCTGGTGCAAAGCGAGAATTCGCTACAAACGCTGTGCTTGCCGCTGGATTATCTGGATTTAACGCACAAAGACGGCAAATGGCCTTCCCTGAAGCATAACCATAACAAATGATGATAAAAGGAGGAACCCAGCCGCCAAAACTACGGTTCATCGCACAGTGATGTAGAATGAAGATTTCCAAGTTTAATCGCGAAATGAATCGTCGATTACGATTAAATTTGCAATGCAATCGATTACGATTACCACTGCATGTCATTTTTGGTCAGTTCAATCGATTACGATTACTCAAAAACTGTAATCGATTGTAATCGATTACGATTACCCCATGTCTGATGTCAAGCAAGACCTTCCAGTGGGATACATAAAATACTGCAGGGTAGTTCCGTGATCAACAGCAGTTAAATGTAACTGGTCAACCACTAAAATTGCTCTTCCTTTTTTGCAAAAATTGTGTGCAGGAATTTCGTTTCACGTGCTGATTTCAAAGTTGTAAAGCTTTGGTTTCCCGAACCATGTCCTGTTTATCGTTCATAGGCATAAAAATCTCAAGTTTCGCTGAGAACTATTGTGAACTGCCACTTTGCAAAGAAAACTTTGAAAGACACTTTATTACTTTATTCTTTTTCTGATAAATGTAAATAAAAGTTGGCAACGATAATTGCATGAAAGTTGAAACGTCATTCAAGCTTAAAAAGAATGTAAAATGACTGACCTGCACAATTCTGTTCTGCGTATGTTAAGCCCATAGACTTCACTCTATGATTTAACAAGCAATTTTATCTTTCCATTCCCCGACTTTACTTGGGTTACGTACAATTTCGTGATACAGAAATGTTTTACCTTCAGAAAACACCTCACAAGCTTTAACAAAGATGCATATCTATTTCAGGTAGAAACAAGTTGCTAAACCACTCCTTGCAGATTTACCTGGTTCTATACTACAGTAATGGCAAGTTAACCAATCGAAATACTTTAAAAGTGGTATCACACAGAATCCGGTTACGGCTTACGAACCGGTTTATGGCCATCTTCAGTTTTCGCACATGCAGCAAGAACACCATCACCGACAACCACGGCAATCCGGCTTACTTATACGCCGTTCGAAACCGAGAAAATTCAGCCGGATCCGGCCAAAGGAGCATGTGTGAAGACTGCCGTTGGCCATACGCCGATTCCTCAGCCGTAACTGGATGCTGTGTGAAGCCACAAATCCAAGTGCGCGTGCTGCTTTTTCACAATTTTTTATAAACGATGAACGCTGATGCTAGTGGATATACACGCTCGACTAGTACTTGAAAAATATTGAGATAGGGTGACGTTTTATTTAACGGAAGCAATCGATCAGTGAGTTGTTCAATGCATTCACCATTTATTTCCGCCACGAAACCAGTCTTTCCGGACTGTTTCGGTGTTAACAGTAACGACAGCAACCACTGCTTGGATACTAGGGTCATTACTAAACCGCTTCTATGAGCTACCGATGTGAGTTATATGGAGAGCAACAGGCCCGCCGCAACCAGCTTCCTCGAGGTCTAATGCAATTTAATGTGGTGTTCCACATTGTTATGGCAAAGTAACCTCGTGTTTCTGAGTGTTTGATTAATAATACATTTAAATGCACTGCATGATTTGCCCATTTTTTTATTGTTTTAATTAATTCGCACCCTGTCAGTCATTCTTGCATCATTTGTTCTATTTCATTCGCTATCTGCCTAAATGAAAAGTTTACATGAAAACCAATATAGAACCCACTTTAACCGGAAACGCAAGTTCAAGTTCATATCCAAGACGTCTTAGGGGAACGTGCTGCTACGGTCGATCTGTAAATGACGTCACACTGTTTTTATCCATCCCCGTGCCCGTTTGCCACAGTATATTGCGCTGTACCGAACCCACTATGAATGTAACGTCACAGTTCGTTAAACCCTCTTCAAACGACTATGATTTTGGTGCGGATGGATCATGCATATCGCATGGTTGTTGAAGACACGATGGCTAAGGCGCCCATATGCACAGTGTGTAGCTTTTAAGCGATTTTCAATGTCATTTGCACACGTCGGAGTTTTTGAGAAAATGCTGCCAAGAATAATCCACTCCACCCAGATGCTCTCCATTTATGCTGACATTGGTCCTTGAGGACGTTAGTCCAGGTGGCGGTTGGTTAAGTACCTTGGTTTTGTCAGTGTTTACTTCCATTCTAAAGTGCTGGTAAGAGTGATTGTAGATGGTCGCTATCCTATGAATGTCGTCAAAGGTCGGAACTGGGGTAGCATTGTCATCGGCAAATTGCATCTCATGAGCTGTGATAACAGAGGTTTTGGATTGTGCACTGAAGCGAGCAAGATTAAAAAGCCCTCCATCCATACGGTATTGTAGATTAATGCCAGGGCTTGTTGGCGGGCTTCATTCAGCATTGCAGCCACATATAATGAAAAGGAGGTTGGAGCCAGGACACATCCTTGTTTGAGACCACCAGTGATTTGAAAAGGGTCTGAAAGAGTGCTTCGGTGGCAAAATCTACCAACCATGCCATTGTGGAGAGCATGAATCAAAGTGATGAAGTCATCTGGACATCCAAAACGAGCAAATAACATAATTTAAAAATAATATTTCATTACAGACTCGTGGTCCATATCACAGACGCAATCATACTACACAAGACCACAAACATGATTAGCCATAGGTCCAAAGAGTGAAATAAAAAAATTTACATTTGATTAAAACGCCGTAGCTACATGCTTCTTCGTATTGTAAGGCTACTAACACATGATGCATGGATCGGATAGGAACTTGCGTGAGGGGGACATGCAAATGCATGTTAATTGACCCGAGAGAGATGAAGCACTGCGCTACCGTTCTCTTAGGACCTTACACCCAATCGCTCTTCCACTCTTTGCACGCTGGCCAATTCCTGCCTATCATTAACCTGCGACTTGTAGTCTTCAAAATATCTGTCGATTCTATTCAGAGCCTTGGCTCTTAAACTGGGGGGTGAAAAGTTCACAAGGGTGGCGCGAGAATGGCAGCGACATATTGTTGAAAAACATTAAATGCATTGCTATTATTATTATTCGTAAATCTATTATCATTGCCCTATAAACGCATTAATCAAAACAAAGAGGACAGTTCAGTGAATAAAAACCGAGACCTCTTAAGCGTACTTAAATCGAAGGTGGATTAATGAGCAAATAACGCTTCATTTTACGATATTTGGTGGGCTTATCTGATAGTTATTTACATGCACAAATGCAATATCTAGTTTCTTAATGCAAGCCCATTACAAGAAAAATTTTGCCTATGAACATATGCCTCAGGTCCACAGAGTAAAACAAATTTAAAACAGATTAAGACATTAAAAACAAAAATACCATTTTAAATAAATTTAATTTAATTTTTCGAAACTTGTTTTTTTTGTCAACACTAGTATATGCGTATTTCAAATGCCTGTATTTCTCACCTTCCCCAATACAAGAGTTAGGTCGGGCGGCATACAATCGAGCAGTTGCTCCGGGCATCACCAGACCTCTGCATGCCCATGTCTGCGCACTGGCGCGCAACCAGAGGGGCATTTGGGAGATTTGCCCCCCCTGAAAATTTCAAATTATGGGACAGCAATTTTGACATCTGCTGAAACATTCAAAGAATAAAGATGAAAATATATATTCTAATCATGACAATTTTATATTCTAATTTTGAAAAATTTTAGAAACAAAGTGTGTGTCTACGTTTTGATTTTGTTCCTTGCCTATCTTCTGAGGAGGAGAGTTTGCATAGACTCTCTAAACGTCAACAATAAATGCTGTATTGTTATCACAACAGTAGTGCAAAGTTTGTAGACAGGAGACTATGCCTGGTAACAGAAACAGCATACTATTTTCACATTGTGTTAGCTTTACGTTTGCCTGGGTTTACTGTTGGCTACTAAGAGTTTTTACATTTTATGTTCAGTGCTTAACGGTTGCTGGGGCTTCACAGTCAAGCTCTAACGTTGCAAGAGAATTTTGAATTTCACAAGGGCCTTAAAGTTATTAGGTGTTGTTTAGGTAGTTCTGGCAAAAGTGGCGAGGCCCATCCACATCTGGTGGCAAGCCTGGCCCAATCATTTATAATAAAGTTCAAGTTGCAGTCCTGCCTGCATTCCTTTCAAGAATATTTCAGTTGACAGCCGAAGTCTAGTATCTACGATTGGAGCAATAGCATCAGTTATTAAATGTATCTTAACATTCATACCAGCAGTTCCTTGTATCTGACAACGTCGCCACTCGCAATATTGTCCGCAGAAATTATCTCACAGGAAATACATTCAACTGAAGTTTTAAAATTCTAAATAATTGATTTGATGAATTTGTTAAAACAAGACGAAAAGTTAGGCACCAGGCAGGTTTACTAGTAGCCTACACATTTCTCACACTAAATCCATGACTGCACTAGCAGAGTACAGAACCAGGTGTTTGTATTAGGCTACTAATTTTTACTCTGTCCTGATCGTTCGGTTCTCATCTTGATTAAAACTGAAAAGTTCTCATTTTCGGAAATGTTGCGAAGAGAACTTTATGTGTGCCTGTTTGCGAAAAAGTTGTACCAAGGTTAAATAAGCACCATGACGTCATCGAATTAAATTTCATGAAAATTGCACTCCCCTGAAATGACGAGCTGGTTGCTTCCCTGGCTGCGCATCGTTTCCTAAACATGTTGTTTCGCCCAACTGTAAGTCTTTCTGTTGTAGTAAGCATTTACGTTGTAATATAAAGTTGGTCTAAGATGAAATGCCAAAGTGTATGTGGCTCACTGGTCTGTAAAGTTCGCAGCCAATGCTCAGCTTGTTTGCTATTGCGCTCGCTCAATACTACAGATACGTCGACAAACAATTTAAATTTTTAGGTTGGTAAAGTTTGTGGTGGTGATGATTGAAAAAGTGAGAAAAATGTTTATAGACAGACATCACAAGCAAAAAGGCTTGGATTATGATCCATAAATAATTATTTATGCTGATTTCTGTCACTTGTGCACAGGCTGTACTTAAGTTGAAGATATGGGTAGACAAGAATCGCCGCAGTTAATAGAAAGGAAGGGACAGGTTGATACTGATGCTCAAGAAACAAATAGAGCTTCC
>Ga0210059_1014109_pt1 | contig 11853 bp, 6 predicted proteins | sample Ectturendosymbi2_FD_188042 | JGI IMG/M metagenome (GOLD analysis project Ga0210059, IMG submission 188042) | Ecteinascidia turbinata endosymbiont from Florida, USA - Sample 2 (SPAdes) (version 2) | ecosystem: Host-associated > Tunicates > Ascidians > Unclassified | place: Key West, Florida... | reverse complement strand
ACTTACCAAACGCAATATATAATGCATATGATTGGATGATGAAGTAGAAGCATATAGCCACCCAATATAATGATAAACGGGAACGAATGCGCTGGATGATGTTGCTTTAATGCCTAGTTAAGCCGCAATGCAGCTTTAAGTGCCCTTTTCGTTTGCGAACCTGGGCTTTGAATTAGGACTTCGAATTACCGAAGTAGCAAAGATGAAACATGTGCCATGCACCAAGAGATTAAGAAGTCCAGACATCAGCAGGGTTTATGCATGCGCATTTCCGCCAGTGAAAAGCCTAATGTACACGCTTTATAAGCACATTTCGCTCATGGTAAAGTTTATCAATTTTCTCTAATGCAGTTTTCAACCTGGGGATCGTTTGCCTTTTATGTGGGGGTCGCCAGAGCTTCTGCTAAAAGTATTCATAATTTATTATATTTTTTTGTATTTCGTATATGAAACCACTTTTTATTGTAGCCGAAATGATAGGATCACCTGACAAAAATAATAGCCACCTTTTCCTTCAAAATTGTTTTCAGTGTGATGACCATTACAGTGCTGTTGCCTTTGGCAACTCACGAATAGCTTTGTTACGTAAGAATATGCCGTTTTTGCAAGTTATAGATATCTGCATGCGGTATCCGACTTGGGAGTTTTTCTATTTTTCAATGAGTTATTTTGTGGAGTGATTTTCATACGGCATGGGTATCACTCACTGATGCTAGCATGTGCATGAACTTATTGATTCTTTGTTCAACAGTGATATCGCAAGCTACTTTTAGACATTTTGAATATCTATTGTACAAACAATTGTATTGCATGTGCCTGACTATAAATCTTTGAGAAGGGGGTTGATAGGTTACATTGGGTTGCAAAATGGGTCGCTTGTTGAAAAAGGTTGAAAATCACTGCTCTAATGAAAGAAAACATTCATGGATTTTTGCTAAAATTTCAGCACGGCAAAAGCACAAGTATGGATTTTTCTCATAACTTTCAAATGCATAGGAGTGTTTTTGTCATTCTCAATTGATTCTATGCTGTCTTCTGGAACCAGGGATGTTTTCACTGGCTTTCTATCCCAATCCGTCAGGAGTTATGGCTGATCCAAGATTTACCGGCCACTGTAGTGGCCTGCGCGGGAGTTGAAAGAAATTTAGCAACCAGTGTTCCCTCGAATGAAATTAGCAACCAGTGTTACCTCGAAAGTGTGCATCTGCGCAAATGCATAGTACCACCAGACCATTTGCGCAGTGAAATCTCATTCTCGCGCACTTGCAACCTTCCAAATTTGAAAGTGAAAAATCATTAACAGTTTTGGGCAGAAGCAGAACACTCCTGAGCATATCGCATAACCCTCTCAGAAGCTACATGGATTAAGTGTGAACTTTATTCGTGTTTTGATATTATTGCATACATATCATAATAATTCACAAACTTTAGAAATCATTTAAAACTCTACTAACTCAGCCTAAACTGTGCATGTCCACTGAAAAGACGTTAGCTCAGTGTAAAATTTTCTTAGAGGTAACACTGTTAGCAACATTGCTTGATATGAGCAGCCAGCAAAGATAAGATATAACAGCTTAGCTACAAAACATCAACAAACGAAAAAGCGTGACAACAGGACATCACACAAAAACTACAGTGCAACCTTTTATTAAAATGCTGCACAATAATGACAAAATGGAATGAAACAAATAGGTCAGCTGCAAGCAAAACCATAACACGGGAGAACACCGAAACCAAATCGGCGCAGCTTAGGCCATGCAAAGCTGTGGAGTCCGAGCCCAAGCAATTTTGGATGATTGCAGATAGAGCCGGAGCCAAACTTTTGGAACCGAAACCGAAGCCTGAAATTTGGGTTCCGGATACACAGTCCTATGGTTTCTGGGGCAAGCGATTTAACTCATAGCAGTACGAACATAGGTTACCGTACTGTATGAGCAAATAATTTTCCTCGTTTGCATTGGCGTCGGAAAGGGGTACAGGAAGAGCCTGTCCCGCTGGATTCTGAAGTTCGATAGCTTCCTATTAAACGTTTGAGTAGAAAAATGCTTTTCTCTTAGTTTCGAGTTGGTCAAATGAAATTTTACGACTGTTGGCGCCACTGGAAAAGTGGTTTTGCTCACCACCTCAATATATCCACTATTGTCCCTTCCCCTGGAAAACATCCTTCCGACGCACACGCTCGTTTGTGTTTAGATCAGGGCAGGGCCAGATTTAGCTGATGCGAGGCCCTAGGCTAATCCACTTGTGAGGCACCCTCTGCCACTGTTACGAGGAAAAAATGGAAAAGCGTTAATGAATTTACGCAAAGGCGAAAGTGACGATATTGAACCTCTACAAGTACGGACAAGAAAAAAATTCTAAATCATTACTAGAGTGCCTAGCGACCACTGCGCTTGTTGCTGCATTCGACGCAAAAGCGTTCAACGAAACGGAATTGTTGAAATCGTGCTTGGTTGGCGGGAACATGATTTTTTTTATTTCTATAAACCAACCGAAAACGTCTCGGTTAAGTACCTGACAAAGCGCATGGCCTACGTTTTTCGTAAGTTTCACATCTGTTTTTTTTTATCTGTGGCCCCAAAAAACAAACACGCTGCACATATGTGTGGCGCTGTGGCGGCGTAAAGACGTCAAAGCACAACGTGACGACGACGTTAAGACTCGCTTACCGCTGCTGTAAAAATCGCAACAAAGCGAGCTTTGCGAAAAGAAACCCTAACGAAACTACTGTTTTTCTCAGAAGAAGCAATTATGTTTTTATTGTAGGATACTGCTGCTAGCCCTACATATATCTCTTATCTGCATTATAACCTCACGCTTTGCTCGGGAGCATTTCAAATACGAACAGCCACAAGCATAAGCGTACGGCATGGGGATGCTGGGGATGCGGTCGCATCCCCAACGAGGAAAAATTGGACATAATTTGGGCAAAGTATGCAGCTACCTTCACATGTAAGTGAGATGGTGTCTATTTTCCAAACTGAGGCAAAATAATAACCAAATCAACGGCAAAATAATGTCCAATACTTGCCATTCTTTTTTGCCCCTGACGGCAAAATAAACAATGCCCTTGAGTGAACTAGAATCATGTGGTAATTTCAGCAACCTTCATCAAATTTGGGTCAACTAAAAAACTTTGATAACGTTTTGGGCACAATTAGAAACATTTCAGTAAAATAGGAGCATTTGGGTAAGGTCCAACAGCTTCAATTAAATCTGGGCAAATGAGAAAAGCTTCAATCAAACTTGGGTGAAAACAAAAACATTTAGATTAATTGGAAACACTTGGGTGAAGTCCATCAGTCAAATCCAATTTTGCCAATTTGCAACAACTTCAATCAATGGTGGGCAACTTCAAGCAGTCTTGTTCAAAGATGAGCTATACAGAAATGCTCCATTAAAATTTTAGTAAGTCCAGAAATGTCTGGGTGAATTATACGAGTTTTATTCAGATTTGAATAAAATCACAATCATTTGGATATATTTTAACAACCTTAATGAAATTTGAGCAAATTGGGACTACTTCATTCAAATTTGGGTGAAGTTAAAACTCTTTCCATATACTGGGAAAATTTGGGTAAATTACAACAGACTAAATCAAGTCTGGCCAAACAACAACAGCTCCATTCAAATTCGGGCCAAGTGGAACATCTTTATTAAATTTGGGAAAAGTCAAACAGCTTTATTCATTTTTGGGTAACTTCATACAGCTTTTTCAATTTTAGGGTAGTTCAAACAGCTTCCTTCCAATTTGAATAATATACAACCACTTCATTTAAATTTGCACACATTTAGAAAGTTGGGCAAATTGCAATAGCCTTAATGATACTTGGGTAATTGAAACAGGTTCATTCAAAATTGGGTACAATTAGAAACATCTGGTCTAATTGGAAGAGTGTCTTTCAGATTTGCATATATTATACACATTGGAGCAAATTACAACAGCCCAAATCAAAATTGGACCAACTGAAACAACTTCCTTCAAATTTGGGTAGAGTTTTAAAATTAGGAACATGTAAGCAGTGTAAACTCACCATTCCAACTAACTCTAATTTTTGTAAACATCAAATTGTTAATGCTGTGAAGTGTACAACTAAAATGTAGCTGTAGCTGCAAAATGTTTTGCGGTAGCAATGTGTCGTAGCTGCGATATGATAGTGTGAAGTTTTCGTGTTTCAAACTTGCTTGATGTTGTGAGATTCGCAAGTGCAAATCTGTTTCCATGAAGTATTCATGAATAAAATTAACTACGTAACTGCAGCTGTAATATGTTGCGTGGTGGTGATGTAGCTGTGATTTCATGCAGTTTAGGTTTTCATATTTTCCGTTTGTTTCATACAATGAGTTGCATATGTTGCACCCTGCCAAAATTTATTGCTGCAATTTAATGCTGTCAAATGATGTTTTCATGAACAATACTGCATAATTCACTTATACTAATGCACTGCAGTGAAGCACTGCCATTTTTATAAAATATTCTTGTTGAGATTATGAATCATTTGTCATTGGAAATGTGCATTTGTACACATTCCTTAGTAGTTGATCATACAGGCTGCAGTATTTGCGTGTATTAGTCTCATATTGCTATTTTTTTAGCATGCTGTGTTCAATGCACATCTAACTGTCTAAACTGGAGTGGGTTTTTGGTTTTCACAATGTGACTTTAGAAGCTGTAAGCGTTTAAGTAAGTTGTAGTATTTTAAGTACAACATGTTGCAGTGAAGATTGCCAATGTGGAAGGTTAAGCTATATGCTATGTATTAAATTGCCTCCTTTCCCTCTACTTACTTGAGACTTGACCTATTTGCGGCAATGTAATACTTTAGATCGTAACCCGATATTTTACTCCTTTTCCAGATTGACTGCCATTGTGGCCAACACAATTGCATACATCTAAGCTGGAGAAGAACATATCTTCATTATTAGGATGATCGTGTTAGAACAGAGGTTCCCAACCTGGAGTACATGTATCCCTAGGGGTACATTTGCCTATCCGAAGGGGCACATTTTAAGTTAAAAATAGAAGTGAAATATATATTCACATGTCTTTTATTTCCAAGCATTCATACATATATCAGTGAATATTATTTTCAAAAGCCGTTATATGCTTATTGTTAAATATATCTTTGATTAATCAAGATAAAAGATTTTGCTATAAGACATTTTGGGGGTACGTGTTCATCTGTCGAAATGCTGAAGGGGTACATGGTCAGAGAAATTTGAGAATCCCTGTGTTGGAATAATAAGTTTATAACGAATATAAAAACTTGAAAATTAAGATTCTGAACAACACCTTCCGCGCGTGGTGGCATGAAAAATTTTTTGCCCAAATTTGATCTTGCTTTCCCAAATAATGTATAAACAGCAATTTTCAGGAGGATTTTATTGCAATTAGCTAACATTTTCAACACAGTAAATATTACCATTGTTCACATATAGCTATGCAGAATATTGATTGCTAGTTGAGGGCGTACGGTTTTAAACCCCGGTAATTGGTAGGCCTAATTATGCATGCAGAAACCTTGATTAGGTTACAATGGTACGTTTTAGTCTTAACATTAAGACTTGCTGTTTATACAAGATCAAATTTGGGAAAAAAAATTTGCATCCCCCAAAATATGCACTCCCGTACACTTATGGCCACAAGTTCTTTCGCCTGATTCACACGTAACAATGGTACGATTCAGCAAACAGAGGACGCTGTCAATGTGCTTCAAGTATATCGACACAATAGTCGACCAGCGGCTTGACCTGAATGACCAACGGTCATATTGAGATTCATGGAAACTCGTTTGAAGACTCTGGCGTTATCAACACGAAATCTTTGGGTGAATAAAACTAAAGTTCATGAATAATTAAGACATACATTTTGGGGAACATTTATCGAACTGATCATATACCGGCAATTGACCCTGCCTACCACAGTTTGCTGGAAGCTTGGATCTTGAAGCCCTAGGCGTGAGCCTACATACCCTACAGGTAAATCCGGCCCTGGATCAGGGTTTTTCGAACGTTTTTGCACATGTTCCATTCTTTATTAAATATATCGCTTTACGACACCTCATCTATGCTGGTGCAATGACACAATTGTGCAAATAAGACAACAGTTTTCGGTTTTCAATCAACCAAATCATTTTGGAACCGGAGCCAATAGTTTTTGGATGTGGCAGCCGGAAATTTGAGTTCCGGTTCAGTAGCTTTGCTTTGGACTATTGTAGTCTATGACACAAAAGTGCATTTGCTAAGAGAAACTTATTTTTTGTGCTTTAACATTAGCAAAGTCCTTCAGAATTTTGTCCAAGTTTAAAGTCTCTGCTCATTTCGGATTCTTGATCATAATCGCCAAACTATTTAGGCGCTCTGGCTGGATTGATGGTCTAAAATAAGTTTTAGTTAGTTTCACCTTAGAAAAACTTTCTGCGTACGCCAACTGGGATGGTCAAGTAAATCCTGAGAGCAGCAAACAAATTGGAGAAAGAGGGTGCATAGGGTCTGTGCCAGGGAAAATCAATAACGCTATTAAAAGACCGACTAAGCAGCAAATATTTTAAATTACGAATCAAACTTAACCTTCAGAAGACAAGTGGCAATAACTATTGAAACTGTAAGAAATGTCGAACCGATACTGGAGCAAATTTGAAAACTTAACCTGCGAAGTACGAAACGCTTATAACTGAAACAGACAACAACTTCAAAACCCAAACCTTTTCTGCCTTCTGGGTGCAATTGAAAAAAGTTAGACCACGCATTATCGAAAAGGAATGACCACTATCACGATTCCAGAACGAATTATGATGAATGAGGGTGTTGAAAACCGCGCAGTTCTCTTTGATTTTCATTGGCCATGAGTCTTACGCTTAAAAAATACTGTGGTCCCAGCGCCGGCACTATATAAGCAGTTTCAATAGAAACTGTAAGTTTGCGTAGGTTAGCAGGCGTAGCGCGGGACCCTCTTCGGCGCAGGGCCTGATTGGAAGCAATCGGTCCAATCGGCAAAAGGCCTGTCCTCGAACCAATGGAGCCATCCGAGATTGCCTTTGACCATGATGTTATTTGGAACCTCCTAAGGGTGCTGCCCCCGCCCAGAGGAAAAGCGCGCATGAAAGTGCATGAATCAATGAATGCGTCTTTAGTTTGCTTTTCTCCATTGTGCTTATAAATTATTGTCTGAAGTTGCAAAAAGTTGCTTAGCATGAACACAGTTTTGTATGTAATAGTCTTAAACATTTCGTTTTCCGCTTTTGCAAGAGGACGAGTTTGTGCGTTTTACGTGGGTGACCTTGTAGTGAACCCTACATATGTTTGCACAGTGTGCATTTTTATTGTGACGTGTCTTGAAAGCTTGAAAGTGTTACCGAATAAGTTAATTATTTAAAATAGTAGTCCATCTTCTTGCTTACTTTCTGAAAAACTACGTAGGTTTAGGTTGGTAAGTGTGATAATTACTTTTTAAAATTTTGCTATATTTATCCGTAACCTACCTATCCTGGAAAACTTACTCAGTGAAATGACAACAAACTGCATTTTTTATCTGCATCTAGCAGAAGATTGGCAAACAGTTCTTGTCTCCTATCTTTCGTGACCTAGGTTCTGTTTATCAGTATGACTAAAAAGCTTTCAATTGTGTTCTTAGCACTTTTAGGGTGTGTTTTCATAACATAGTTTCAATGTTGTTCATTAAACTGTGATTTAAATTTGAAGTGCATGGTCACAAATTTTGTTTGCCAGATGATCCAAAAAAAGCCTTTTTTGAGATTCAGAATAAACTGTGGATGTTAGTTTTGACGCAGGATCAAACTGGTCGGCGGACCGGATGCGGTCCACGGGACGTAATTTAGCTAATCCTGGCTTAACCTCAACAGTTTACAACCACTAAACTCATAGCAGTAAAATGTAAAAATATTATCACAAAACTGCAATTCTTCGTTATGCGCTGAATAAATAAAAGTAAGCTAATGGTCCGCTCGACATGTTATTTTGCTTGAGGATATGAAAACTGTGCAACTACTAGATTTCTACGCTAGAATAGTAGGCTAGCAGTTAAATCTTGCTATTATTATCAAAGCGATTCAAAATGTAAGGGCTAGTATCTTTAAATTGAAACTTCAATAATTTTGATTGGTAGATCCACACTTTCATGTTGGACAATAATAGGACCCTTTTTCATGACAAAAAATAAAGGGGTTGCTTATCATTTGATTAGAAGCCCTTAACATCTTGGTTGGGAGCCTCTTACATCTTGACCGGAAGCCCCTTGTCCTTTTGATCATACCCTATTTATGTTTTATCATTTTAATGTGGCTTCTTGTCTTCAGGTTGAAAATCTAAATGTGTTAAAATATACCAATAAACAAAATATGGTATCGCAAACCACACTAAGTTTTGCACTAAATAATATGTAATCATTATGATAGAAATACAATCTTCAGCAAAAATTTATAAATCTTTGAAAGTGTTTAAACTAATTATGGCGCCCTAAACGCGCGAAAATTAAAAACCCCATTTTGCACACCTTTGCACACTCGATAAGACCACTAGTGCAATAGATTAGGGATATGAGTGAGAACAAAAAAACCTTGTGAAGCATGCTCACTCCTGGGTTTTTCCCGCAACACTTTCCCGCGCCGCTTAACCTACTGGGGGGAGTTGCTGCTTAACACCTCAATCTTTAAAGTAGGTTGCATTGCTGGTTGTTTAAGTGCGATCGAGGTTTCCCCGCCGCTTCACTGCAGCCCATTCTTCTTCACAAAGCGTCACTGAGGAATAAACCAGTGTCTAGTGCAGAACCGTCGTCAGAAAGTCTTCAATGGGGGGTTTTACGTTTGTGCAGGGGGGCTTGAACGTTTGTGCACGGGGTTTTGAACGCAAAAACTGTATTCATAGTGTTTCATATTTCAATTTGGGAGGGCTTGGAACTTTGTTTGGGGGTGCTAAGCCCACCAAAGCCCCCCGTGGCGACGGGTCTGGTCTAGTGTCCAACACTATCAGGCACGAGAAAAGAGATGAAAATGGCATTCAAATCCAAAACAAAGACGTCTTTGTAAACCAGAACCGTCGCTTGAAAGTCTTTAATAGGGGGCTTCATGTTTGTGCAGGGGGCTTGACATTCTGAACTATGACAAAAAGTCCAGTTATTTGTATTGTTTCATATTTCAATTTGAGGGGGCTTGGAGCTTTGTTTTGGGGTCTAAGCCCACCAAATCACCTGTGGCGACGGGACTGTTGTAAACAACTAGAAGCACCTAATCTGGCCACAGAGGTTATTAAAAACGTGCCGTAAAAATAATGAAAATTTTAAAAGGAAGGACATATGTATTTGCAACAGAGTGTATTTTCGACATCGCATTTGTCACAACTATAACGATTTGCAAATTTAACAAAGGGTAGAGTTTTTTTCAAGACTCCCTCCATGATGCTCGAATTTCAGAGCATCCCATGATCCTGTTCATTCATTTGAGGCAAAATGAGTAATGATGCACAAAGGTGTGACCTCAGACACTAAAACCAGGTCACTTTCAAAGCGAATAAAGTACTTGCAATATTTCTGCCCCTGCAAAGATGCATAAGTGGAGATTAGTCCATTCTAGGGTGTTTTTCAGGCTGATCGCAATTTTCCTGATGTTTTTCGCTTACCAGCAGCTTTTTCTGTGTCGTTCGTCAGAATCCTACCAAATTTCAAGTGAAAATATTAAGAGGAAAAAATATATGAAATCTTTTATTGACAATTTTATTAATTAAACCTCCTGACAGCGTTACCCCTTACAAAATCACTCAAATATCCTGGTATGACTTTTGATTGACCCGGGAAATATCAGAGATGCATGAAAACGACAAAAAAATGCTTAAACGGTAGAACAAATGTTAAATGAAAATTTTGAAACGTGGAATCAGTCACAATTGGGATATTGACTACCATGTCCTTCGCACATCTGCCCTCTTTTTCTGCTTTTATGTGCCTGAGCACTACCCACAAGTATGTTTGCACACTGCCCACACAAGAAAAGTCAAAGCTATTCGAAATGTAAGCCACTAAACAGTAGCAGCAAACCGTAATTGGCAAAACATTTGGCAAAATTCTAAAACTATAAGATTTTCCCCATCGTCTGAGGGTTTGAACAGCTCTCTGGAAGTTGGCGAGGAATGGTCAAATATGTGGCTCGCACGATTGTGGCTTTTGCGGGCCTTAAGGGGTTTAAAACAATACCAACTCAGCTGATGTCTGCCTGTGTCGAATCAAAACATCCCACAAACACGGAAATGAGTCCATCCTGCAATTACATTAGCCTGCTTCAGAAACATCATCGATAAGCTCACATTGCGCTTCAGTGGCGTAGGCAGCCCAAAAAATTTGGGGGGTCAAATGTTTTGGGGTGGGGTCAAAGATTTTGTCTACAGGAGAGCAACAGTATTGGGTTCAGGAAACCGCCTCTCGAAGCACTTAACAGCGAGTTATTGAAGAAAAAGAGAGGGGGCCATCACCCCTTTGACCCCTGGCTACGCCTAAGTTACGCTCTTATTTTTCACAGTGATTTGATATCACACACATCGCTTTTCACAATAAAAGCAGATATTCTCCATATTTTTTTTCAACAAATTGATGCTACGAGCATGTTTCTGTATTTGCGATTGGAAATTGTTTTTCTAGATTGCTTATTTTTGATTTTATTTTCTTTCATGTTCATCTTATTTCATTTTGGGTGCAAGACCTGATTGCCTTCGTTTATAATGCGTTGTCTGCTTTCCAACAAAAGAGAAAATTGTCATGCATTTCTTCCTTTTCAATAAATAAAAAATCATGCTCAGTTCAGGAAAATTCACCACTATAAACTTGCGTCGAAAACTCTGAAAAACATTCAATATCGACAAATACCTTGATCCAAATTCGGTTAGTACTCTCAATGCATAGTGCAGGGTCTTGCATTATATATTTTATCATAAATCCCAAAGTGAAACAGTCTTCTCAAAGCGTCGATCATGATATTCACAAAGAAAAAACAGAAGTTACGACACAAGGTCAGGATGTTTGTGAGCTCACTTGAGTGGCAAAGCTGTGTTGAACACCATTATGCCATTGACTGGCAAAAACAATTAATTTCAAGTTCATTAATGAACAATCCTTTAAGGACCGCAGAAGTCGATGTACAGGCTAGGACTTTTCCAGCCAAAACTTTCCAGCCTACAAAACTAGAGAGCTGTTCAAACCCTCCAAAGATGCGGAAAGTCTTTTAGTTTCAATTTTTAAATAACTTGGTAAGTTTTGGATTTGAGCTTTTGTGAATGGCCTCACATTAGTGGTATGTTCAGGTGTTTTCAACCCACGTCATCGGGCCCTGGGCTCCAATCTCAAGGCTCAATCTTGTGTTTCTTTTTTTCAAAAAAGTCTAGGCAAAAATCCGCATCAATGGAGCGCTTGATTGGCTTTGTATCGTTAGTGGCTGGCAAGGTATAGCTACAAAACAACAACTCAATTAATTGATCGCTTAGAAATTCCCAGGGGTTTAATTAATATGTTGTTTTCAAAAAATGAAACAATGCTGCAAAAACATCCGCTGTCAATCTCACCTGCTTCACTTGTGCTCATGATCGTTGCTAGCGGTGTTTGTGAGCTCGTTTGGATGGCAGAAATGTCTTGAGTCCCGGTATGTCCTGTTTTTGCAAAACCAAGTAAATTTATATTCATTAATGAACTTTTTTAATTTTAAAAGAATGAAACAATGCTGGTAAAACATCCACCTTTAATCTCACCTGCTTCACTTGTGCTCATGATCGTTGCTAGCGGTGTTTGTGAGATCGTTTGAGAGGCAGAAATGTCTTGAATCCCGGTATGTCCTGTTTTTGCAAAACCAAGTAAAT
>Ga0210059_1014108_pt1 | contig 11854 bp, 5 predicted proteins | sample Ectturendosymbi2_FD_188042 | JGI IMG/M metagenome (GOLD analysis project Ga0210059, IMG submission 188042) | Ecteinascidia turbinata endosymbiont from Florida, USA - Sample 2 (SPAdes) (version 2) | ecosystem: Host-associated > Tunicates > Ascidians > Unclassified | place: Key West, Florida... | reverse complement strand
GTATTAGAGGTCAAGTGCGGGGGATTGTCTGGGGTTCTTGCCTTGCAGACAGTTTCCTTGGTATAACTGACGAACCCATGTAGCTAGCCATTCAGTTATGCCTAAAGCAGCTAAAAGGTTAAACCACCCCAAAATCCTAAAATTTAGCTGTAAAAACAGTGTCTTCAGATGGTGTACATACTATCGCACATTACGTACAGGTTATAACATGTATCCACAGCCTCCGCCATTTACAAAGCTACCTGTATTTACAAATGCAAAAAGAAAGAACTGATTACTGCTGTCAGAACTTTTTTGAAAATCAAGTTTAACAAGCCACCATGCTTCCGAATGGTTTAATGGAAAACGGCATTACCTTGGTGTTATTAGAAGCATGAAGGCTATTTATCTGATCGATGTGCTCTGATTTCGCAACGACAAAACTTGCACCAGGCATTCTCAGCATAACTTCGCACTTTTCGAATCCATGGTTTGAAACCGTTCATTTGTTCACATTCTTTGAAACCTGAACCCACTTCATTATCAATAATAACATCAGCACCAGAAGTACCTATGCACATCTGAGTGTTTTAGACCAACCAAGTTGGATACCACTCATGAATAAGTTGATGACTCAATTCCAGTAACTTGTAGAACGTTGTCCAGAATTGAACATTTCACAAAACTACTGTACCTGTACAAATAGTGGTTTACAACTCATTAATCTACAGCAGGAGTCTCCAAATTTTTTTGCCAGAGGCCACATAAGCTACTGCACAGCAGTTCGAGGGTCGCACATCTTACATTATGTTACTGTTTCGAAATAAGCTACATTCTACGAAATCAACAAATGTTCTTAAATATATTGACTTTTCATTATTGACAAAATGTCTATGCGGCCAGATGAAATGCCTTCATGAGTCGGTTGGAATGGCTTCGCGGGCCAGATTTGACCTGCGGGCTGTAGTTTGGAGACCCTTGATCTACAGTATCTTTGTTTTGTTTTTTTTTTTATCCGAAATTGGCCACAAGTCACGAAACTAGTTCTAATTTATACAGTTCTAATTCATATAGCTTCTTACAAAACATCAAAAATAAAGCTGTAAAATCCAATAGGATCACTTTTAATCATGTTCTCTGGAAGAATCTTATCAGTATTTATACAACTTAGGACTTTCCACTTCTTTTTTCTGAGTACGTAGAGTCAAGGCAGTCAAGCACGCGTTTGTTACATCGACCTGTCAAGTGACGAGCATCGAGCTAATTCTGAAACCTAACCAAATACAGTGTTTCCACTGGACTGAAACAGCCTGCACTGGTATATACAACATACACAACTGGAAAAAATGAATTTGGGGGCAGTAGCATATACTACGTCAAGTTGATTTTTCCAATTTTCTATGAAACAACACTGGTCTAAGTCTTGTACAACACTGGTCTAAGTCTTGTACAAATCCGCCAAAATATTGCGAAAATAGCCAAAAATCCGCCACCCGCCAAACGTGAATTTTACCCGCCAAACAAATCAAAAAATAGCCAAAAAGGCGTAGATGACTATTGACAGTTAAGGATGCTCGGTATGTTTGTATAATTAATAATTCGAAGATTAGTAGACTTTTTCGGCCTGCGGAAGTTGAAGTTTCTGATCTATCGAAATTAACAACATGTGCAAAATACTGCTGGATGTGCTTGGTACTCAGTGATCTGAAGGCTTTTTGTGTCCAGTACATCTCATAACATACTGTAGGTTGCCCTGAGTCGCACCGATACACGGCTCATCACACGAATAACTTCGCTGAACCCTTTTAGACATTAAAAAAAACATTATCGCTCTGTGAGTGGAAGTTTATTTTGAGTTTAAATGTGCCGTACACACACTAGGACAATATCATTGAGACTTTAAAAATGGGAATGTTTTTGTTTTGTACTGAAGACGGGACAATTTCGTATTTCGTACTGAAGACGGGACCGATCCATCGGCAGCTTTCTGCACCCATACGAAAGTCATCTCCCATTCACTCCTGCAATTATACGACCAGAATCACAAGAGCCCTTCCACTTACTTGACGTCAATGTCGCATTTCTGTTGCGGAAACGCAAACCTGTCTGCAAGCTTTGAGCCTGCTTGCTTGGCGTAGCCAGGGGACATGCAGCCCCAAATTTTTAGAATATCTAGTCATTTTGTGCTTTGAGAGGCGGTATCCCAAACTAAATGCTGTTTCTCGCCTAAGATGAAAAAATCGCCACACCCCCAAATTTTTTGGTCCCCCAAAATTTTAGGCTGGCTACGCCACTGCCTGCTTAGTGCTTTCAACACACTACACAGTGCACACATTTCCAGAGATTACGCAAAAAAATTTATTTCGAAACTCGCACCCCTCAAATATTATTAACAGCAGAACGCGGGCCTCGGTCTAATAGAGTATTTATTACAAAAATCTTGCAATTGTGTTGCCGAAAAAGTGGAATAGTAATATTTTCCTTCAGAGGAACCTGTCTCAGCATAAAACGGCCAAAAAAGAGCCAAAAGGCCAAACGAACGAATTTTTTAAGGCCAACCAATCGGAGATGAAACCAAAAAAAGGGCAAAAGGCCAAGTAAAAATTTTTAGGCCAATCAACTTGAAACGAGGCCAGCAGATTTCTGAAATTTAGCCTAAAAAAGGCTAATCTAGCAATCCTGTTCAGGGAAACGTGTGGTAAGCCGCCAGTACCGACAAATATATTATTAGGTGTGTTTTATACATAAATATCTAATCTTACATATTACTAAGTTTTGCATATTGAGCAAGTTCGGCCGAAACATGGAAAAGTACCGGAGGTAGTTAACCTCTTGTTCCTTTTCTTTATGTGGTGATCATACGAAGAATAACCGTGCTTAAAACATTACTGCTGCTTATTTTTCAGGTATGGCAAAGACGCTGTGGATTACTTTCAGCTCAACATGAAAGAGATGTGTTTGGCCGCTTTGATTCAGGTGGTATAGACGTTTGCTTTACTGTTTGCGATTTCATTCAGCGTTTACCATACAAGGTTTGTTTCTCTATAGGCGATGAGCAGCAGGGTCGAATATACAGAAGACCAGAATCATATATGGGTGCAAATCATTTGTATTCACTGGTTTCGGTTAAATTGTGAATGTCCTTTGCGTAGTTACAGGATTTTGAGTCAGAATCAAAGATTTGATTGCTTTTAAATCAACTGGAGCCAGCGTTGGCTATCTCCAATTTGACGGAGTTGGGTTAGAAAAAATAGAGATCAAGGCTAATCCAAGCTGTTACAATGAACTTTATTAGAGTTCACATTGATCAAAAACCTTTATCGGATCTAAACATTATAGAAAGTAAATATTTTCCTGCATGGTAAATTTTTTGCTAAAACGTCTGAACCAATGAAAATGCAAGCATAGGGTGATGCAATTTTTCTCCATCCAACCACATACTTAATTTTTATGGAAAACTTCATTATCACACATATCGCGCTAATAATTTTCAAAAATTTGATTGCACAAAGTTTTGAAACTTTCAGCAAATGACGTATCAATGATAGTGTTAAAAATCATTAGCATCTTCCTGATCAGTATAGCCATTTCAAACCTGAGTGTGCGCTTAACGCAATTGCTTCAAAAACCCCTGTTTTGAAATTAAATATGAATCTGTAACCATATCACATCACAGCCTGCTATTTCAGTGCCATATAACCAGTATTACTCTTGACAGAATAAGAATTGAAACTCTTTCCTGGTTGATTGCACTCATACAGGGAACTTCGGACGCAATTTTGTCTGTCTATAGTTGCTATCTCACCGGATGTGGAAAGCTTATATGCATCATTTATATGGTTCTGTGTGCACTGTTACTGCTACGCCAATTAAAAGCTCTAGGTTTTCTGTAGGCTTTCGAGGAATCAGCCGACTGGTCTCAGCTTTCATCTTTTTGCAATGATTCAAACGTGCACAAATCTGTATTCAAGTAATTTCACTTAACAAGCAAGGAATGCGATTAATTCCTGTTTGTTTCACCTGTGGAATGAAGTTACTTGGTTACTGTTATGCCTAATACATGCGTAGGGCATCCATTCGTTGTAGTGTTCATAACCACGACGTTGCTTGGAAAGGACTCTAGACTCAGAATGACGGTAAAATCTACTTCTGTAGTTATACCCCTGAAACGCATGCTTGATTTTATTAACAAAAATAGTTGACTCTACCCCAACATTAGAGTCAGGGGATTATGATATCGAGTTTTGAACGACTGAAACTTTCTATATTTTTTGTTCAGAGTTTGCCTTAAAAAAACACAATATATTTTACTGGTAAAACGCAACGAAAATACAAACTTATAAGCTTTATTTTTCCGTGAGCAGGTTTCGAGTTCGGGCAAGAATAAAAGTTACGACGAGGCTGTGCAAACACTTCTTCGATACAAAGAGATCAGCGATGCTGCAGTCGTTGTTGTCTTCACCAACGGAAGAGCGGCCAACAAGCTTTTTGAGGTGATGTGCGCTGTATAGTTGTAACAGCTCATCTCTTAGCTTGTGAGATGCTCCTGGTCTTTAAACCTTCTCACTATAACGGAAAAGTGTTTAGTTGTTAGGCTAAACAATGCCGCATTTAGCTACATCTGAAGTTCCTACGTGAGTTCGATCATAGACGCAGCAAGGACGGTATTCACAAAAGCTAAGTTTGCTTGACCTCCCTATCAAAGAATTCTACTCTCGGCTATTTCTACATATGAAAGACACGCATATTTAATTGATAATTCTTTTATTATAAAATTCAAATAATTCAATAAACATTACTCACCAAAGAAAGTGGTTTTCCAATACGGTTGACTCTCATACTGAAGTTGACCACAGCAACACACTCTGTACACTCTCAAACGCTGACTAGATGCTATTACATTACAGGTTATCAATACACATGAACGTTACGCTGGCCCTGCATGCTAAACTGTCTCTGAATCGTGATTGTGATTGCAAAACGCATGTTAACCAACGCCTTTTTCCTTTTTCATATTTATCACGGAAAGATTCATGCTTCTCTTTAACACGTGATTACATTTCCGAGAATCAGTATGTTGAAATTACTTCGGGATATTGATTTGGTAGGGAAAGCTGAGTCATAAGGACTTTGTTATTTTCTCAGTGTATTGAGTCACATATGGCGACTAAAGTCCCTTCTCCAATCATTTCCATGACCGAGAGAACGGCGCTCTGTCCTCTAATGCACTCCACACGTAAACAAAGTACCAGGGTGTAACAAGGGGGTAAGCTAATCCCTGGGTTGTGTACGTGACGACTTGGATCGTTCCTTTTCAAGAGATCAAGCCCAGAGGTGTATACTTAGGCGGCCCCTTAGAAAGTATACTACAGGGCTGCACAAGACATCGGTCTTTTGACAATAGCAGTCAAGTAGCGGCGGCCAGTCTGGTTTCTTAACCAAACTTGCTCAAGTCGTAATCTTAGTCAAGTTATTAGCACGATGGAGTCGATGCTCAAAAGCGAGTCTTACTCATCAGTCCCCTTGGCTCTTACTAAGTGTTACTAGTCAAGTTATTAGCACGATGGAGTCGATGCTCAAAAGCGAGTCTTACTCATCAGTCCCCTTGGCTCTGACTAAGTGTTTTACTTCAGAGGCTGACAAGCTCAAGGCAGGGCAAACCAGAGAAGGAATTCAGAAACTGAACTCCCGAGTGGGCTAGGCGAACCTCTTTTATAGTCGAAATATGACGGTACGGTCATGTGACTAATTATCTCATAATCATGTGATGGGTCACAAGACTGGGGGGCGTTAACCAATGATGTAAGAATCAAGTTGTTTGATTGGTTAGTGATTATATCATAGTCATGTGATATGTCACAAGACGGGGGCGTTAACCTATGATGTAAGAATGTCCTTTTCTGATTGGTTAGTTTTTAGGGGCGTATACATTTTGCTGGTCACATGACTCAAGACAGTACATGATAATTGATGTCATTATACAATAATAGTAATTGCATGCACGTTTTGTTTTAACCTTCTTCTAGCTTTGTTTCTCTCTCTCCTTTGGGTTAGGAGAGAGAATGAGTTTGCATTTTTGATTCTTCTTCTGGGTATTCTCTCATCCATACTTCTTTGAGTTTAGTATGAGAGAGTACTTTGTTCATTGTTGCCCACAATAAGCAGTTTCGTCAATTTGAGAGTCACTTGTTTTGTATTGTTGATTCCCAGCAAATGGGAGAACATGTACAGACTATAAAACGTCTGCTACATCACTGACCGCCCCGTAAAACATTTTTCCTGTAGTGTTTGGTATGGAAGCTATTGTTTTTGCCTTGTTATTCTGTTCTGCATCGCAATGTTAACTTCAATGTTTTAATAGTGTACCGTAGCCTACTGTTCGTGTTATCAGGCAGTCGTATTTTTCAGTTCAATTAACCTGTTAAGGTCGATTTGAATGATCTTCGGCACCACAATGTGTTTTATATTATTGAACTGCTGCAAATTAGCATAGCAAAACGGCTTCAAAGGATGAAAATCGCAGCTGTTGGTTATGTTTGAGGTTAATGTTTAACTTAGTTTGTCTTTCACGTGGTGTATTGTAATTTTGCATGGGATTCTTAAGGCAAAAGGTTCTGAATCCTGACGCTGGAGTTAGTTTTCCATTGGTGAGTTCAATTCTTTTCAGCCGATTTTAAGTTACTTCAAGGTGGTGGTCGAAAATTTTATGCATGTTGATTTAACTTTTGGTAAAGCTTTTTTACTTCCGTCTATTTAGATTTGCAATGATGAGGAGAATACTAGATACAGTATGCTCAAGGAGAATACTTCTGCATCTGCCTTTGGTGGCTCTTCACAAACGAGAAACGGTTTCAAATATGCCAGAAAATCACCCAACAGCCTTTTCCAACAAAATTTAAATTTTGTTTCAAAAGCAGTTAATTTTCTACGTATTTGCTAAATTTTTTTTCAAAGCAGTGACATCCAAAATAGGTCAAACTCATAACGCTTTCAATAAGTACTACAGATTTAGCACGAAATGAGATTCATTAAGGGTTTGCAAGTCTTGGCAGTAATCTACTTTGCAGAAAACGAGGTGTAACTGGAAGCATCCATTGGTGCATACAACACAGATTTGCGTTAATTCTGCAGGTGATCGCTGAAGATGTAGGCATGCGTAATTTATTCTGTGTGACGTGTGAAAAGCAGGTATAGTCTACTGTACTTATCAAAAAAGTGTCTTTAACTAGAAATCAAAAAATACACAAAAAATCAAAACCTTTGTGCTACTTTCAGTCTCGTATCCATAAGGTGATTTGTGTGTGAAAAGCAAATGTTGACAGCTACGGTTTCTTTAGAGACATCCAATCACAACCTTGCGATGAAAATTTGTGCTATTTTCGCACAGCTGCTCAATTGTTGATTGGTGGTTTTAGTGATGTGTAAGTTTCGGTTAAAGTGACAAGGTGTCCGGATACCTATCTATTGTGTGTTAAGTAATGAAAAATAAAAGAATGCCGGTGGCTGAACCGATACTAGCTTTGTGCAGGCTGATCAAAGCCTCGCAGTACCTTGACAACACTAAAAAATAATTATAATAACAATAGTAGTTTATTGCAGGCTCGTGGCAGTGGCGTAACTGACGGAGGAGGAAGGGGGCGAGCCGCCTCCCCTGGCAAGCTAAATGTAAAAACTGGGCCCCCTTTAGTTGACATTCTGATATTTAGCGTTCGTTAGGTTGATGTTTTTTCGTGTTTTTCGGGGTGTTTTCTGTTTTTTTAGCTATTAAAGACATTCACAACATCCACATTAACTATCATTTCTTAACTTTTTTTGCAGTGTTGGCTAGTGACCCCCTACGTTGACCAGTGGGCCCCCTTTAGCCTTGCCCCCCTGGATCAAACCTCTAGTTACGCCACTGTCCATACAGATGCGATCATAGACACAAGAGCACAAAAAATGGTTAGCCACACAGTAGCGCATTACAGAATTGGTTTTGCACATGACCAACATTGAGAGGAGCAAGACACTTTATTATCACCACAACTGTATTGTCATTCACAAGAGCACAAAAATGGTTAGTCATAGAGTAGCGCATTCCAGAATCGATCTTTGCACGCACACGACCAACGTTGAGAGGAACAAAGCACTTTAACAGCAGGAGAATAGAAATGCATTTTTTTCAAACCGCTAATACGCCTCACCAAAGCGGAGCTTTACTTTCATTGTAGGGAATGAAGAGCTTGGTTTTCAATGCTTTCTTGTTGAACCAAAAGCCAAAATGTACAGTTCAAAACCAAGAAGAGTGAAAGTTACAAAATGGAGCGTAATTACTTTGTTTCCTTCACATTCGAACCACCATTTCAAAAATGAACCACTACTAACTTGGTAACAGATCAAAAACAGAAATAACAAACCTCTACTTTTTACAGCATTGATAAAAATATTTGATAGACGAAGACGAAAAATGACTAATCATTTTGCGCTAACTCTTAAAAAAGTCCTGCACGCTCGTTAATTTTTTTAAACAAAACACCAAAAAGAGATTTCGACTATTGTTTTTATTTCAGGCTGTAGAACGAGCAGAAGTGATTGGCGAGTTTGTGTGGATTGGTAGCGAAGGCTGGGGTGCAAGCCTGAACGATATATCTGGCGTGTTGAAAGTTGCCCAAGGCTCCGTTACCTTCACGCCACACACAGAAGTTGATCCTGGTTTTAATTCGTATTTTCAGGTCAGTGTGCTTGCCAGTGTTTTTTTAAGCCGTTTGTGGGTGTCAAAATGACACCCTAAAATTTTGTGATGACACCGTAAATTCTGAAAGGCAAGATATGGTTTTGCCTTGTATTGAAGTAAAACGAATTGAGGAAAGAATGTTTTCCTGCACGTGGCTACTGCAACAGATGAATGCAATTGTAAGTTAGGTATCTGTGCATTGTCGTGGGCACCGCCTCGCTTCAGCCTCGTACTATACTGCCGCAGATTTGTACAGTACGGTGTACAAAACTGCGAATTCACTTTGCAAAAAAACAGCACTGCAATTACAGAAGTGTTTTACTGCTTGTGTTTTACTGTAAAAAAGTTGAGGGCAATGGGAGCTTACGAAAAACAAAAAATATTGTTACCAATGCTTGCTACTGTTCAACAACAATGTTGACCTCAAAAATAATTTAAAAAAACTATAGAAAAATGTGTTTCAATGCTATCTTGATCAACCATAAAAATACCTATGATACTGTTATGAAAAAGACACCTCCGGCCCCGTTGTCCCCCTTTTGTAAGGTCAGGGGCAATGACTCCGTTCTCCGGCGCCCCTGCTTACCGCTATCAACAGTCACTGTCTCGCTGCATTACCTGCCAAGATGTCTGCGTTCAACGGTCACATGCGGCAAAACGCCTAATATCGTAACTTGAAGTGAACATTAGAAGATTTGTTGCCATGTTGCTGTTACACAATGAAGGCCAATAGTAAAAGAATCCGTTCGCAAGTTTGGCAACCTGCGTCTGCAGGTAAAGGAGTGGACATGAGTGAACTGCAAGCTCACCACTGCATGCAGGGGCGGATCCGGCCAGTAAGGTTAGGGGGGTGCGATTTCAGTAATGTTTGGTAGTCAAGTCTCATTACGGGTTCACTGCTGAAAAAGAGAGATGAAGTATACTTCACAACGCTACTGTGACAAAACAAAAAAGGCATTATATCCGTGAATAGTGTTTTCCGAATTGTACAAATCATGACGAATAAAGTTACTTTCGTAGGTTTTAGGGGGAGGGATCGCCCCCAATCGCCTCCCCTGGATCTGCCCCTGACTGCTTGACAGCAGAACAGTGAACCTGGATTTTCTGCAGTGCGAGTGTCAAACCGACAAATAAACTGTCATTGCAAGAAAAAATACCAATTAATTGGAATTGAGTTGCTGACATCAGCAACTTCTAGAAATTTTGGTTCTTATTCCTGATTTCCATGGAGGGGCAAATGTCCATTTCAACCAACCTACGGACGCCCACTGTTTTGACGTACCACAAGTTCAAAACTGTTTACTTGAGTTCAGTGTAAAAGCGCACCCATATTAGTCATTCTTTTCGCATTTCCATGTTCAGCAACAATGTTGACCTCAAAAGTAGTAACAGAAATTATAGAAAACCATTCTGAATGTTATGTGTGCGCGAATAGCTGCAATAAGTTTGTTTCAAGTCGATCTTGATAAATCATAAAATTCCTTATGATACTGTTATGTAAGGGCACCTGTGCCCCCGTTGCCCCCCCTTTCAAAGGGCAGGGGAGGCAGTGCCCCCGTCATGTTCCGGCGTCCCTGGTTGTATGTCGAGTGGCATGTCGTTTTGGAAGGGCACCGAAAGATTGGCAAATTGATCATCTCCATACACAAAAAGGGAGACAGGAGTGAATGAACCAACTACCGCGGAATCTCTTTGCTTAGTCTCCCAGGAAGAGTGCATGCCATGATGCCACGAAAATAATTGAACCAAAGCTGGATGATACCCAGTGCGGCTGCCGTTTTGCTGCCGTAGCACTACAGAACAAATTTCCACTCCAGCAAATTTTCGAGAAATCCTGGGAGCATGCCAAATAAGTATAGACATGTTTTGTCGACCTCGGGAAAGTATATTGCCGGGTTCATCGCGAAAAGTTCTGTGGGTGTTGCGGGAGTACGGTGTTGACTGGTGCCTCTTGCTGACCGTCAAGTAACTGTATTCCTGCTCAGAAAATTGTGTCCATGTCGACGGAGGTAAATCACAACCGTTCAGCTTTGGTGTTGGGCTCGGGCAATGGTGCGTGCTGTCACCACTCTTCAGTCTATATCAGGGCTCTTTACACAACGGTTCGCGGGCCAAATCTGACCTGTGAGGCCATTTCACCCGGCCGCAATCCATTTTGCCAATAATGAAGAAATGATATATTTACGAAAAATCTGTTGGTTTGGTAGAATGGAACACGTCCCGAAAAAATAACATTACGCAAGATGTCCGGCCCTCCAATTGTTTTGGAATAGCTTACTGTATGTGGTCCTCTCCCAAAATTTTTGGAGATACCTGGTCTATATCAATTGGATAGCCAGTTATCGACAAGGGTGTCACTGCTGGGAACTGCAGGATGAATCATTTGCTTTTTGCGGACGAATTGGTACTGCATGTGTGGATCTTCTCAGCAGGGTCTTCAGCACGCATTTGGTCGATTTTCTGCTGCGTGCGACCAAACAGGAACGAAAATCAGCACTAAAAAATTGAGGTATTGTGTCTCTCAAGACGTCCAAAGCAGTGTATTCTGCACGTGAGCGAAAATACACTGCAGCAGGTGGAGACGTTCAAGTACTTTGGGGTGGTATTCACGAGTGACTGAAGTCAGAACAAAGGCATTGATACACGCCTTAGTAAAGCTATAACGCAGTTTTGCGCAGGGACGGATCCAACCAGTAAGTTTAGGAGGGCGATTTCAGTAATATTTGGCATTCAAGTTGCATTGCGGGTTCACTTCTGTTAGAGAGATGATGTATACTTCACAAAACTGCTGCTGTGACAAAACAATGGACGACGGAATGGGCTTATATCGCGAATATTGTTTTACTAATTGTAAAAAATTACGGTGAATAAAGATACTTCCGTAGGTTATAGAGGGAGCGATCGCCCCAGTCGCCCCCCTTGGATCCGCCCCTGGTTCTGCGTGAGCTTGATTGTTCCGTAGTGACGAAACGGGTGCTTTCAAAGACCGCACAGGTTTCAGCTTTTCAATCGGTCTTTGTTCCGATCCTCCTGTGGTCATGAATCTTAGGTGACGACTTAAAGAATACTGACAAAAGAACAGACGGCAGAGATGGGATATTTGCGAAGAGTCCACGGCGTGACACTTCGTGACAAGGAGCACAGGTCTGAAATCCCTGAAGC
>Ga0210059_1014107_pt1 | contig 11855 bp, 6 predicted proteins | sample Ectturendosymbi2_FD_188042 | JGI IMG/M metagenome (GOLD analysis project Ga0210059, IMG submission 188042) | Ecteinascidia turbinata endosymbiont from Florida, USA - Sample 2 (SPAdes) (version 2) | ecosystem: Host-associated > Tunicates > Ascidians > Unclassified | place: Key West, Florida... | reverse complement strand
TGAGATTGTAGCAATGTAGCCTAATATACTGAAGTGAGTGTGAATTATAGTATTAATGAAAATTCCGGCCCGCCAAAGAGTTGTACACTCGACATTTGGCCCGTGACGAGCAAAAGGTTGCCGACCCTGGCCTATTACCTTCCAGTTGCTTTTCCGTCTTTCCAGCAAGGTGCGTGTAGTTTCTTAGCTTTTATATAATTGTGGCAGTTCTTTTGTAGGAAGGCACCGCCTTCGTATTTAAGCCTTTTCCTATCTCTAATGGAGTTAGCAGGTGGGTGAAACTTACAGCCCGCCATGCTGGCAATAACATCAAACGGAAAAACAACTACGCCCCCCCAAAATGTGACATGAAAGAGAATCCACGGGTTTGGGCTACAGGACATGTAAGATGCGTTCTGTCACTAGCTTATCCTTGTGTAGATAAGCTACTCAACAACAAACAGTATCAAAATTCCCATTGAATTTGATTTAATGACACATTGCATACCTTTGTTAAAGTGCATAAGCATGTTCGTCCATATAGGTGAGATCTTGTGTCGCCCTATGGCCTGGATTCTACTTCTAGAGTTGCTCTCATGTTCGCCTTTTGCAAGCTAGACCACCACGCACGTAGTTTGGCCTTTCGCTATTTTGCTTTCATCTTATGCATATAAAGGCCACGGACCCCCAAAAATCCTTCTATGAACCTCTACAGTTTGGTCATTTTCCACTTTTCGTCATCAACATCGATATCCGCAGTGAACGAAATGTTTGATGCCCCCCGTTTCAAAGGCATTGAGTCTGACTGCAAAGTTTTCAATAACTGGCGAGCGCATCTTATTTCTACCCTCCCGCTGAATCACGTGATCTCATTATTTCGCTTTTCCACAAGGAAAAACCCATGAGTCGAGGCGCATCCACTGCTTTTCGCGACCCACTCTTTCAAAGCGCGAATTCAATGAATGAAAGCGGAATGGAATGGTTCGCATGTTCACGCAAATGCCTATTTCATACGCTGCAGTCGTTCCGGGCTTTTTCGTAACGATTACGTGTTACGGTCACCATGGCGACAGCAGCCCACACGTCACCATGGCAACAGCAGCCCACATGTCACCTTGGAGACAACGCACACGTCACCTTGGAGACACCGCACACGTCACCATGGTGACAGCAGTCCACACGTCATCATGGTGATACCAGTCCACACGTCACCATGGCGTCAGAAACCCGCACACACTTACGCGGAATTGTGGTCGATGTTGTCGTTGAGGCAGATGAACTTTTTCGGATGCCTCCTGATGTCGTCCAGTTGTCCGACCACAGTGGTGACGTTGGTCCGGATCATCTTGAAAGCGACTTCGCTCTGATCCAGTTCCTGAAAAACACAAAGTCAAAAACAATAAACGGAAAGTTGCGAAACGAGGGAGTCCCATCCACAAAACCAACAGCTGTTATTGGGGGGGAAACGGTCGAAGCAGTTTTTGCCAATGCAGGAGTTCACAGCGGGTGGGTGACGTCACCAAAGCCTTGAATGTAATTAAAACTTCAAGTTTGCGGCACGTTTTCGAGGAATCAAACTCTGATTTCATCTTTTTGCGATGATTCACACTGATACGTATCTGTAATCAAGTACGTACTTTCCACAGTGTGGGCAAGCAAGGTATCAATCGCAAAGCTTTAATAGGAAATCGATTTCACGGAACACCACGCATCGTCGATCTTATCGTCTTATTCAAATAGAATACGTTTGAATTATTGTTTACGGCAAATAGAATTTATTTTGAAGACTGTTAGGACTGAGGATGCGTAGTATTACGTGAAATCGCTTTCCTATTTTTGAAAATTTTGCTGATGGATTCAAACCTTCACTTTTGTGTCAATTAGTTATTAAACGTTGAATATTAGTTCCTTTTAATGAAACTATTTCTTCGGTGCCATTATCCGCAAAAATCCGGGAGCGCAGGCGATTAATTTCTTAGCGGAGCTGAAATCACTTCCGAAACACACTTTTCAATAAAAATTGATCGCCTCCTCCCCCATTGCTATCGCCGCAATGACAAGACGGTGCGGCAAAGAGGGAAGGGGAGGACGGTGTAAGTTTGAGCTGCAAGCGAAGATCGCCAGCGCCGATCATCTGCGATCAATAGAAAGGCCTGAATAGAGTCTCGCGCATCGACTAATGCAATCGCGAATGTAATGTCGATGGTAGGTTGTCAATGTGAAAGCGGATGTTGCGGAAGTGAATAAATAGCCGCGTGGTCGTTGTGCGACAGGTAGACGTGCACAGGGACGACCGCTGTCAGAACCTATCCCTCCTCTTGCGAACGCTGCAGTTGCAGATCGAGCTAAAAAGCGCGGAAAAAAGGAACAGGGCTCATTCTACTGACCCGGATTATGAAATGCGCACAGATTTGAAGGTCAATAAGGCCCGAAACGTAGTGTCAATAAGGCCCGAAACGACGGGTCAATAAGGCCCGAAACGACGGGTCAATAAGACCCGAAACGTAGTGCAAAGCTCCGAAAAGCTTTGGTGATTAGTTGTGCTGGGGGAGGCAGCTGGTTTGGCTCAGGAGTTTAAAAATAGTTCGAACTCGAAGCTTGATGAGATCGCCATGCTTCAATGCACCTCACGTGACCAACATGGCGGCAGGAAGATATTTCAGGGAGAAACTTCTAGATATGTAAGGTTTTTTCTCGGTCATAACTTTTTGAAATGATCGAAGAAAATTAAGTCGATTCGGTCGTAATGTCTGATAATATATAGTTAGTGGATACTGTTTGGGAGACTTTTAGTAATATTCTGGAACAAATGACCGAAACGTCTTAGCGAAAAAAACAGGGTTTCAGTTGGCGGTTTCCTTATTTGGAAAGCCGAAAACAAGCACAGTCAGCAAGAATGGCCGATAAGGGAGAAGCCCACCTCACAATTTAGCTTGGTATGGCGCGCGCGGGCGAGAGTAACGAGATCCAGTGCTATATGTTCGATCTCCAGGGACACGAAACCAGTGTAACCCGAAACGTTTAATTTTAATGTTCCCTGGCTGGTCGTTAACATTATGTCTTATGTGGAGGTGCAGACAGCGTGCTCGAGCTTCTTCTTGATAACTGTGAACTGTTCATAATCAAGGCTAGACGCGTAGAAAGATGGGTAAAGACGAAAGTTGTACCACTGCAAGCGATGGTCTGCGTCAGTTGAATTGCTGAGCGGGACGAGGTGTGTTTCACGGAGTAACGGAAGTCGCTAGAGCGAATTGCGTTATGAACGTGGTTTGGTCGACTCTGATTGGCCTCATACAAGGTAAGTGATCGCGTGTCGTCTGTTTCGTAACAAACCTCTTGGTTTCGCAACAGCCACGCTCTTCACTGCGCAGGGATAAGACCTCAACCCTGCCAAGGGTAACGCTAGCCACATCAGTCAAAGTCAGTTTTCAACTTGATTTCAGTTAGGCTTAAAACACTCTTTTTAACCTGATTCCCTCAGTAGCTGATTTTTTCGAAACGTTTTATCGAGCACTCCTGAGGAAATCTGCACAAGTTTTGTATTTTTAGGGTAAGGGGGGGGGGCTGTTACGGCCAAAATGGCAATGGATGCTTAAAGGGTAATAAAAATTCGATGCTGTTGTTCAACATCTGGTCTCCAATGCCATTTTTGCATGAACAAGTCTGGCATTCTGATGGATCAGCAAGCTTGGTAACTGCATCCCGTGAGGGAATTCGCTGATAGACAAGCTGTGTCGGCGCGGGCGGCTAATAGTTAGCCTCGGTTGCACTGTAAAAGGAATTTTGCCATTTCGGGTGGAGTCACGTTGCAAGCCTCTCACAGAAAACAATTTTTAAAAAATATATTTCGGAAAACAACAAGTTTGATTTTTCATGTCAGATGAGCTTGGAAACAATTGCTGAATTGTTTAAAAATGGGCCTGTGCTCCTAAAACGTTAACTTCAATTTCGTCATCCACTTTCTCGGTCATAAGTATTATCTGAACAGGGGCAATGTTTAGGTCAACTGGGTTCATGTTACGGCAGTGCTTCGGTGGTTAATTATGAAACTGGCAGCACATAACACATGTAAGGCTTGAAACAATAAATCAAAACGGAATGAAAGTCACTCGACGAACACCACAGAAGCATACTCCTAAGCCTGGTGCGCTTTTCTTTCACAACAGACATTTTGAGCCAAAAACAGCTCCTTTTCATGCGATGACAGGATCGAGAAGCTTGCGGCGTAGTTCAGACGACAGACCAGTGTTCTCACTCACAGCGCAGCCAGACTTGGATCAGAGGAGTGCGCCAAGCAAACACTTGGCAAGGTTCAGCGTTCGAATCCCCACGGCGACAAATAAACTGAGATTGTTATTGGCATGTGGAGCTTTGGCGCCAAGTTTAGTGCTGGACCTTGAGCCAGATCTGTGGTTCTTGCAACCAACACTTCTTTTGTGAAATCATAATATTCGCTTTTATGAAATCATAATAATAACCAACACTTCTTTTGTGAAATCATAATATTCGCTTTTATGAAATCATAATAATAACCAACACTTCTTTTGTGAAATCAAAACTTCTTTTGTGAAATCATAATAATAACCAACACTTCTTTTGTGAAATCATAATAAGCTTTGTTGAAAGCCAGCAGTGTTCCCCCCGTGACTTATCGGACTTGACGAGCCAAAAGCTTTTTGGCAAGCGATCACGAATGTTTTTCATCAGATTGTGCCTTTTTCAAGTTTGATCATCGTAAAATCGTGAAGCATTATGTTTGTCGGGGGATTGTCATTGTGATACAGATCTGCGCCCGACCTTTGCATAACTGACCAGCAACTATTGATTTTGACTTTGGAATCGTTCTGAAATTTCAACAGCGATAGTTGGTGCTGGGGAGGGAGCATAGGCGTCGGAAGGAGGGGGGCGTAAGCTCCCCTTGATTTTGATATTTTCTTATTAATATTTTGGTAGCAAAATTTTTTTCTATGCACTGAAGATGAACCTATTGCTATGCACTGAAGATGATAACAGTTGTTATCGAAACGTTTGCAAGATGTCAGTTGTATCGTTTGCTTTGGCCGTAGTATTTATTATAAAATTTTTTTCGCTTAGTTGCAAGTTGGTAAAATGAAATTTCACCGCTGTTGAACCCTTGGAAAAAATCCTTCCAACCATGGGAACAGGGTTGCGGAGTGGGAGGCAAAATGACTCCGAGTTTCCAAAATTTCTGACTCCGACTCCTTAGCATAAAGGGAACGAAATTTGTCTGTTAACATCAATGGAAATCGTGGTGCACAGCAAGAATTCTCTGTTTCAATAAAAGTTTCAAAAGAAATCGAACCATTTCAACAGGAATTCCCAACTTAGGAGTGGGATGCAAAAAATGATCGAACTGGGCATCCGGAGTCGGAGGAAAACATCCGGCTCCGACACCCAGTGTTGTTAGGAATCCGATTCCGACTCCAATCAAAAACTTCCGACTCCTTACGACTCCGACATCCTGCATTGGGAAGAAGGTAGAATACCAGAAATTTTAGTGCTGATTTGAAAAAAACATTGTCTGAAGGAGTGGGGGGTGAAAAAAACTGTTGAGTACTACCTGCTAGATCATCACAATACCTTGGTTCATAACCTGATCTTAATCTGTTGCCACACAATGGCTGCGACAACAACAGGAATAGTTATCATGGTAAGGAAGCCCCACTTTGTAACAACAGTGTTTTCGTGAGTCAAGTCCGCAGCGCACGAAAGGTGTTTCAGTCAAAGATGGAACAGCAGCAATGCTACGATTCGCTGCCCGAGCAGGTTTAGGAACGACGCGACAGGTTTTCAAGCGGATTGGAGTAATTCAAACCCCCCTCCCTGAATGAGGAGACGCGAAATTTAACTTGTTTCGTCATTTGCCGCCAACCAAACCCTTTCGCACGCATCAATGAGCATCATATCAAATTGAAGTTAACCGGCGTTTGACTATGGGTCGACGACAATGTTATTTTCTAATATTGTCAAAAAGATTGCTCCTTGTGATTTGAGTTTATAACAGTAGAAGACCTGCAGTTACACCAATAAATTGCACTGGTAGTTTGTTAAGTGAAGCATGTCCTGAAGTAAGTGGTGCGTGAAGATAAAATCGCAACTGCTTTCCGGACTGTACATTCGTCAGAAATATCAGCAAAAAAGAGGAACAATCGCAATAGCACAAAACAGGGGTCTCCAAACATTTTTGTCCAAGGGCCACATAAGGCACTACACAACAGTTCGAGGGCCGGACATTTAACGTAAGGTATTGCATTCTATCAAATCAACAAATCTTTGGTAAATATATCATTTTTTCGTTGTTGACAAAATGTCTTTGCGGTCGGATTTGGCCCACGGGCCGTGGTTTGGAGACCTCTGGTACAGGAGATTGTGACCACTAAAGCTTCTTTCCTCAGGAAAGGCAGCCGGAAGCCCATCGTTAGGCCCTAAGTGATGTTCAGGATGAGAATACAACAAAAAACCAGGATGAGAATATAACAAAACATTTTTTCGTTCCGAACGATACAAGAATTGGGGCTGCGCTGGTCTATGATCTCACAGATAAGAACCCCATTTGCATGAAACTCTTCGCGGGGGGGGGGGGATTTTGAAACAGTTGCAAACAACAAATCGGTGTTTGCCTTCTCAACACTGTTGCGCTTGTGAAGAAATTACAGTTGAAGTTGAACTTGGAACGGATTTTCAAATGTATTTTACGCAATGGTGACAATGTTTTGTACAAAATCAAGGGAATGGTTACTCCACTATTTTGTAGAATTGAAAGTTGTGCCTTCACAAATACGAACTGTATAAATAGAATGAGTTCGACGCCTGGAAATATGGTCAAGTTCCCATCGAAGACACGAACCTCAAGCCTAAAATTTAACTGACTTCGTTTCTCCCGCTGACAACGCACACTGCTGCAGATACTTTGCGACTGTGTTCCGCTAAGATGAAGTTAAAACCTACATTCGGTCACTTGTTGATTTCTCGCTTCAGTTGTGAATTTGACGGAAAGATAAGATATTGTTAAAAATTGCAACCAAAGGACAACTTTCAACCAAGCCTTTGCTACTTTTCAGTGTTCCGTCTCTCAGTCGCTTGCGAGAGAAGCTCGCCGGCCAGAAGATGGACGTTATCGGCCAGAACCGGGGCCATAAGAGCCCCGACGCCACACAGGAGCGACCCCGTGGAACAGTGGTGGGAGTGGAACTTTAACGCCAGCGTGGCGAACGACGTCATCGTGCTTTACGTCATTGAACTGGACCTTCCCCCCCTCGTGATTTCGTCATCGTCGAACGCCTGCTACAACCCGACCTGCCACAAGCGTCTTGTCCTCAGCGAAGGTTGGTGAGCCTGAGCCAGTGGAGCGTGTCGTGACGCAGGGATTGCTGACGTCTCGTCGCGTCATATTTATTTCTTAGCGGTCTCCGGGGGGTTGATACGCGTTTTTCGCCGAGGAGGGGAATGCGCCGAGACTCCAGCGAGCGAGAAAACCGCGAATATTCACAAAGCGCCGCATGCCACGATCAAACCCTTTGACCCCCGAACTTGTCTCTTCGATTAGATAAATTTTTTGGAGGTTTTGGACTTGAGGTTGTTCGGAGGGTGACATATAAAGTGGGAGTAGAGGCTTAGGCTTGTTTGGCCAAGGTTACCTGACCCAAGGTTCCAACCCCCAAGGGGTAATTCTTTGTTTTTTTAAATGAGACTAGGCTGAAATCCGCATCTTTTCAGCCCTTGATTGGCTTTATAGCGTCTGTGGTTAGGAAATTATGGCCTTAAAAGAACAAACAAAGAAATACAATTCCTTAGGAAATCCAATTAATTAATTCAAGATTTTTTTTGTCATAACTTGCTAACCATAAACGCTAGAAAGCCAACGAAGGGTTCAAAAGATGTGGATTATAGCCTAAATTCATTTAAAAAACAAACAAACAATTACCCCTACGGGGTGGGAGCCCTGGGTCAGGTAACCTTGGCCAAACAAGCCTAAACCTATCCTCCCGCTTATGTCACCCCCTCAAATCCAAAACTTCTAATTTTGTTAAATCGAAGGATACAAGTTTAACCGGATCTTTTGAGACTTTCCTCTTCCTCAATCGGCTGACGAGTTATGGTTGAAAGTATTGGGGAAAATCCTTGCGCCAAAATTTTGGCTCGCGGGGGACTTAAAGGGTTTTGAAAGACTTTAATACCATCATTTAGCTTCATTTTTTGAAAATTTTACTCATGGAGCACAATGCAAAAAACATCTGCAGAATTGTTATCAGTGGTGAATAACAAAATTTGAACAAACAAATGGCTGAATTCAGAATTTCCATACTTTTTCAATACTTTCAATATCGCGTGGGAACCCAGATCATTTTCGACAGCATTACTACTGAATGACGGTTGTGAGAACTGTGAAAAATCGTCGAGGCGTAGAAGCCTCGAGAGGGTATAACGAGGGGTTCGTGGGAGGCGTTACCTGGTGTTGGTTTTTCGGACGTATACCTTTCTTTACGCTCACATTTCATTGATAATGTTTTGCATGCGGTGCCGTTTTATTCACAGAACCAACAATTTCCTTGTGCGGGACAAATGCGCCCGAGTACCCCGTGGTATTGGCGGGATCAGAGGTGAACGATTCGAATTGCGATCTGCCATCGGGCCACAATATCGTCCGCACGAACACCACAAATGGAAGATATTCTATCAGGTTTTATAAAACAGGACGCGACGAAGACGGTTTTCAGTTGAACTATACAATCATTGGCTGCGGTGAGTACTGAGTAGGAACAGATACAGTCAGCAATATTCATTCAGCCATATCAATCGGAATCTGCAATCATACGCCAGCAACAAGGGGCTAGCCGGGCGATTGCCCCTCCAAAATTTCGGAAACATTGTGAAAGCGCCATTAACTTTTTTAGCTGATGGGCAAAAGAACAAGTTACGATCATTTCCCCCCGAAAATAGTGCAACAAGTTACAATCACTGCACCCCAGAAAATTCCAGCAGGCCGCTCCCCTGCTTACAGGATTACATTGGAGGTAAAAAATTACACATTTAAACTTCCATTCACGCATTCAAGTCCACTAGAGAGCGAAACAACAACACTGCCATCCATTTTGCCTTGCGTTCGAGCCTTACGGTTCCGTAACGTTCGTCAAATGGTTCCGCTGTGGTCGTCAAACGGTTCCGTTTTGTGCGTTCAAATTTTTGATGACGCAACTGTTTGCCTGGTTCGCATTGAAAAATAATTTTTCATCGCTGTCGTTCAAACGACAACAACAGGTTTGTGACGAAACCGAAATAAACCGGAGTCTCTGTGGAAAGCAGGGCTTTTCTCTTCATTACATGTTTTTGCCAAACTTCTCAGCTATCAAAGTCCCGAATTACATAAAACAATCCGCAAATTTATTGCTGAAACGAATGGTTAGTTAGGTGTTAAGACTGAATTGAAGTGGGGGGATGTTTAGACGGTAGCAAAATCGCGTTTCAGCGCATCTAGCTTCAAACAATAGGGCAGGTTGACGTGGCAGGTGTTGATTGGACGCTCTGAAATATTTGTGCCAAGCTCATCAATCCCAGCTTCACGAGCTGAGACACGAAGGTGGGAAAAACGCGTTCGTTAAGAGTTCAAATTTCCTGGGGGCAGTGATAAATTTCTGCTCATATTGCATCCATGAAAGACGCACAAGTTTTCGTTGCTAACACAACTAGGTCTCTGTTTAATTTTTCGTTGCTAAGGCAACTAGGACAACTAACTTTTCGTTGCCAAGACAAGACAACTAATTTTTAGACAAACTAATTTTTTGTTGCTAAGACAACTACAGTACAAGTTTTCGTTGCTAAGACAACTAGGTCTTTATTTAATTCTGGGTTTTACTTTTTGTTGAGACATTTCGGGCATTCGTCCGAAATAACTTAAAACCTTTCTGTTGTTTTTTCATTTTCGCACATTTTTTGACCGAATGGCTTATTTCTTTTTCGGTCATTTCAATAAAAAATTCGGTCTATGACCGGAAAAAAACCGCCTTTAACCGTGACGCTGCATTGAACCACAGACGCCAGTGAAGGCAACGACGGGTCATTCGCAGACAAACAACGAAGAGATGACAACATATGGTTGTATGTCTTCCTGCTTGAGAACGTGATATTGCTGATTGTTCTGGTACTGGTGGTTTGGATGTGCAGGTGAGAGAGGAGTGCAACTTGAGCGGGTGATGACAGTTCTTGCTTCACATTTTGACGTTGTAGGGTAAAAAGAAACGCGGTATAAATGTCATAAACACATTTTGTGACGCGTACCGTCGAGTTTGAATGCGCGTTAGTTTTAAAAGGAGGTACCGATTGAAAGTAAGTTGATATTGAAAGGGTGGTTTCGACCACTTCATAGGTTTCCTTTCTTCATCAAAATCGACAAAATCACATTTAATCGTGTATTGAAAAAAAAAACAGTCAAAGCTTGTTTCTAATTCGCAATTGGGTCTCCTAGCGTGAGGACATCACATTTTCTTGAAAATCATTGGTTTGGCTTCTTGTGTAAAACATTTATAATCGGAAAGTGAGACAGTTAAACTCAAACACGCTTTCAGCGGTGGACAAAACAAGCTATAGCCTGAAAAACAAAAACCACGGGTCAAAGTCCACAAAGACACTTCCACAAAGTTGTCGCCCATGGAAGCACTGACCTGTAGTGACCCCGAAGGAGTAAAACATACCTGCAGTGACCCCGATGGCCGGTTAAAGGAAAAATCGTCGCCACTTTGAGGCCTGCATTGTTTTTGTCCAAACAGGAGGAGGGAGCTTGGCCATGTCAGAAAGACGTCGACCGACGCATCCGATGACTTCCTGGTCAGATACCACAGCGATCCGAGAGCGAGCGAAGCGTCCGCCCGCACGCGGAGCACCGTGACCTCCGTGACGCACTCCGGCGATCACGAGATGAGCGACGCGCCACGCGAGACGGTTGCCACGGTAACGCATCGCGATCAGACGACGGCCGGGCGGTCGCGCGCAAGCGTTCCGACCGTTCGATTCCCCGCGAGCGGTCCTGCGGTGTCGCGCGCGAGCCTTCCGTTCGTGATGCGTCACGAAGATCACGTGACGAGGGACGGGTCACGAAAAAACAGCGAACCCGCCAATCGCCGGAACTGGAATTTCGCCCCACCGCGTTCGCCAACACTGGAACTCGGCGAGGACAACTTGTACGCGACTGTGTTCGAAGAGTCGGAAGGGGAGGGGGACCAGGGGGGGAAAAACAAGCGAGTGCCTGTAGGGGGGGCAAGCGACGGGGATGCAATGTACGCCACGGTGGCAAGAGACCACGATGACAACAAAGTGACTGTTCGCCGAAAATCGAAAGGTGACGTGCACGTCGTGCGTCGATGACGTCACTGTGGGTGACGATGACGCAACAGTAAGGATGTGTGGGGCGATCGGCCGAACAAAACAGCCTTTTCAGCGTCGCTATGGTTTCAATGACGGAAACAAATCGTTGGCCGGGAGAGTTCACAGCAGCAAGTTGGAAAGGAAGCGGAAACTACGTCGTCGCACTTACGTAAGAAGAAAACGTCAGAAAAGCTAAGCTTCTTTGCGAATGTAAACCAATTGCAATCGACTTTCCAGGCTCTTTTGAAAAAACTAACTCGACAAGCATAGGCGTAGCCAGGGGTGGACAAGGGGACCATGCCCCCCAAATTTGTAGCATATCTTGGTGTGCTTTGAGAGGCGGTGTCCCAAACACAATACCGTTGCTCGCCTGAAGTAAAAATATTTGTCCCCCCAAATTTTGCGCCGGCTACGCAGCTGTTGACAAGTGGTGGAATTTACGAAGAAGTGACTTTACTTTATAACATTACCTTCAGAGAGCGCCGGCCATTTGTACC
>Ga0210059_1014106_pt1 | contig 11855 bp, 8 predicted proteins | sample Ectturendosymbi2_FD_188042 | JGI IMG/M metagenome (GOLD analysis project Ga0210059, IMG submission 188042) | Ecteinascidia turbinata endosymbiont from Florida, USA - Sample 2 (SPAdes) (version 2) | ecosystem: Host-associated > Tunicates > Ascidians > Unclassified | place: Key West, Florida... | reverse complement strand
CCCCCCGCCCAACAACAACAATTTTATTTAATGGCCTCAACGCAAGTATATTTGTCAATGCAGACACAGTAAGGTCAGGAGGCGGCGAAAAGGCACTTCGGTCATCCCGTCTCCCACCACCCAATCACTTGTTGTCAAAGACTCTAAACGAACGCGCTCACTAGCCCTGCGCTAACAAGCAGAAGCGAAAGCAAAGAACAGAGCATTGCTTGTACCTTATTCCATCATACTTGTACTGTATAATCGAAAAAATGAGCAAGACCAAGAAATAATGGATACGATCCACATGCAAGATAACTTTCAAGCAAACGTTGCTAGGTAACATCGCTAAACTATACATCCATAGATTGCAGGCATCATCTGCTTATATAGTGGCTAATTAAACGATTGGCGTATTTTTTTTAAACAACAGCAAAGGTTTTGATTTGATATCCGTTGGAGCGTCTTTCCAGAACTTTGGGCCCCAATAAACTATTGATTTTTTCCGCGTTTCCGTTCGAATTTTCGGTAATACATAGTTGCCTTTATTGGAGTATCTGGTGTTATAATTGTGTGTCCAATTTACTCGTTCAAAATTTTTTGAAATATAGTCCGGCAAGTGGTCACTGTTTTCTACGTTATGCATGAGCATGACTTCAGTGATTTCCACCTTGAAAACATCGTTTAGCGTCAACAGGTTTAATTTGTGGAACAACGGCGTCGAAGAAGCTGTATCTGCTGTAACATTAGCATACAGCACGCCTGTTTACTTAGGCTTTATTTTGCTATTACTGGACTTAGTCCTTAAACACAAAACATACGAAGTTGTTTAAGATCAAACAAGCAAGACAAAAGCAGGTACCTTCGCACAGCGAAGTCGCAACAGAACGAACAAGTACGCAAGAAATGGTACAGAGAAGAAGAGCCAATCAAGCAATACCCGCGAGCAAACACGTGCGCATCCAATAATTGCACCACATTCACCCCCCCTTCAAACGAATTCTACCAATACGGTGCAACACCACAGCGATCCACAGGTTTCCGTGGCCGTGTGGACCTGCGCACAGTGGGGACAGGCGATTGTTCAGCGTCTGCACGCAAGCCTTCTTCCGCTCGATTACCGCCGCCTTGCAAAATTGCGCGATCGTCGCGGCGACTGGTACTCGGCGATGAGGCGGGATCACTAACAGCATGTTCACCGTGACCGGCACAAAGTTGACCGGGTTATGTACTGCTTCGGCTGCTCCATTGCCCACCTCTGCGTTTGCTTCGTTCTGCTCTATCAGAAGGTGAATCAGGTTCAAATTCTCCCACGGGCGCAATATCTCGCAGAGGCGCTGTCGACTCTCGGCCAGAAGGGAATCGGATTTGAACATAGTTGGGCGTCGCATGCACGAGCTCTGCCTCGTCGACAATGGGGTCATACCTAGATGAGCGTAAACGTCGCTTCAAAAATACAGGTCCAGGCGCACTCAACCAGGTGGGAATCGACACCAAATGTCGATCGTCGTGTAAAATGGATGGACCAGACGTTCGCGCGGCGTCCCATTCGTCGCCGTACACTGCAGAGAACGTATGGAAATGCAACGCATCAGGCAAAACACATTCCTGCTGCGCAATGCCCAGCTTCCGAGACTTGATGATCGCTGTCCAAATTATGCCATTATAACGTTCACATTGTCCATTTCCCGGAGCAGTATAAACAGACGTTCTGCTGCAGGCGATACCACGCTGACGCAAAAACATCGTCAACTCGTTCGACATAAAAGCCGCCCCTCTATCGGAATGAATCTACGCAGGCATATCAAACAACGCAAAAAGCTGGTTAGAATAGGCTATCACGGTCTTAGAATCAACACTGGCAAACGGGAAACGAGAATACTCGTCAACAATTGTTAGCAAGTAGCGATTCTTTGTGGATGAATGAAGCGGTCCTTTAAAGTCAACGCTCAAACGTTCGAACGGCTGCGTCGCTTTAACCAGCTGAAGGAGGTTTACAAAAATTCGGTTTGACCTCGCGACAACCTTCGTCAGTCTTCTTCAGCCCAAAGGGTATGCGTGTGAATTGGTAGAGCTGGCAATTGGCTTCGAACGCAGTAAATAACCTTTCTTCAGGCAGAATAGGCACTTGGTGATATGCGCTCTTTAGATCCAAGCTGGAGAACCAGTTGTATTGAGCTACACTATTCGCAACGGTTTGCATACGTGGCAACGGGTAAGCATCAAGCAAGGTAAATTTGTCTATAGTTTGGCTGTAGTCAATGCGCAAGCGTTGCTTGTGATTGCTGTTGTTGGCTGTTACAACTTGCGCTTTCCACGGAGACGTGCTTGGTTCGATTATGCCGTCACAAAGCATGTGTGCTGTCTGCGTGGCAACGAACGCTCGATCCGACGGAGAGTAATTTCGTGACTTGGAGGCGACAGGTGTGCAGTCAGGCGTTAAATACTCGAAAAGCCGAACTGGCGTAACACCCTTTAATACATCCAAAGAATTCAAAGGACACTTGGGACCACCAAACTCGAAGATAACACTTTTTTGTTCTCAGAAACTCTCGGCCCAGTATAACATCCCACATCAAATTGTCCATAACTAACATGTTAACTTTGTCGTAACTTCTATCGAGTAGGTCTGTTTGAACGTTACATGAACCTCTGGTTTTCACAGTTGAGCCTTTAACAGCTAACCCAATTTCTTCCTTTGCGCTGTTGTTCACCGACAGATTTGTTCGGTTAATGAACCCTTTATCGATATGGTTCCGTTCTGCGCCCGTGTCTATTAGGAAGTTAGCCGGAACTCCGTTTACTAAGGCGAATACATTTACCTTGTCATCGTCGGAGTTCATTGGCGAAGCGGCAGACAAGGATGCCTGTTGGCTCGTCAGACCAGCTGTTGGCGCCGGGTTTTTAGACTAAGACAAACGAACACTGGAAAAATGTCCTTTCTTCTTGCATTTGTAGCAAACGCGGTCTCGCGCAGGGCATTTGAAGCGAGGATGTCGCTTTTTGCCGCAGAAATAGAACTTTGTTTAACCGGGCGGGTTAGCAAGAAATGGTACAGAGAAGAAGAGCCAATCAAGCAATACCCGCGAGCAAACACGTGCGCATCCAATAATTGCACCACAGTATCCAGGGGCGTAAGGTGGTTAGATGGCGTCCGGGGCAAGAAACAAGTTTGGCGCCCCCATGTTCGAACCTGAGATCTTTCGGAACCAAATGTACTGTATGGAGGAATGGAGGAAAGTACTTGTGACATTGTTGGGACTTTTCGGCGCCTTCGCAGCCATTCGGCGCCCACCGCAGTGATTCGGCGCCCCATAGCGATTGGGCGCCCGGGGAATTGTGCCCCCCTTGCCTCCCGTCGTTACGCCCCTGGCTGTATCATGACTAAACGTCATAATACGTACCATGCGCTTCTGAAGTTTGATTAAAGGATCTAAGACAGACTTAGCAGCACATCCCCAACTAGTTATACAATATTGAATATGCGGAAAAAGTATTGCAAAATACACTTTTTTAACCATCTGTGAGTTGGAATATTTTCTGCTCTGGGACAACGTCCAACATTCGATGGCTTAGGGGAAACGTGTGCAATATGTTGCTTCCAAGTTAAGGAATCATCTGACATCACCCCCAAACACCTGATACACTCTTTTTGAAATATTTCATGGCCTCCGATGTTTATACGAACGTTGCATTTTTCTTTATAGTGACAGTCATTTATTCAGTTTTGTTGTAGTTTAAAGAAAGCTTATTTGACTTCAACCAATTATCAATTTTTTGGAATTTCACAATTTACTTTAGTTTGCAGGGACAGATAATTGTCAGAAACAATAGTTAAGTTAGTGTCATCAGTAAAAATGCGGACATTGAATTCACTTGCCAAAGCCAAGTCATTAATATAAACTAAAAATATAAAAGGTCCCAGCGTTGATCCCTGTGGTACTCCACACAAGTAACAAGTTTCTCATTCGATTTCAAACTATCAACAACTGTTCTCTGATACCGGTTTAAGTAGCTTTTTATATGCCCAGAAAAATTTGGTTTAAGCATATAATAAAAACAAAAACATTCCCCCCCTTGAAAATGTATTTCACTCCGAAACTTTGAAACCTGACTACGGGCCTGGTGTATTGGTCGGGCGCTGAGGGGAGAAAATAGTGTTTCACGCGAATATTATGAAGTTTTTGGCCCAAATTTGGCAAAGATTCTACAATGGAATGGATTTATATTCACGCAATCGAAAATTGCCTTCACACTTGAAGTTTGTTGTGACGACATAGTTGAAGTTTGTTGGGGACGACAAAAAGACTGAGATGTTTAAGGAACCATGGCAACGCTTCACGTGAGATTTACTTGCCGAGTCACGACCAGAAACTTACTCCATGTTTTGACTTCTTAAAGATTGTGTGTTTGGACGAAGCTACAGCCAACATCGACCGACAGTCTGACGCCTTGATACAGGATGCCGTTCGAAAGAACTTCGCCAGCCGCACCGTGCTGACTATCGCCCACAGGTTTGTGCTTTAGAAACAAGGCCCATCGGAGTCCGGAAATGTATGGAAAAAAGTTTTCCAGCGTGGAAGTCTGGAAAAATTTCGTGTTGTTCTGTTGTACTATGGAAAAAGGAAATAATTTTCCAGACTTGATCTTCTGACATGCATTCCGATAATATTTTTATTCTACTACTTTTAATAATAATTTCATCGTGTTAACTATTATACTGTATTCGACCTGGGTATACCACATTTACAATTGAGTAGCAACTAGAGTCCTGCGCGGGGCGGGTTAATCCACGCGGGTTGCGGGTACCCGCATCTGCGGGGCGGGCGCGGGTTGAACTCGCGGGCGGGCGCGGGATGAGAAATTCTTCGTGCGGATAAATGAGTGTTGAGCCAAAGCACATGAACTTAATCAGCTCAAAAATCGCAAAACACGTGGATGTACTGAAGTTGTTTGCCAGCATTGCGCTTAGGACAGTAGGCCTGCAGCAATTATTACATTATGATGTAACAACCTATTGTTGCAAAACATTAGCTCAGACTTTTGCCATGTGGCGGGCATGTGAACATTTTCCAATGCTACCGTCGTGCTTAGGTGAGGAATAATTCAGTCTAGCAGACCTTCTAAGTGGATAAGACAACGCTTAACGCACAGCTAGTCACAACTGAACTGAAACGTGTTTTTTATCACCTCAAATTTGTTGACTGCGGAAGATCAGATCTGTGGAAAGTTTTGGTTTGTTTGTCAATGAAAAAGGAGGAGCTTGATTTTACTGCTTGTTAGACTGTCTTCAGACGTTATGAGTAGGGCAAGTTTTTCAGTTTTTTTACAGCTTCTGAAATACTCAGAATTTATGTAGTATGATGAGCTGGTTGCAGGAATTTTATATTGCAACTTTTTCCTTTTCCACATGCAACTTTTATCAAGTAGGCCTACTGCGCAAAATGTAAAAGTGCGATTTAAAAAACTTGCTTTAGAACTACTTCAGTATAGTTCTGTTCTGTTTGGTAACCGATTCGAACTGAATAACGACCTAAAAGCAATTGTAGAAATGGCCCGGCCAAACAAACATCACTCCAGAACTGTAGGCCAACTTGTTAAATTGCCAAGCAACTTCATGCTCTGTGGAGCGAAGTGTTACCATGCTACGCAAACTGGAACTGGAAATATTTAGCATTATCGGTAAATAAATCGCTTGAGTAAATTACTGTCGTTTGAAATGCTTGTGCATAAATGCTACTTTTTAGTGCAACTTTTGTTAAAAATAAATGCATATTTCTTGCGATTTTATTGCAACAAAACTTGCCCTAGAGTTTTTTAGTTTTCGGACAGATGCGCGTTGAGACTGAAAAAGTCCGGGGCGGGCGTGGGTTGGGATAGTCTGCGGGACAAAATTTCTCAAACTCGGGTGCGGGCAAAATTTCTCAAACTCGTGCAGGGCGGTAGCGGACAAAAAATTTCAACCCGCGCAGGATTCTAGTAGCAACCCTGTCTAGAAACAGCGCCCTCCTCCTTCAAGGTGGTTCGGGGCATAGTTGTAGCCAGGGGGGCCCATGCCCCCCAATTTTTAGCGTATATAGTTATAATGTGTTTTTGAGAGGCAAAAAAGTGTTATTCGCCTAAAATCAAATATTTTGCTCCCCAAAACAAATTTTGGTCTTTTTACGCCACTGCTTCGGGGGTGTGGCGTACAAAAGCGTCATAAATTCTCCTTACTTCCACATGAAATCGGGAATCTTGTGTATGCGGAAAAAAAACGATATTTTTCAGCACTAGGACTTACTTTGCTGTCCGGTACTTGTTCAACCAAAAAAATTTTTCTAGAATTCAAACGATCATGGACAGCGATCGGGTCCTGGTGATGGAACTCGGAAAAGTTCGCGAGTTTTCGGAACCCTACGATCTTCTGCGCGATCCGCAATCGGCATTTTCTCAATTGGTCTTGCAGTCAGGCATACAAGCCACCTGATGCTCGACCACCGCTTGGGAAAGAATTGCCTCTCAGGACACGTGCTTTGGGGTAGCTGATCCCCCACGCCCTCCAAAAGTAATTGCACGCCAGGCCTTTCCGTTTCGTCATTGGTCGTCTGCCTGTCGTGAACACTACGCAGAAGATATCGTCACAGTCGGAGACCAAGTCATCGTTGTTGTTGATCCTGTTGGGAAAAGCAGTTGTCAGTCGCGCGTGAAATCCGACTGTATTCCACGTCATGTGCTAAATGTGCAACCAAATGCAAGTGTGGCAACAAGTCTGTTGTCCGTAGCAAAAGCACTTTTAAGTCGTCTTTTGGGCGAAGTTTTACGCGTTACAAGTTTTAATTTCGATGGTAACGTCAAGGTTGTTTCTTGCCAAATCTCTTGCTTTTAGAAACACGCTGTGCGGCTGAAACTTTGAATCTGTGCGATGTTTGTTTGGCGGAAGTGACGAAAACATTTTTCACATTTAGCATCTTTTAACCAGGAGTGAGGAACCTATTTACTAACACGGGCCGCATGAATTGTCCATTATCGCCGGCGGGCTGTAAAGTCAATTAATAACTCTACCTTTATCTAACCACGAGGAAGAGTTACTTCTCTTGACGTACTATCTAAGTAACGGCTTATTGTGGAGCATCGTTTTGACGCGATGTTGTGCTCTAACATGGGTAACGAAAATACTGATGTGGGTCGCATATCAAATGTCCACGCGGGCCGCAGCTTCCCCACGCCTGTTTTAAACATACTTCCTTTCCTTATTTCACTGTTTATGTCGTTGTTGTTTTTCTCAGTTTGAGCTGCAGTTTGGTCGTTGTTTGTTTACTCCTAAGTCCTAACTTCGTTGCAAATCGATAAACCTATCGTACAGAAATTGCGATTGCGAAATATTCACATTTAACGTTTTTTGGAGCGCACTTCCCTATTTGACAGTTGGACCTTCCGTCGTTTTTTTCTCGTTTTGTGCTGCAGTGCGGCGTTTTCCAAACTTCGCAGCAAATCGATACACCCACCGTACAGAAATGGCGCCTGCTTTATCATTGCGTAAACCTGAAACTATACTGCGCGAACATGGTGGTCAAAATGGCAAAGATGCCTTCAGGCTTATGATTTCTTCAGTTGGTTTATTGCGCACTTGTGATATTTTCAGTTTGCGTATTTGCTGACCTCTGCTTCAAATACATACGTTCGTCATCGAAAGTCTATGTGACCCTCAGGATATTTATTTTTGATGTGCGAAAAGATAGGGCTGCTCTGTGGCAAAAAAGTGGAGCATTTGCACGTATTTTAATCGGGAGATAAACTATATATTTCCATAAACCACACCCAAAATGCACAAAATTTAGCACATTATCACAATGGGGCACAAATTACCTCAGAACCAGAAGTTACATTAAGTATCGAGTTAATCCCGGTATTTGCTGAATCTGAATAAAATTAAAGACGGCCTACAACGAATTTCTACCGCTTTTCAAAGTAAAATTCGGGTAATCCGGATCCTAGCCTATTCTCAATAAAATTTGCCTTATTGCACATTTCGCAATCCGGATTTTCCTTGTTTTTTACTTGACTGCGATGTTTAAGCCCTGGCATGGAGGACATTATTTTCCAAATAAAGGATCAGTTTATGGACCACTTGCAGAAACCTCGGCGACAGTCCACAATTACCGATTTCATCAAGACGCACGCGGTTTATGACGTTTCGGGTCCACCAACGCGCTCGCATATCGGTAGGCTACGTAAAAAACTAGTTGCAGTAGGTTATATTATTGTTTGGTGCGTAAAACTTCAAACTCTGTAGTTGTACATGTTCTCCATGGGCTGTGTTTACAGTGTGACGCTGTGAGTTGGGCTGTGTTTACAGTGTGAGTTGATTTGTCCACGGTAACGTTCAGTTTACCATACTAATCCGGGTTACGACGGAAACCGCGTTACCAACCACTGATTTGTCAAAAAGCAGCATAAACTAAAAGCTACGACAGGCGAAACTGTTTTCACGAAATCTTGATTTTGTTTCTAACTACAGTAGTCATGCACACGTTCTGCACATACGCTACGCTGAACAAAAACTTGTGGACCACACACCAACAATTGTTCGGGTTATCCGGAACAGTTTATCGCCCCGAGTGCAGTAGCGTAGCCAGCCCAAAATTTTGGGGGGCCAAAATACTTTGACTTTAAGTGAGCAACAGTATTTTGTTTGCGACACCGCGTCTCAAAGCACAAAACCACAATATGCTAAAAATATTTGGGGGCCATGGCCCTCTTGGCTACGTCTATGTGTGAGTAGGGTTGCCAGATGGCCGGTATTTCACCGACCTGGCTGGTATTTTGCTGCTAATTTAGCGGAGGCCGGTATTTTGAAAATCAGTGCCCAAAGCCGGTGTTTTGAAAACAAATAATTTGCCGTAACTTTAAAAACAACTAACGCCGAATTTCTCAAACTGTAATGACTCTGGTAGTGAATCTTGTCGCATCACACACACACCGAAATGTAATGATCCACCCAAAATACGGCCAAATTATTAAAAAAATTATCTTTTCTGTTTTCCTTGTGCCCAGTGGCGTAGCTAGAGTGTGAGCTGCCCGGGGCGGCCCTTGAGTTCGGCGCCCCCGAAGCCCATAAAAATACGTATTGCACAGTGGCTGACGCTTAAAGTTTTGTAAGATTAACTAGTGTGTGCACCATTATAATATTACAGTAATCTTACATGCTGAAATATGGTATGCTTTAAATACACACCAAAAAATTCAAACATATTAAGTGACAGTTAAGCAAAAAGCAAAAATGATATATTGGGAAAAATAGTAAAAAAAGTGTATAAAATTAGGACCACCTTTATTTATGAAATGAAAACTACAATTTTCTACACAGTAACTTTTCTTGCCTTTTTGTTGGCAAATTCTTCAATGGCAATGTCAAAATTTATTTCATCTGTCTATTGTTGCTCTATACACAGTGTGGCAAGATTTCTCAACCGCAAGGTACTCATACTAGATCTTAAGACAAGTCTTGATCAGTTTTAGTTTCGAAAAACTTCTCTCACAGGTAGCAAGACTAACGGCAATTGTGAGGAAAATCCGCATCATTATTAATATATTTGTAACAGAGTTCCCATGGTTATACTTTTGCATAAACTGAAAAAATTCAAGGGGGCCTTCTTATTCTACTGTGAACTGTAGCCTACATCTGCAACATCGTATAACTGTGATGCAACAATAACGTTCTTCTTAATTGCACAACAATGAACAAGCGACGCTACAACTATCAATATTTCTTTTTAGGCTATTAAAACCTCCTGTACAACTAACTGGCCTACTTGGAATCTGAATGCAGTACGATGATCTAAAAATTATCATAAGGACGCATCAACATACTGAAGCAAGAAATCACTTATCACTTCCCTTTAAAAAAAACGAGGAACCCTCATGGAACTCTTTAAACTCACGTAACCCCACTGCATGTTTTGCGGAACACCAGGATTCCGCGGAACCCATGTTGAAGAATACTGAGCTAGATTACATTTCTACACACACACGGAAATCCATTTTGACGAGCACAAATCCATCTACACATTTATTAGATTTACACAGAAATGTTTTTTAGACATAACAAAGCGCTTTTAGTCGCAGGTACAAAAGCACTTACAAAAGTTTAGAGCTCACCACAGCCTCACGTTTGCCCACAGTCATCCACCACACTCCTTTCTAGGTTCTATGACGTCATATAAGGACTACGATCAAATGTCAACAACGACCCAACACACGATCAATCAACCGTGTAGTGAATCAGTAAAATTTGGCATCAAGTGATAAGCGTGTTGAGAACCTGTTGCAGCGTCATGTAAAAAGGCTTATTGATACAACATACCTGATACATGATTGTTTATTGTTTGACTAAGGCTAAGATAACAATCGCTTAAATGCACATGCCATAGTTTAAATTACTCAAAATCAAAAACGTCCTTCAACTGCGAGTAATGTAAATGTCCCGACGTAAATGTAGCAGCGCGGTGGCTGCTACAGTACATGTGACGCGCTAAGCATAACATCCCTAGTAGCACGAAAGCTACTGGGAGCTTCCTTTGGCCTAGTGCGTAAGTGCGCAGGCAAGCCGCTTCTTCATAAATACCACTTTATTTCAATACAGCCTGTACAGGTTTATAGCCTACAGCATAGCCCACAGTGCCGCCCCCATAAAAGTGCCGCCAGGGGCGGACACGTCACACTGGTGTCTGGTGAGGGGTGGCTTTGGTTCACTTGCTGAACTACTGACAGGAGGCAATGACCAATCATGTCTTCCTTTTTGATGTTGAGTTTCTTGGCAGTGGTTACTACCAGTTCATGAATGTTCTCATGCTGAGACCAGGCCAGGCCCTTGATCCCAAGACATTCCCTTCAACCAGATTGTTCAAGACAATTTAATTTATTTGTTTATGAGCAGACAAGAAGTCCATTCCATAGTATGAACACACACACTCTGCAGAACGCAGGTTGATAAAAACAGACAAAACAGAACGTAGTGCAAGGCTTTGAAATCACTAATTTAAAATTAAGATTGAAATCACTGATTTAAAAATTAATTGATGGTTCTCCAGAGTTGTGGTCGATCCATGAACAGTTCTCCAGAGTTCCTTGTGGGGTTGATTGGTTAAATCATTTGATTTAAATCAGTGATTTCAATCTTGATTTAAATGAAGCAATAAAAATGTAAAAAAAAACTAAGGAAAAAATCATATGCAGTTTTAAAGCTTCATGTGATTTCTATGACACATTTACTTAGCATTCTAAATAGTAGTTTTTTATATTTACTGAGTGAAATTAGTGTAGAACACAAAAAGTGCCTGTGATGATAGTAGCAAAAACAAAGCAATTTAGGTTTCATCAGTCATAGCTGCTGTGAGGTCACAGATTCTACATCAACTAACTGCAAAAATGTCATGATATGTGGCCTGAAATCACCTTGCAGACTCAGAACTGTTGGAATGCCACTTATTTGAAAGTGCAGACTAAGATAAAGTGAAAGCTACATCTAAATTCCATCAAACATGGTATAGTTTATTGTTTCATATGACTCTGCCAACAAGCAGAAGCATCATAAAAGCCATCGCATGCAGTAAACCAACCATTAGCGAGCATTAGAGCAAATGGAAACACAATGGCACAACAGTTGATCAGTGTAAACAAAGAGGGGCTCTGTGTCGATATAGGATTGGCGAAAGACCGTGGCGGTCATCTAGTCAACCAACCCCGTTTATCATTTTTTGACAAGTGTTGACAAACAACAGTTGGACATCACATAAGCATAATGAAAAGAAAAACAAAAACAAAAAACGAATGAACGCAGAACATGGTGAAGAAAATGTACAGGTGAAACCGCATGCCTATGTACACAGATGAGG
>Ga0210059_1014105_pt1 | contig 11855 bp, 11 predicted proteins | sample Ectturendosymbi2_FD_188042 | JGI IMG/M metagenome (GOLD analysis project Ga0210059, IMG submission 188042) | Ecteinascidia turbinata endosymbiont from Florida, USA - Sample 2 (SPAdes) (version 2) | ecosystem: Host-associated > Tunicates > Ascidians > Unclassified | place: Key West, Florida... | reverse complement strand
TCCACACCGCTGTCGCCTTCTCAAAAACAGTGTGAGACAAATCCCAGCAGAGAATGAAAGAACGCAGCTGTGTTTGCAAACAGAATTAGCTGAAGAAAAATCGCAATCACTTCACTCACAGAAGTTACCGCGGTGAGCACAACAAATCCACGTCACGAAAGAAAAAAGTCGTTACTCGTAATGTTATAAAAGGTTTTGTATGAAGGCTCGAAATTAGCCCGAAATATTTTGACAAAATTAAATCCCGAGACCGGCCCGATCCGAAACGCCCGGCCAGACTTATAACTCTGCACCATGTCAAAAGTTTGATTCTAAGAGTTCTACTTGCATAACGACACAAAAATATATTTGAGAATAAAATGCACAATGGTGAATTGGCAAAAAAAGACGAAGTTTCACCTTCAATACGAAAAGAATGTCCAACAAAACTAGGTGTGATGCATCTGTAAAGCAAATGTTTCGCCCTTGGATGAAAACATTGTTGCATTGTGGGTTTGGTTAAACTCAAGTAGATCAGACGACTTACGAACCATTGCATTCAGCACAAGCACAAAGTGTAAGAGTCAATGAAAAAATCTCTTTTGGATTTGTTGGTCACCATTACCGCGACATTACAAGAAGTGAGGATAAACGTATATTTTATCCTTATTTCCGGGTCAAGTCCCTACGTTTTGAGCTATAGGTCAATATACAGCTAGGTAAACACTGTAGTCTACTTCTCCAATGTTTTGATTGAAATCCTATTCACTAATGTTCGTCTTTTGCTAAACTCCCCATCCCAAAATTAAGTCTCCACAATAGTTCTGCTTTTCGTCTTCGGCAAAAGCTTCGCAGAGATTTGCTTGAAAATCTAACTTTCTAACATTACATACACTAGCATCATTAAATTATACGCTGTCTGTTTCTGAATACGTGACAATCAACGTTACAGCAAAGCCAGTTACATTTCTGCACGGAACAAATCATGGCTGTACTGTGGTCTCTCGCATGTGCAGCTGTAATACTCTCACTGTTACAAGAAAATAACCTTTCTAACAGCATACCACACAGGGGAAAATGTTGGACAGAAGCAGTTAAACATCTTTCACGGTCTCTAGAAACTTGAAAAATGCTAAAGATTATTTCATCGAAGCTAAAATTTATAAACTAACAGAATTAGTGATACCACAGCAAACTCTGCTTCAACATCAACTTGGATATGTATGGCCTACCATTTAACATGAAAAGCTTTTCACACAAAACGTGACAAACATCACTTTCATTTTTGAAACCTCTCCAAATAGAAAACCTAAAGAGAAAAAAGTGGGGGGACACGGCATATTATGTCCCCCCAGTCTGAAAAAGTGGGGGGACACGTCCCCCGTGTCCCCCACCAAATTGCGCCTATGAATGTGACTGTCGAGAATGCGGCCCGAATTTTGCTTTTCAGAAACCGAAAGCTATTGTATTTGCTCACTACCAAGTTACATCTTAGATACTGCACTTTTTATGTATGGGACAACTTCACATTGACACGAACATGATGAAGATGTAAAGCAGGGGTGGCCAGGCCAACCTTTTGCACAACATACGCCAATTTTGTAACATCGGTTTTGTAACAGTGTTATTTTGAAATGATGAAGAAATAACATTGCAAAAATAAAAAGATATATAACATTGTAGGAATATTATTTTGGTGATTTGCCAGGTAATAGTGTTATGCATACGGAATATCTGGTTAAGCAGCAAGCAAACTTCACATTTATTTACTTTTTAAGTAATACTGCTGAGTTCGTTTTCATTTCACCTGTTTTCAATGTTTGTAGTTAAAATTTTTACTGAGAGCAGCTGACAAGGGTGGCGGAACCGGGGAGGCATCGTGGGCCTCGTCCCCCTCACTTTTAAATTTCGAATTTTGCTTTAAACATGTTTAAGCAACACAATCAGCACCGGATCTATTGTTAAAGCAAATCGTTTAATGAAAAAAAATTTTCCATAGTTTTTTGACGTTTACTTGTGCCCGCACCCAGTTTGAAAAAGATTCCTCCGCCGCTGGCAGCAGATAATTCTTCAAATTTGAATCAGTCAGGCGCGACCTCATTTTGCTTCCAATCAATTTTATGGACGAAAATGCTTGTTCACATGTGTAGCTTACGTCGTTCCAAACCGACATACATGTCTCTGCGCGAATTTTCTTATTTCTATGAAATTTTCACCGGGTAAGGATCTCCAGAACTTACATCAGAAGCACCGGGACTGCAGAAAGCTCATCCAACTTCGTTTTCAGTATTGACTATTGAATTTATTTTCAAGTCGTTGGGTTCCATTCGCACGTTACCTGGCATTTTCACTCTTTTGTTCACTAGGGAAGAATATGTTTATAAATGCCAAAATTCAGTCTTCTTCTTTAGCAAAATCGCAAAAGTCTTGCAAGATATTCAAATGCGTCTTACAACTTGATGTTTGCAAAAGTCTTGCAAGATATTCAAATGCGTCTTACAGCAACTTGATCTTTTCAATGGGAAACTGGCTCATATCCTCAGTTTCTAACTGCGAGATCAACAGTTTTAACTTCATCTTGAATGCAATGATATCACTTACTAAATAAGGAAATAATTTGCTCTTGCTCTGTACTGTTTTTCAGTGATGTAGTCGAGACATTAACCTTCGAGACCGAGACCGAGACCTGGATAAAATTCGAGACGAGACCGAGACCGAGACTTCATCAAAAACTCTGAGACTGAGACTCGAGACTTGAACTTCGAGATCGATACCGAGACTCGAGACTTCAACATTTGTGCACTTTGCCGATATTTTTTACAAAAATGTCGTCATCACTTATGACTTGAATTTTTTTCAAATCTCTGGCATTTTTTCGACGTGATTTGGTTGTTTCTTACCTGCAAATACAACAAACAAAAAATGGTTGAATTATAGAAATTTCAAAAAATTATTTCTTTGCAATATTCAAAGTCTCGAGACCTGATACCTTCGAGACCGAGACCGAGACCGAGACCGAGACCGAGACGAGACCTGAAACCTTCGAGACCTGAAACCTTCGAGACCTGAAACCTTCGAGACCTGAAACCTTCGAGACCTGAAACCTTCGAGACCGAGACTCGCAAAAATGGGTCTCATGACTCGTCTCGAGACCGAGACCAAGTCTCGAGACTCCATCACTGCTGTTTCTTTCGGTCGTTTGTCAGTTGTTGACTTAGTTTTTTTTTTAATGACCGAAAAATATTAAGTCAATTCGGTCAAAAAATTTCCGTAAACGAAAAATAACAGAAAGCTTCTAAGCTATTTCGGACAAATGGCCGAAACAAATGACCAAGATGCCTCAGCCGGAAAAACCCAAGCCCTGCAGTTTCATGCAGATGATTGAGATGGGTTGCAACATCAGCCAAAAATGGCAGATCAAATAGCTGGTTGTTATAACATGAAAATGAAAAGTGCTCTTTCCTAAGGTAGCTCGCTTTTGCCTCCAGAAAATCATGAACAGCTTGTTTCAAGATGATAACTGGCACGAAACGAAAAATCGATAAAACTATTGGAGAGGTTTACTTTCTTATTTTATTGCCGTCACAGGAATGCAATGCATCGCTTCAATCATCCAATGCGCCATGGGCATATGGGCGTTGGAAGGGGGGAGCCAAGCAAGCCTCCATGGATTTTGAAATTTGACATTTCCTGTAAAAGTTTTGCAAAAAATGTTGCTTTCTTAGTTTCGAGCGGGTGAAATGAAATTTCACCACTTTTGGCCGGTAAAATCTTTTTGGTTTCCCTTGGAAAAATTTGCTATTTCCTCTACTGGAAAAAAATCCTTCCGACGCCCATGGGTTGGGCCACTCCCGATGCAAAGGATATGATACAATAACTCAACCATTGATTAACTTTGGTTATGTCACTTCAAATACCTGCTGTTTTTTACAAGTCTCCATTTTCCCACTTCGCATTTTGTAAACGCGCTATATGACGACGAGCGAATGAAGTAGTTGCTGGTATATTGTTTCAGTGTTTGTCCCTTTTAGTATTGCCTGTAAGTACCAATTTACGCCCCCGTGGGGATACACCCCTTATGATTAAGAGGTTTTGTATTTATCTGCTAGCCCCTGTTAAAAGGACCTTTAGTTTGAGTCAAATACGTAAATAAATAAAAAGCGTATGTCAATCCAAAAAGCTACGCTTGGGTGAACTCAGCTGAATATGGAGCTTCCAAGATGGCACCTCAGTTCAAGACAGAACCCAATAATAGATATAAGCGAGTGTTACTCATGGTTGTATTTCTGAGTCATGAAAACCAAACTAACGAGATTTTAGCGCTTATTATCTTTACTTCTTTTGATCGATGATCATACATTTTTCTTTTCTTTGTATCGTTATGGCAACGTGCAAACAAGCATGTGCCTGACGTAAGAATAGTGAATATGATGGCCAATCACGTATCGCCGTAGTAAACTTTGACCTTGCGAAGTGTAACGCATCAGTTGTTCTTGATCGCATATTTCGCGAAAAAAATGTAGCGGATGTTGGTGTTGAGCTGTTGGGTCGCAGTGCCAAAGAGGAATTCATTCGCAGTATGGTGTTGTTGGAGTGAGAAAGTGTCCATTGCGTGTGTTTATCCTGTATGGAAAAAGTTAACGCCGTAATAATGCACTGAGGTTTCGTCCATGTGAGAAATATTAGGCTATTGTAAGTATTCAGTAGAACGGTTAGACATTACTGGGACAAGGATTGGGAGTACAGTACAGTTGTCATAATTGCGCAGGCCTAGCAAAACGTAGCTGCTGTTTTAGTTCTACTGTAGTGGTGTACAGTAGTACGTACCGTGCAGTATTGTATCAGTTTTTTTTATCAGTATTGCAAAGTACAGGCTATTTTTACAAGAACTTAGCTTGTCTGCCACACTTATGACTTAAACTATTCTCGTGTTTTGCACTTAGCATTTAATATTTTTATCCTGTGTCCCTTTTAACACATGATCTTTCAGACAATAAATAAATGGAAGTCAGTTAATTCCATTGTTATTTTATTGAAGCTGCTCTCATTACAATACTTGTTTGTTACTAACAAGCAATGCATGCATATATCATGAAAAAGAATTTCATGTTGTTATTTACAATTGCTTTTATTTTGATAATACACTTTTTAGCTGTTTGACAACTTTTACAAGCCATGTTTTTTTGCTTATCGTGTCAACATTATTATTGAATATAACCTTTTTTCATAGTTAAAGGCCACAAAGATGGCGGCAAGTAAATCAGTCACATTTATTGACGGGGAAACTAGTGTCGTGTTTTCCAACGCGTCATCAGTCCGGTAAATGTAAGACAAATCTTACAGGCGAAATGTTGGCACTTGAAAACAAGAAAAGAAAAACACACTAACTGTGGCTAGTTGCAACGACATTACTAAAAATTTTTTCGAAGCTAAAAGGCTGACCTTCCCAGAGCCTCATAAACCAGTCACTGCTAAGAAAATCTGCGTTTGGCAGTGGTCTAACAAAGACACTTTTCCTCTGGAGATAACACACGCGCGCGATGAAGAGTGCCAGAAAGAAGCCACGCGATTTAGACAGAGCATAACAGTTCATGGAAAATCAAGAAAGGCGTAGCCTTTCAACATACATTGGAAGCGTGCAATGAAGCTAAGTTTTAGTTATTCCTTGTTCCAAACACAACTTCTTTGATGGTTTGACAGTTCGTCAAGTCTCCCTTTTCCTGTTTCATAGTTCTTTCAGTAAATGTCAACATTTGCGGAAAGCAGTAGTGGCAGGGATTCTCTCAACGGATCGAAGACAGTAAACAAACTTTAGCCTTGCGGCAAGCTTGAACTGTTAGTGTTATGCTCTGTTTAAATCGCGCATACTGCTGCGTCATTAGTCAGATGAACACAATACAGCAATATCGATAAGCACAGTAAAACACTTGAACTGACTGAAAAACGTGATAAGCACATTTTGCAATTACGCCTGACTGTAAGTAATTTTGCTAGCCATTAATTGTTACGTAAATCGTCTCATAACAGTAATTTTTCACGTATTTTTTAATACAAGACACTTGGTTCCACTGTTTTACTCAAATTACGAACCAAAGTTTATAAAACACCTGGTAACAGACTATGACTGTTTTCCCTACGAAACTATGTTTTGGCAATGCTCTACCAAAAACTATATGAATGAAGTTTTGTTTCAAGGCAATTTTGCTGATAATAACACAAACAGTTGGGGAGATTTGTGTCAGTTCACAGGGAGAAATAATTAGGCTCAGCTTAACCACAAATTTTTATTTATATTATTAATCACAGCGAAAGTCGATGTGATGATTCAGTGGTAGCAATGCTATGGTTGTTGGACCATTTTTAGTTTCTTCAAAGAAACTGACGTTTTTCGTCTTTAAGAAATGGAGTTCGGTCCATTGCGTATATTCCAATGGCTATATCAGTGTTGGTTGCTTTCAACCAACATAAATATAATAAAACGAATCAATGCATACTAGTGTATGTATGTGAATTTAACCAATATAAGTATCATAAAACAAACTAATCCATACTACTCTATATGAGAAAAGTCCAAAATTATGTGCGTGTTGACATGCCTGGAGACTTGCAAATGTTATTGCTTAATGTCGCTTTCTCGACACTACTCATGCAACGACTACTAGGTCAACAAGCTGCCAAAATACTTGTTTCATGCGGCAATAGTTTCCCCACTTTTTATCTTGTTTTAAACATTAGCAATATACGTGAAAATTCGTCAGAACCGCAGTGCTTGGATCCCAACCAGCAACACTCTCCGTGGCCTTGGATAGTTAGTGCAGTAATGCGTTACACATAATGCGTTAGTTTGATTGTTACATCATCAGTCCTATATCTTGTGTTTTATAACCTTTTTTACGAAACATGGAGTCGAAGTACATCAAATAAATTGGTTCCAAAGTGGCAAATATAGTTTTTATTTTTGGATCAATTCAGAATTTTAGTACATTCTAACCTGCAGAAATCACCCCCAAAATCTGGTAAATCATAAAATTGTCCCTTGGGGAGCGATTTCACCCACGTTGAATATCACTGCTGTAGATCATGATCTCATTGACAATCTTGTGGAAAGCGTAACTTAACGTCATGTGTTTTTGTAGTCTAGTTGCTTTGTTATGCATAAAGTTGTGTTATTTTATCATGAAAAATGATTTTAGAAATCAATGTGCTTACAGCATACATATGCTTCCCTTTTGCCATCATAGCATTTGTAAAGATTAGCATGATGTAGACTAGGGGTCCCAATCTCACAGTTTGGAAAAAAGGTTAATTAAAACTAACAAAATGTTCTACTTCAAGAATCAGGGATTGAAACAGGTGGGGGTGCTGATGAAACAAAAAAGTATCTGTTATGCATTAAATACACAAAAGAAAAACAGATGGTTGCAATGATGACAAGTGGAAATTGACAGAAGCCTGAAATGTAACATTTCATGCTTTTCTCCTTGCTATTCATCATCAATAAAATAATACAACATGTTTTTGGCAAGGTTTGTAATCTTAACAAGAGACTGAGAGAGTTGTTTGATTGTGTTAACATGAAGTTTATATTACTGTGTTGAAGCCATTGAAGTATTTTTGTACTGCATTTTTTGTATATGTAAGGGAACAATGAAAATTGAGAGCAACACTATAATAGGAAATGCTTTTGAATAGTTTACCTGAAGGCTTATCTGTGGAAACAGCAATCCTAAAATTTATTTACATACTAAATCTCACCATTCAGGAGGCTTTAGCAAAAATCATATCACAGTTTACTTGCAATGGAAGATTAATTTATTGTCATTTTCTAAAAGAGTAAGATCAAGATGAAAATGCATCAAACAAAATGTTACTAATATTTAAAGAACTGACAATGTTCATCTAAATGAAATCAAACTTTTGTTGCAAGTAAACTATGATCTGATTTTTGCTGAGGGATAATGAATTATGAAAGTTCATGTGCAATTATTGTTGATATGGAGCAATTATCATTACAGCACATATGATAAGTACCACCAGTGGTGAGGCCGATTCTAATACAACTCAGTATACAGGTGGAATGAAAAAGCATCTTAACACTTTTTTAAAGATTTAGATGTGTGTTTGTGCCAGGGCACTGCCACTGGTCATGGCCTAACAAAAGCACCATTTGTGCAGCTACCTTGTTACTATTGTGTTAGAGTGTTTAACTCACAGCAGTCGGTGATTTTTAAGGTGTTTTGAGGGACCGAAACTGTTTCTCAAATTTTTCCAACGGTTTCAAAATACTGTAGAACCTCTCTGCATAAACACCACCAAAATGCACTAAAACCTTGTTTTATGACCATATCGGTATTCAGATGAAGTAGTTGCGGTCTTTCAAAATGTCTTAACGGTCACCAAGGTCAACCTTTAAAAAAAACAAATAAATACAAAATTCTCTAGAGCTGTGCAAGACTGATTTTAGGAACTGTCAGTATCTGTATCAGTTTATTTGGGAACAACTATAAACAAACAGCAAATCATGCCACAGAAAACAAACCACATTAGAACAGCGTTTATTTTGTTCCCAGGACATATGAAACAACCATAAAGTGTACAAAGGAGCATATTATCTTTATGAGTGTGTTTCTGTTTGCAATGCTCTCTTCAAGTAAACAGCTATGCTCAGTATCACATGTCATAAATGAATTACATGGTTACTTTCAGCTGGGCCAATGCATTGTTTTGAATAGCTTTCATTGCAGTTCATGACCAAATATTTTTGTGGTGATTTCATTAGTGAAGGAAGTTGGTGAAACATACAATGTATGCTGGTTTGCAAAGGTAAGGGTTTTTTGCATTTTAAACTATTTCTAAAGCTACAGATGTTTTTCCTTTATTCTTGACATTGCACATGAAAGTTGTAACTTAGGACAAAAGCTATTGACGCAGTTGTGTTTGTGTAATAGCCTGTCTTCTTATATTCTGGAAACCTTAAAAAATTTATAAATTTTGTGTATGTTTCATTTAATCTTTGTCTTTTGGTGGGTATTATAAGGTTGCATTAAATTAAGGACTTCTTACTTTTTAAAAATCAAAGTGAAAAAATTTGACCAAATATTTAACAACAATGTTTATTTACCAGATGTAAAAATTGCGATTTTGAAAATTTGTTTTAACAATCAGGTGCATAGAAAAGTTCATATTCACAGCATATCCTTATGTGAAATGGTTTAAGTTTTTGGTGTTTTCTCTTTTTGTTATTTTTTGTTTGCTTTGGAAGCAATGACCTATTAGATTAGCAGTTTTCTGTTTTCCTGTAAAAATAAACTGATTTCATGAAAGCACGGTACATAGAGAGAGACATAAACTAAGTACTGAATCAAATGTGATTGCAATTTAGAGGTTATTTTAATCTATGATGCTGCTAATTGATTTTTATGGCGTCTTTGAGAAAGATAATGAACTGTTTTTGTGTGACGCAATGCAATGCAGCACCCAAATCACTGTGCTGGCACAAATGCTGAAATTTATTTGTTATAATCAGGATTTGAATTAAAGGTGGTACCTATGCTTCATTTGTATATGTGTTCATGATGCACTAATGTCTTATTGAAACAGCCTGATTTTCAAATAAAATAATATTCAATTAATATTACAGCTATTGGACATGTCAAATGCTGGTGATGTTTTTATGCTATAGTTAGGTGCTGCATCAAGAACAAAAACAGTTTTGGGTAGTTCTTCATTATTGATAGTATATATTACACTAAGCATCTGCAGTCTAGTATACTACAGTGATAATAGAAGTTAGAGGATTTTGTGTGCAAAAGTATGACTCAAAGTATATAATAAAATGTACTTGATTTTAATTTAGTTTAACAAGGGGTCACTGGATGTCTGGTTGCTAGTTGCCATTATAGTAGAGGCATTGGTCTAGAGCAGTGTTTCTCAAACTTTTTCATCTTGCAAAACCCCAAGTCATACATTTGTTTTTTGTGGACCACCAAATACTCTAAACAATGAATAAAACAATAGACAGCCTATATATGAATGAAATATGCAAGTCTTTTCTTCACACCAATGCACATGCAAAGTTGTAGAAGAAATTTTCGTGGACCGTGTGGACTGTTACATCATAAAGGTAGTAATGGAATTACGTAGTTAGGCCTAGAGGTGAATGTCAGACTACAGTTGTGGTGTGATTAAAAGGAATAATGGCCTGAATAGGTGGATAAAAAATAGCAGATTTTCTTGATTGGATTTTGGTTTATGGACTCCTAAGAGGGTTCACAGACCCCAGGTTAAGAACCCCTGATCTAGAGTTTTGTATTTGGTTGCATATGCATGTAAAGTTTCTTGCAAGGGCTTTGTTTGACACCATGGGAAAACACATTCCATTGATCAAACTATGTAAATGATTTTGCATTGCAGAAAAACAAGTACTGATCGATGGGCCAATCATTCCACCCCAGGGGGGTAAGTTGAAAGCAGTTTGTATGGCTGGAAGTATACTTCGTAAAGGTTTTACCATTTTGCCATTACATGACAAACATTCTTTGTGAAATACACAACACTCACCGTCCACCATCTGAGTACTTTGTTTCAGTGATTTATTTAGTGAATGCAGAAATAAGGCAAGTGCATTTTGCACATCATGTCATTCAATCAACATTGGAAATCCATCGCTTCGTGCGCATTACAACTGTTTGATTTTTTTGCTGGAAAACAAGTTGGTAGTGCAACTTGCTTATAAACAGGATAATGTGAAAGTAAATAGGGCATGTTTTGATTGCCCTTGGTGAGTTTGTGTCGCTAGTTTTAATAGATATACTGCATTTTTTTCTGTTTCAAGTATACCTGATGAAGAAGAAAGATCAATGTCTGCTGTAAGCATCAGAAGTTTGAGAGACCAGAAAATAGAAAGACAAGTAAGTAATAATCGCCTTCACTGTATGTAGTTATAGTTGTCAGTTTGCAATTTTTGGGATCTTGTTAGTACTTTTTCATCTTAAACTCTATCTGTTTTCATTATTTTATTGATATATCTTGCCAAAGTCAACATGAAATGTTATTTCAAAAGAGAGCAACTAAAAATTCTGGGTCATTTTATGCCAGGAGTCGCCAACATGGTGCCCGCAAGGACCACGTTGGTCGCCGGCGGGCCTGTTTTGAAAATAGCATTAAGATGATGAGTATCGTCGCATAGATTAACATCATTGGTAATAGCATAATTAAAGGTAAATTCAACAAAATTTTTATTTCGGAAGTGTGTATCATACTAGAAGCCCTTAGCGTTAATCGGTACCCAGGAAGTAGATCTCAGTTACATAAAGGTTGGTGACCACTGTTTTATGCGATTTCACGGCGCATGTTCATCCAGATGTGGTTTGAGGCCTAGCAATGCTTCGAAAGACCTGTCACGGCTTAACATCCGAAACTACACATTTTACCGCTGGTAATAAAATCTGCCGGTTGTTTCTCTATTCCTCGAGCAAAAATCGTGTTTTAGTGAAGCTGAAGTCCTTTATCGGTGACAAAAGAGAAGTCTTATTTGGGGAATGAGTGCTTTGCCAAACCAGCAACCATTTGCATGAATTCCTTTTTCAAACCAGCCGCCATTTGCATGTAGCCAGCAACCATTTGCATAAATTTGTGTTTAGACCGGCTTCGTGAAATCCATTGAATAAAACATTTAGCAACTGCCCGGCCAAAACGCGCGAAAGTGGAACAACACACCTAGCTTTTGATTTTAATACGTGTTGAAAATGATGGCGGCAAGTAAATCAGTCACAGTTTATTGACGGGGGAACTAGTTTCGCGTTTTCCAACGCATCATCAGTCCTGTAACAACATTTACAAGACTGATGATGCGTTGGAAAACGCGAAACTAGTTT
>Ga0210059_1014104_pt1 | contig 11855 bp, 3 predicted proteins | sample Ectturendosymbi2_FD_188042 | JGI IMG/M metagenome (GOLD analysis project Ga0210059, IMG submission 188042) | Ecteinascidia turbinata endosymbiont from Florida, USA - Sample 2 (SPAdes) (version 2) | ecosystem: Host-associated > Tunicates > Ascidians > Unclassified | place: Key West, Florida... | reverse complement strand
ATCTTCAGTCAAAAAAATATAAACCAACACTTGGCAATGTCAGCAATTCAAAACGATAAGGCTTTGTGACGCAAGAAAAGACAATGCTGTGACGCAAAAGACGTCAAACGCAAACCCAAGACCGACAGTCACGTCAAAATCGCTGAAAGCAAATGCAGGGCCAAAAGTTATGTCGGTCGGGTCCCTAAAACACCTTAAAAAAACTGATTTTATTCATGTATGCCATGAGTGTCAATTAAATTACTAAAATGGCAGTTTCAGTAGTGGCATTTCAATAAATGGTTCATTTACTGGTGTTATGAACTGATTTGCATTAAGAGATATTGCATAAGCGCAAAAAAGTTTGAATGAAAGTTCAGCTATTTCTAGTCAGGGTTGATTGATGTAAATCATTTCATCAGTGAAAAAATCAAAAAAATCAAGCAAAAAATCATATGCAGTTTTGAAGCTTTGTGTGATTTGTATGACACATTAATTGGTATTCTAATCGGTTTCACTTATTAACCCTTCAATGGCCGCGATTGGCCGGCCCTTTTTTGGCCAAAAATCTCCAGCTGCTAGAGCTGGAGAGCTGTTCAAACCCTTTACAGATTCAGCAAGTCTTCTAGTTGAGAGCAAAAAAATGTATTTCGTTTTCGGTTTGGCGTTCTCTGGAGGTGACGTCACATTGAGGGCATGTTTTCAAATTTTTGGCCACCTTTACCTGGCCCTGGGCCCTAACTCATTGACCCATTCTTTTGAATCAAAGTTTTCTTGAAAACTAGGCCAAAACCTGCATCTATAGAGCCCTTGATTGACCTGCTACCATATCTGTAGCCAAAAGTATGGGTTAAAAACCCAGTTTTTGGCAAAATTCAAAAGGTTTCAAAAAAGGCATATTTTTCTCTTTCAAGGGAAAACTTTGACCAGCTATTACTCGGCAGCAGATTGAGCTAGAGAGCTGTGCAAACCCTGTAATGACTAGTGGTGTCGTGTAGTTTAGAATAAAAAAAAAAATTTTTTTACTTTGGGTGGGGGGTTTTGGGCCACTGGGATCATGACAGGGGTATGTTTTTTGGTTAATTTTATGACGTCATCATCCGATCCAATGCGCCAATATTTTGGCTCGCAATATTTTTGGTTTCTAAGGGAGAATACACGTTTTTATAGCCCTTGATTAAGTTTCTAGCATTTCTGGTTCAAAAGTTATGCCAAAAATATTCCAAATATGACTGGAAACTACCAGGGGATTAGTGGGGATTTCCCTAATTAATATTCTACCATTTGTGCCATAACTCATCAACTAGAAACGCTAAAATGTCCATCAAACCCTCTAAAAGCTCGTACTATAGCCTTGAATGCATTTAAATCTCGCTCGGTTTCGTGCCAGTGATTCGGCTTGATTTTTTAACTCCCATGGGACGTTAATGTCATGGATTGTTTTGACAGACCTGTCAAAACATCCTGTGGTTTTGTAAACATGGCCAGAAAGGCCGAAATCGCATGGTGAAAATTGTTTTTTTCAGTCTAAACTATAAGTCTTTCCTGATTCAAAGCGGATTTGAACAGCTCTCTAGCTCGATCTGCTGACAAGTGTTGTCCACATAGAGGAGGGGTGTGTTCCAACCCAAATTGGGGTTTGTGGGTGCAGAAATTTTCACCAATTTTTGTTTTTTTATCCATAATTTTGGCTACAGATATGTTAGAAAGCCATTCAAGGGCTCTGAAGACGCGGATTTTTGCCTAGTTTCCAAAAAAAACTTGAGCGAAAAGAATGGGTCAGTGGGTTGGGGGCCAGGTAAAGGTGGCCAAAAAATGCAAAAACACTCCCACTTGTGACGTTCCCCCCAGCAAACGCCAAACCAAAAACGGAAAAATTTTTTTTTGATGTCAACTAGCAGACTTGCTGAGTCCGTAGAGGGTTGAACAGCTCTCTAGCTCTAGCGGCAGGCGATTTATGGCCAAAAATGGGCGCACCAATATATTGGCTCACGCGGTCATTAAAGGGTTAAAAAGGCAGAGACTTCTTCTGACAACACAAGTTATAAAAACAAGTAAAGTTTTATCAATCATAGCAACTGTGAGCACACAGATTGTACGTCAACTGACTACAACAATGATATGTGAACTGAAATCACTACCGGTAATTGCAGACTTAGAACTGTTAGAATGCCCCACGTTTGAAAGTGTAGGCTAGCATAAAGCAAGCTTGTTGCTAGGTTTTGAGGTTTGGAGGACAAAGTAAAGTGTTAGGGGGGTAAGATTTTTGTTTTTATTAGTGTTTGTTTTAAACAAACTTTTCTGGGCACAATGAAATTTGGGGGGCACAAAAAGTTATGGACACAGCCCCTGAATGCCCCTATGGCTACGGGCCTAGCACAAAGTAAAAGTTACATCTAAATTTCAGCAAATATGTAGGTTATTGACTGGAGAGAGAGTAGTTTCAGAACATATTTTTGATTCAGATTCATAACAACTAGAGCAACCAAAAGTCAAAAATTTTCTGCCGTTTCTAAAGTTTATGAAATGTCCACAAACCAAATTTCACGCTCGTACCATGAGGGTATCCCAAGTTATTAGCTCCTTAAGAGCCGGTCTACAGTATATTCGTACTTGGATTTCGGCCTAAAAAACAGCAGTTTTCAGTTGCCTTACCAACGCCCTAGCTCCTCCACCGATTGTGCTAAAGAGCTGTTCAAGAGCTCAAACAGATCGGTATGTCTAGTAGATTGCACTCAAAAAAAAATTTTTTGGTTGGGGGTTGCTGATTTTTTGTGAGTGACATGAGTGAAGTAGTTTTAGGGTCATTTTGGCTCATGTTACCTGGCCTAGGGCCCAACCGCTAGGCCAAAGTGTTTTGCTGAAGTTTTCATTGGAAACTAGGCTCGAGTCCGAGTCTTTTGAACCTTTGATCAACTTCCTGGCGTTTCTGGTTCAAAACTTATGATTTAAAATAAACAAATTAATTAATTAGCTAATTAGTCAAATATTTTTACTAACTTACATCACAACTTTTGAACCAGAAACCCCAGCAGGTCATCCAAAGTATCAAAAGACTCGGATTGTAGCCTAGTTTCTAGTAAAAACTTCAGCGAAATACTACCACCTAACGGTTGGTGCCCAGGGCCAGCCAAGGTGGCCAAAAAGTCTTCCACTTATGACATCACTCACAAAAAAAACGCATCCCCCAAGCAAAAATTTTTTTTCGAGTGCAATCTACTAGACTGGCCGATCCGTTTGAGCCGCTGAACAGCTCTCTAGCGCAATGGGCGGAGGAGCTAGGGCGTTGGTAAGGCAACCGAAAACTGCTGGGTTTTTTTTGCGAAAATCGTCGAAACCAGGCGGCTCTAAAAGTGTTAGGTAAAAAAAAGTCAAAATTTATCATTAGGTCAGATTTTTTTCCAGCACAGTTTTTTCTCTTAAATATCGATATTTTACTGAAACTACAACAACAAACATTGATATGCTTTTGCAAGTTTAGTTACAATTCTGTAATAATAGTGGGTTGATTGTGATTTCTGACAAAATAATGTTGTTTTGCCCACTACTGGACGATTGGATATTATGTAGGATAGGCATGTAAGGCGAGAAATGTGGTCTTACGGTACTTGTTTTGGTAAATGCTCAATCCATTGTCGAGGCCGTAGCTACATTAAGGCAAATGAGGCACTTGCCTCAGTAAACTTTCTGTAATGCTCCCACAAAGCATTTTTGCAATGCTACATCAAATCATATTATATTGTATGGCTGTTTTAAAAAAAGTGACGCTGCAGCTACACTGTGTTAAAATGACCAGAGATACTACCAGCCTAGATTAAATAAGAGCAGGATGTTAGGTGTCCATAAACTACATTTAAGAACATACCCAACCGGGCATGTAATTAACGTATTCGCCTCGGCAAAAATTTCACCATGACTACAGCCATGATTAGGCATATAATATGCATATATGGTGTTTTCAGGTTTGACTCTACTGTACTTATTTATGTACTTACAACAAATTTTTTTTTAATTTCCAAGCTTAGAGTGCATGAATACAGTTCTGGATCAACCTCAACATCTAAGGCTGAATTATTTTGCAGTTGCAAACGCTGAAAATTTATAGGTCAAAATAAAGTCAATATTTGCAAATTATAAAGTCAAAATTTTAAGTTTTTTGGTCAAAAAATTGGTTGCCCTAATAATAACACATATATTAGAGGTTTTTACCATTTTTGCATGTAAGTCATACTTTTGCAGAAGCTGAACTAGTGAAAGTTGCATTACAACAATCAATTTTAGAAACAGACTTCACACCAAAAAGGCTGACAAGCTTGTATTTTTGTACAAGCTTCTCAACATGCCATAAGTGTTAATGAAGTTGATGAACTGATGGTTTGAGTCATTTCAATAAATATTTCATTTTGTACAACAGCACTCAGGTTATGGATTAATTTCCTTTAAGCGTGATGGATTAGTGCAAAGCAAGTTTGAAAGAAAGTTCAGCTGAATTCTAGTTGCTGTACTAGAATAAACAAAGCACAAAAAAGTTATATTAAAACAAACTCTTTAGAATTTTTTAATTACTACTTGCTAGGTGGCCACCCTCTGCACATTCAATAAAAAAGTCAAAAAAATCTGATTTAAATCAAAAAAATCCTAATTTTTTTGATCTAAAAAAAAAATCATGATTTTTATCAACCCTGATCGGTATCGGCTATCAGTTCGTGACTGGCCGATATATCGGTATCAGCCTCATGAAAGCCATATTGGTCGATCTCTATTTGCAAAACTCAGATTATGGTAGGTAAGCAATATGTGAAGAGTTAAGAAATCTAGGAAGTATGTCATGCACATGGGTGAGAAAAGAAAAACAACAAATAGATTAAATAATCACTTGGGAAATTAAATATTTCATTATCAATTATTTGGCCATAACTTGCTAATGACTAATGCTAGAAAGCTAATCAAGGACTCTAAAATTGCAGAATTTCATCTAGTTTATTTTAAAACAAAAAACAAATTGTCCCTTGAATTTTTCTCAAGCCACAAAGACATCATCAAAAAAAACATTGATTTGCCCTACTTGTGTCATCTTAGGAGAACATAAAACCGGTTACCATGCAACATAAAATTTGTTTGCACAAATGAAAACTTCAAGAAAAGAAATATTAATATTGCATACTTTTACCCTCCTGAAAATGTACTGCCATGCAAAGCGATGCTAGTATACTAGCAAGTAGCTATAACTTACCTTTCATGCTATGCTAGTAAACTTTTCCAATGACCTAGTAAATCTTGCTAACAAACCTAATGGTTTCTTTTTTTGCTAGGCAGTGGATATAGATACGCCTGTGGATCTTGAAATTCGAAATCTTATTCATACGCCACTTGTGACGCAACAGTAACGCACGACGAGAGTGCAGTAGGCTTGGTAGAAAGGAACCAAATGTAAAAGATAAACCCTAAACCTGATCTTAACCCTTTCCGTAGCCTTAATCTAACACTAACCCCTAAATGTAACATCTAAGCCTGAAAAAAGTAAAGAAAAAAAACAAAACGGAAGTCGGCAAAGTGAGAGTCGAACCGAAAACCATTGGCATAGTAGCCGTAACGCATAGTCATTATGCTACGAGCAGCACACCGTTTGCCTGACAAACTGACCGTTTTATTTGAATTGCGTCAGAACAGGCGTATCCGAAGTCACTTCCTTTTTGCTATATCCATAATATGTAGGAGTGTACAGTAAATAAGCAGGGTTAATACAGTATGCAGGATTTCAGAATTTAAAAGAATGCACTGGAGTTATTTCACGCAACACATGTTTGCCAATGAAGACACATGTTTGCCATAATAAAGAAGTAAAAACAATATTACCGAAACACACATGTTGAATCAAATACACAATAGACATCAACATAACACAGATGATGGTGGGCAAGCAATTCCATGAGGAGTTGAGGTATGTGCAGATGAGTAGGTGAAGCATGCACATAGGTGAAGGAAGTGAGCAACAGTAGGGGTTATGAGGCAGAGAACAATGCATTAAAACAACGTTTCATTGTAGCAGCAAGTAGCAAGGGCAGAAAACAGTTTTTATGCATGTACAGTATATTTGTGAAGAAGTGACACAATTACCCGCAAACCATAATGGACTGACTATCATTGATGAATGTATGCCCACTAGACACATATGGCATCACTGAAGTAGAAGAGACAAGGGTTTACACAGATTACAATAAGTTTAGCAGCAAGCATTAATCTGGTAAGTGTTGGGTACATGAAAAAGAAAATAGGTTTAGTTAATGAGCAAAGTATTTAGTTCTGAAAAAGGTAATATTTTATTCATAAAGGTTTGGGAAAACCCAGGTTGGAAACACGACCTGTAGGTAGTTGCACTATTTTTTTACGCCTTCCAGAGGTCCGACTGCAGAGCTATCATCCGCGAACCATACCTGTTTCACATCATCATTTGTAGTTTCAGTGCTTAATGGTTGTATCAATGGCCATGTTGTGATGGCATACATTGCCATTGCTGCATTTGTCTCCTTATGTCACACCCTCCTATGACATTATGTGAGCCCATTTTCCAGATATAGCACGGCGGGAGTGTTGTAGTTGTTGCGTAGGTAAATGTGCATGGGTGGTCAGTCTTCTAATGTTTTCTAGACTGACTTTCCTGTTGAGTATGTTGAATGCATTATCTGCATCAACTAACAGGCATTCACTGTTTTGATCTTGGAAACTTTTCATTACAGAATGGATTGCTGCTTCTATGCCTGATTCCAGTCCAGCATATCTGTAGTGTTCCCGTTGCATGGGTGATGTTTTCCTTTAACAATCTTTTTGATTGTTTTACCAATGATTCTACATAGGCATTCACCAACACCTGGCCTAATGCCGTTGTAGTTTTTCTTTAGTGGAACAAGTCTGCAAGTGAGGAGAGTTGATATGTGATCATGTGGAACAGTGTTTGTCGCCAGACCTATGTCAAGGGCGGTGATTTCATTAGCTAGTTTTTGTGAATGGGTGCCATATGATTTAGAACAAATCATTTCTCTCCAAGTTTCCATGTCAATCTGTGTTGGTCGTCCAGACCGTAATGAGCTTTGCACTAGATGCAGTTTCATCTTGAGTTATGTTTTCAAAAATGACCTTGTCCGTTATTGTTTCAGTGGTACAAGTTACAGAAGATTGTTTTAATTCCACTGCTTTTGGATGCTTCTCTTTCAGCTTCTTTATTATGTTTGCAGTAATGTCATATTTTCTTCATTTGAGTGACGGCTTCTGGAGTAGTAGTGGAAGAAGCATGTTCCCATTTTTTACTGCAGTTGACGACTTACATAAGATGAGACACTTTGACAATTAGTGTTTTTCCAGGTTTTTCTCTTGGAATTTACATATAATTTTTTTTCCCCATTCTACAATTTTTTTTCATATGCCAAATTGAGATATTTTTTATTTTTTTTATGCGTTTCATCTTGCCCCATGCTATAAACATTTCTTTTGGAGTGTTTCCTTATCTTGATCCTGGCAACTATAGCATAAACATTTCAATGTGTTATCTCTGCAGTATACTTCACTATACACCTGATATTATTCAGGCATCATTCTGACGCGTAGGCAGTGGTTCCACTTTGCGCATCCTCCATTGCAAGCCACAGCTTTGTCCTTTCATATGCAAATTTGTTTACACACTCTGCATTCACTCATCCCAAAACAAAGCCCTTGGTAGCCTTTCAGAGATTTCAACAAGAAGCTTACAACACTACACACCGACATAGGAATTCACTTATTAGAAACCATGGTTTCGCCTATTAGAAACCATGGTTTCTAATAAAAAATCTTTGTTTACAGTAGCATTCCATACATTTCATGCTGATGGGTGCAAAGATAACTTACCTGAATTATACTCAGTGGTAACACCATCAGCATGACTACACCACTACGAAAGCTGTGGATATTAATTATATACCTAATACAGGGTTTTTCAACTGGCGTTCCACAAGTGGCTGGCAGGGGCTTTGCTGAAACAGACCGAAATTGCCTGGTACAAAATTAGCAACCACAGTTCTATGTGTTTGTAGCAATATAGACACATGGATCATTGCATAAGGTTCAATGAGCAACGCAAACACTTACGAAAGGTTCCACTGCAACAAAAAGGTTGAAAAATATGACCTACTGATTTATACCTTAGTCCTTACGGATAAGGTTTGATCATTGTGACTAGAAAGTAAGATGTTGTGGTGGTTTACAATGCTTTTCTTACTACTACAAGTAACACCACACCTGTTAGAGTCCTGCACGAGTTGAAGCTTTTGTCCGCTCTTCTTTCCCAGAGCACAGTTGAAAAAGAATATGTAGTTCATTGAGAAACTCCTTTGAATTGCTTTTCTATTATTCACGACATGATCATCAATACTAAACACTCATTCATTAGCAGTGCTGGTTGCCATCCTGTAGAAACTGTTTCCTGCAAAATCACTGAAACCTGAAAACTCCCATCTGTGATCTCTCCATTACTGGAGAATGTCTCTACACCAGCTATGTCAAACCTACAGATCCAATAAGCTTTTAATTATTGTGTGTGTACAATATAACAACAGCCTGACTTCGTTTTAATAATCTCAAATTCAACATTTTTGATGCAGTGTTCTAAGAGACCATGACTATTATCTAAATGAAAAGATGGTCAAGTAGGTTGACCTACCTATGCTGTTTTTAGGAGTTTGAAACATGGGTTATTCTAGTAACATTTTAAAATGTATCATACTTGGAAATCGTGGGAAAAAACTAAGGATGTTTCAGTTGACCTACCAACTGCATAGCTCCTCAGCCAATTGCAGTAGAGAGCTGTTCAAACCCGTCTTTACCTCAAAAGACTCAGCATGTCTTTAAGTCTGCAATGAAAAAAAATTTTTTGATTTTGGGTTTCGTTTTTTTTGTGAGTGACGTCATAAGTAAGGTAGGTTTTTGGCCATTTTTGGCTGCTGGTACCTGACCTGGGCACAACCGCTAGATGGAAATATTTTGCTGAAGTTTTCATGGGAAACTAGACTAGAAACGGCGTCTTTTGAGACCTTAATCGACTCTCTAGTGTTTCTGGTTCAAAAGTTACAATATAAAACAAACAAAGTAATTATCTAATTATGAGATTAATTACTGTTTGTTTATTTTAGATCATACTTTTGAACCAGAAACCCAGCAAGTCGATCAAAGTATAAAAAGACTCTGATTTTAACCTAGTTTCTAATAAAAACTTGAGCAAAATACTGCCATCTAGTGGTTTGGGCCTAGGGCCAGATGAAGTGGGCCAAAAAAGCCTAAAACAACTTATAATGTCACTCAAAAAAAAACAAAAATTTTTTTTCATTGCAGATGCGAAGAGTTGCCGAATCAGTTAAGGGTTTGAACTAGAGATCGACCAATATGGGTTTTTTGGGGCCGATACTGATATATCGGCCATTCATGGATCGATAGCCGATACCGATAACTGATATTTCCAAATTTTTAAATCTTATTTTCTGCCTAATTATCAAAAATGGTGTGTATTCTATTCTTTGCCTTTTTTTCAAAAACTTCAAACATCAGAATTTATGAGTTAAAAATTTTCAAATTGCAGCAACTTCAATATTTTGCTATTAATTTTAATTAATCTGATTAACACGTTCCATTCCAGTGGTTGAGTTCGTTTGCCAAACGTTCCCTACCAGTATGTTTTTCGGCAATTGTCCTCAAAATTTTCGCACGTTCACGGGACACCTTTGAAAAGTCGCCAAAGTGCAAAAATTTGCACTACCGCTGTTTGAGGTGCATGTGAGCGCAAGAGTTTGTCGCAGATCAAACATCGGTATGCCGATTTGCCTATACCTTTTCCTCATACAATCCACAGTGCTTCAAATATTCATGAAAGTTTTAAATATAACATTCTTTCCAATTACGCTATATTCATTGCGATTCATGATACATGCAAAAACCAAACCTAACAACGATCTCAGTGGAGCTGCGTTTTCGTTAGCTTTTTCTTTCGATTTGTTGCCTGCCAACCGCATCAGTTTTGCCAGATTTCATGTGCAAATAATCAACAAGTTGAAAACCTAAGGCAATTGGCGCATTGTTCTTTGCTTGGAAAGTTTCCAACCCATCAACGCCTTGGTTTATGCTGTATTTACTACGTTTTTGTTCCTTTCAGAATTCAAACCTACCAATGTTCTCGATGGAGGTGCCTTTTCTCGAGATATTTTTTCTTTAGAATTGGTAGCCTGTCAACCGCTTCAACGTTGCCAATTTTGTGCGCAAACAAGCAACAATTTGAAAAATTATAAACATTGGTAGAATCTTTATTGCTTGGAAAGACAAACTCATCAATGCCTTGACTGATGCTGTAATTATTGCCCAAGTTTGTTCCTTGCAAAAACGAACCTACCAATGTTGCAAATGAAGCTGCCTTTTTGTGAGATGCTTTTTCTTTCCAATTTGTATCCTACCAACCACTTCAACATTGCCAAATTTCATGCGCAAATAAGCACAAAGTTGAAAAAACAAAGACATTGGTTCAATGTTCATAGCTTGAAAAGTTTTAAAACCCTTCAGGGACCTCAAAAGCCGATTTATCATCTTGTTTGGCAGTTTTTCAGCGATAAATCGCGAAACACTGAAGGTACGTCGACAGGTAAAACATTGCAAGAAAGGTTTTCGTGAGATCTTTCAAATGGGTCTAACAGAAAGGTATGTTTGCATTTGAAATTTCTGGGAAAATCCACTTTTTTGCTTTGTTTTCTGCTTTTTTGGAAGAGTTCTTGATGATTTTCAAAAAAATTTTCATGCCAACATTTTAGCTTTTTTACAAGGACTATAGCTGGCCTCATGTGCTTTCAAGGACCAGGGTTTTTTTAAACGTGTTTTAGGGACCCGATTCGGGTCCCTAAAATTTAGAATCAGGCCCTAGAATCAGAAAATTATCATCGGGTTCCTAGAATCATAGAAAATCAAGTCCCTACAATCAGAGAAATCGGGTCCCTACAGGTCCATACCAGGCACCTGACATTTTCCTTAAAAAATCCCTGAAGGACTATACCAAGTCACTTAAAAACAATGTTGCGACAAAAAACGCAAATTGGGTCAAAAGGGACAATTTGAAAAAAAGCGATTTTTTAGGTTTTATGCCAAAATTGCTGCTGATATTAGATTTTGGAGTGCAGCATTGAAAAAAATGCAACCAATAACAAAAAGTCAAAACTTTCAAAATGCTTTATTGAACTTTTTGTCAACTTTTCAATTTTCGGCAACTTGTTAGAAATTTTTTACATTATTGGTATAACTTTTTTTATTCTCATTACTTCTGCTTCAAATTTGATGTTGTAGGATGCAGATGTGAAAATGTACTGCAACTTTCAGATTTTTTTGTCTTTGGAACCGGAGATATCATATTTCACATGTGAAAAATGACCAAAACCTCCTTAAAAAATCAACAAATTTATTTTTGTACTTTCTGAAAAATTTGCACAATTCTTTTAAAAATATTTTTACAAACTTTGGGTCCTGTCTGACATTTTCTGTGCCGAATGAGTTTTTCTAATGTGTTTGTTGATTTTTCTACAGGTTTTTGAACATACCCACTGTTTTTGTTTTGACTGCTCTGCTTTTTCAGTTTTTCCCCTGTTGGAGTATGCCAATGCTATCGTGAATACCTCAAAATATGCACGGTGAAAAACTTTTCTTACAATATCTTACTGGTAAATCTACCTTCAGCGATTTGCGAGTTATCGCAAAAATCATGCAGCGATGTCAATATATCGGTTTCTGCGGTCCCTAAAGGGTTTCTTGTGAGAGTAAAAATACCAATGACCTCAGTGGAGCTGCCTTTTCGCGCGATGTTTTTTTTTTTTTTTTTT
>Ga0210059_1014103_pt1 | contig 11855 bp, 7 predicted proteins | sample Ectturendosymbi2_FD_188042 | JGI IMG/M metagenome (GOLD analysis project Ga0210059, IMG submission 188042) | Ecteinascidia turbinata endosymbiont from Florida, USA - Sample 2 (SPAdes) (version 2) | ecosystem: Host-associated > Tunicates > Ascidians > Unclassified | place: Key West, Florida... | reverse complement strand
AAAAAACTATTTCTGGTCAAATAATGGCACTTAAGTTTGTCAACGAAAGCTTGTGATAGTGCACTAAATAACTCACAAATATAAAGTGATATAACTATTGAAAGAGTCAATGTCAATAAAAAGATGCACAGCACTTACTGTACACTGAATAGGTAACTTAACTGCAAAGTGGAAATTCCTCCCCTGAACTAATGAAATTCCTCCCTGGGGGGGAATTCCTCCCCGGTTGGGAACCACTGCCTTAGTGACTGATTCTTTGTTGGGAAATGATCTCTTTCAGTAGATAACCCAACCCTTTTTGTGTTTATTTGCCTGCAGTTATGTCCAATATGCACACATTTGAAGAAGCTTAAAATGCTTATATGAGTACATGCCAAAATATATGCGGAGTGGGAACATAATCCCTATGAGTTAAGATGAGAAATCATCTATACGTCTTCCTCTAGAACAGTGGTTTTTAACCGAGAGCGCACGCCTCCCCAAGGGGACATCAATAAATTTCCATGGGGGAGCAAAACCTTATATGCTCTACAACACGGAAAGTTTGATCAATACATTTATCAATAAAACATTTGCTTTTATAACTTATTTGAAGTCAGGGGAGCTTGTAACAAAGGACAATTACTAATGGGAGGTATGGTAGATAAACAGTTAAGAGCCATTGCTCTAAAGCAGGGGTGACAAACCTATTTGCTATCGCGGGCCACTTTGTCAGTTACCGCTAAGTAAGTGGGCCGCACAACTTTTTAGTAATTCAATCGGGCTATCAGCTTATGATACTGCATTGCAAAGATTAGAAGCAGGTCAAAAAAAGTTCAAGACTGCTGGTCTACCCTGAATGCTTTGCGGGCCGCACGAAAATTCTTTTATGGCCGCGGGCTGCATGTTCGTCATCCCTGCTCTAAAGGTATTATACTCACTACTTGACAGCATCTGAGATGAATACAATAAAATGCAAGAAAATAGAATGTTGTAACAATGATAAACATTTTTAGCTTAATTATAAGACTTTGCTTATCTTTATCACAATGCTGTTAAGAAAGACAATTATATCAACTTTATTCATGCGTTTTTGAGACTAATACTTTGATGAAAAATAATAGTAAAAATTCAACAGATCAAACCATTTCAAACATATTTATGAATCAAATGAAGCAGATCTTCATTCTTCATAGCACATAAAAAGATGAAAACTACAAATAAACTGAGGTTGCAAAAGGCCAAAAATACAATGATTATCTTAACAATTACTTCCTTTAATCAGTCGCAATTTAAACCACTGGGTGTGTATGGTAAGTCTACTGCTGCATCTTGACCTGACTTGCAAAGAAACTTGTTGATATGTCTGTTGACCACAGGGAGCAACAATGTTTACACCAGTGCCTATCCCTGGCTGTGGTCAGAGACAACACTGCCAGCATATTGGTGTGTGCAAGTTTGATCTAATTTTAGCTATCCCCATCGCATTAACCAGTATCACTGGTTGTTTAATGCAGGAGTTCCCAACCTGAGGTACACGAATTCCTGGGGGATGCGGGTGCATTTGCATGTCTAAAGGGGTACAGTTAAGATTAGCAATTCAAAACTATAATTATATATTATTTACAGTAAACAAACTTTAGCCTTGCGGCAAGCTTCTGAGGAATCTGCCTGCTTTCTGCTTTCATTCTTCTGCGATGATTAAAACTTGCAAGCGTATCTATTTTTCATAGTTAAAGGCACCAAAGATGGCGGCAAGTAAATCAGTCGCATTTTATTGACGGGGAAACTAGTTTCGCGTTTTCCAACGCATCATCAGTTCTGTAAATGTAAGACAAATGTTACAGGTGAAATGTTGGCACTTGAAAACAAGCAAAGAATAAACACACGAACTGTGGCTAGTTACAACGACATTACTAAACAATTTTCGAAGCTAAAAGCCTGACCTTTCCAGAGCCTCATGAACCAGTCACTGCTAAGAAAATCTGCGTTTGGCAGCGGTCTAACAAAGACACTTTTCCTCTGGAGATAACACACATGTGCGATGACGTATGCCAGAGAGAAGCCGTGCGATTTAAACAGAGCGTAACAGTTCACGAAAATTCCAAAAAGGCCTAGACTTTCAACTTACATTGGAAGTGTGCAATGAAGCTAATTTTTAGTTATTCCTTGTTCCAAACACAACTTCTTTGATGGTTTAACAGTTCGTCAATTCTCCTTTTCCTGTTTCATAGTTCTTTCAGCAAATAGTAAGATTTGTCTTACATTTACAAGACTGATGATGCGTTGGAAAACGCGAAACTAGTTTCCCCGTCAATAAACTGTGACTGATTTACTTGCCGCCATCTTTGTGGCCTTTAACTATGAAGAATATATATTATTTATTTTCAAATATTTATACGTATATCAATGAATATTTTTTTTTTAAATCATTGAATGCTTATCATGCTCATTTGTCGAATTGGTAAAGGGGTACATGGTCATAGAAATGTTGAGAACCCCTAGTTTATTTCATAGCCATTGCTTTCCGATTGTTTGAACATTGTAAGTTTTGTTGTCCCCTTGTGCAGTGTTATACCAATATCTTTTTACCTATCTTGACTACTGCATTACCAAAGATGAAAATACAACATTGTGATATTTTTGACTCCGCTTGAAACTCTGGAGGCTGATGAAACGAAAAAAACACTTAAACAGATTTTACTAATTTTGAGATAAATTCCTAAATGAAGTGCCAAGGCTTAAATTTTGATTGGTCAGAATCCCCAGTCTAATTCAGGCTAACAAGAAGAAATCAAATTGTTTTTGTCCTATAACACTAGCAAGATGATGCAAAAAAGAACAAATTCGAAAGGAAAATAATGAACATGATTAACATAGTTGTTACAAAATGTACTTAAATCATAGGTGTTACAAAATGTACACAACATAGGTGTTACAAAATGTTTTATAGGTGTTACAAAATGTACGTAAATCTGGAGGTCTGCGGTTTTCCCAAAGGTGATTCAAACGCAAATGAGTGCAAAGTCAAAAAGCAGCCTGGTCATTTTTCCAAATGTACGTTACATCACATTTTAACTCATACTTAAAGGTTTTTTTATTGTAATTCTCCAGCATTGCACCCTAGAAATGGCTTACCTGAACCAAGATGTGTCCCACATTTTCCGGACGTGTTTGTACATCAGCCATGTTCCCGAGCTACAAAATTATTTAAAAAAGTAGGATAAAATTTCAACCAGCCACACCACTTTTTCCATGCAACAGTCACATTTTCAAAGCGATTAACCAAGAACTTGCATTAATAGTTCTTGGACAAAACCTCACATCAGCTGTCACAGGGAATGGTTAAACGTAGCCATTAGCAACGCAGATAAACGTACATTCCCACACGAACTAAGGACTGGAGATCAGCGCACTTTCTATATTGCGATACAGATCCACTTCTGAATTTTCCAAATTCAGTTCAAATCTAATCTTAGCCCAAAAAAAGTTGAAGAAAATTTAATCTCAAGTCAAAACAATGTAAAAAAAACACCGTTTTAATGATAAAAATTGCACAATTCTTCTCCATCAACTCAGTCCAATTCCAGTTCGCATCATAAATCAGTGCATCATGTTGCAGTCAGCCCCCAATCCAAAATCAACAAAAATCGTCATAGTTCGGGTCCAGTCCAATTAAAGTTCAGTCCAATGCTCATCCTCTTCTGATAAGGACACGTTTGAAACAGAACACTACTTACAATTCCGCAATAATTACCAGTAATGGCGTGACTCGAGCTAATGACTGGATTCGAGTCACGACTTCTAGTGACTCGACTTGAGATACGATGTTCATTGATTGGTTCATTGTTTCATATGACTCAGCTAATTAACAGAAGAAATTCAAAAAGCCATCGTGCAATAAGCAAACCAACTGTCAGTAAACATTATAGCAAATGAAATTATAATGGCATAATACAGGGGTTGGGAACCAATGGCTCGTGAGCCAGATGTGCCTCTTTTGATGACGGCATGTGGCTCGCTTGATATTTTCTTTAACATGATTGTTACGAATGAAACTTCTGTCATTTTCCATCTACCAGACTACAAAGCCATCAGCAACACCAAGCAGCACCAGAAGTCGCATTAACATTAAGAAGCATTTTATTAAAGAGAAAATTGAGACATTTTGCATTGCTTAAAATTGTTGATTTTGCTTAAAAATGCACACGTTAGTTAGTAAGTTATTGCATTAAGTGTTGAAAATTATTATATGACTCTCATGGAAATACAATTAAAAGCAATGTAGGTTACATGGCTCCCTTGCCAAAAAAGGTTCCCGATCCCTGGCATAATAGCTGATAATCTAAATAAAGAGTGGCACTGTGTCATATCGGATTGGTTAAGGACCATCGCGGTAATCTAGTCAACCAACCCTGTTTATCACTTAGAAAAGTGTTGAAAAACAACAGTTGGAGATCAAATAAGCAAAATTAGAAAAATTAACAGATACAGAACATGGTGAAGGTACACAAATGAGTGGATCAAAAGAAAATTGGTGTGGTAATAAATATGTTTAGCCCTTTCAGTCCTGCGAAATCCCCAAATCTTGCAGAGATTTGCAATCCTATAACTCACCAGGTGATTGAGCTAGAAAGCTATCCAAACCATCCACGGATTCTGCAAGCCTTGTAGTCAAAATCGATAAAAAACGTTTTTCGTTTTTCGGTGGGGGATTTCTGAAGGTGACGTCACAAAGAAGGCATGTTTTGGAAATTCAGGCCACCTTTCGCCGGCCGTGGGCCCCAACCCATTGACCTACTCTTTTGGCTCAAAGCTTTGTTGAACACTAGGTCAAAATCCGCGTCCACAGAGCCCTTGATTGACTTGCTAGCATATCTGTAGCCAAAATTATGGGTCAAAAACCCAGTTTTTGGCCTAATTCAAAACTTTTCAGAAAAGCCATAATTTACCCTTTCAGGGCAAACTTTGGCCAGCCACAAATCGGCAGCAGATTGAGCTAGAGAGCTGTTCAAACCCTGTAATGACTAGCAGCGTCATGTATTTTAGAATTAAAAAAAAAAATTTAATTGGGTTGGGGGGTTTTGGGCCAATGGAATCATGACAGGAGCATGTTTTTTTGTTAATTATATGACGTCATCATCCGATCCCACGCGCCAATATTTTGGCTCGCAGCCTTGTTGGTTTCTATGGCAGAATACGCGTTTTTAGAGCCCTTGATTGAGTTTCTAGCGTTTCTGGTTCAAAAGTTAGGCCAAAAAAACAGCTAATTGGTAAGGGGCTTTTCTCAATACTTTTTGGGGATTTCCCAAATTATTTTAAGTTTTCTTGCCCTTATTTTGCAACCAGGAACGCTAAAACCTGTTCGGACCCTTCAAAGTCCCGAATAGTAACCAAGAAACAGCTAAACTCAAAAAAAATTGATGTCATTTGAATGGCTCCTGCGGGTCTTAAAGGGAGGTCGGGCAAAAATGCTGACGTCAGCAAAAATAACATAAACATCCTATCATTATATAACCATTAAAAAAAAACAGAAATCCTAAACCAAAACGTTTCTTATATTGCAACTACATACCTTCACGAGTCTTTAAAGGGTTTGAACAGTTCTCTAGCACAATCTGACGGCGAGTTATTGACTGGGGTGAAATGCCCTCAAGAGAGACTTTTGATGGAGCAAAAAATTGGTCAATTTTAGTTTTATGAGCCATAATTTTCGCTCGAAAGTCAAAGGCTCTATAGACGCGGATTTTGACCTAGTTTTCAACTAAACTTTGAGTCCAAAAATGGCCCATTGGGACGGCGCCCCGGGCAAGGGAAAGATGGCGAAAATAATGCAAAAACACCCATATTTGTGACGTTCCCCCCAGAAAAGCTTAAAACCAAAACGAAAAAATTTCTTTTTCGATTTTGATTACAAGACTTGCTGAATCCGTAGAGTGTTTGAATAGCTCTCTAGCTCAATCGCCAGGCGAGTTACAAGATTGTAAATCTCTGCCAGAAAAGTGGCGCACGAGGGACAGAAAGGGTTGGAGAAGGAAAATTAGGATGTTTGAAAATATGTTTAAACAAGGAAAATTGATGTGGTTGAAAATGTGTTTAACAAAATATAAAAATTAAAAAAGCAAAAAATAAATAAAGAATAATTGACGTGGTACAAAAGAAAGAACGAAGCAAAAGTGAAAAATTGCGGTGTGTCCTTTCAAGCTCAAAAAATGGTATGTACAGGAAAGAACAAAAGACAAAAAAGTAAATGTACATCAACAAAAACAAAATTGTAAATTAATATAACTCACAGTAGGCCCAATTTTTCTGGATAAGTAAAATGTTGCTAAAGTTCACAATCATGCATCTTTTTAATGAAGAAGATATGTCTTAGCTTTCCATTTGAAGGTAAAAGTGGCAGAAGACTATGCGGTCTGGTATTGAAGACCACATCGTTGATGCCGTGTTAGTTGGTTCTTTTGGTTTGTAGCTAAATTTTGGAGTTTTAATAAGAGGCTGAATGGTTGCGTTTGACGCATGACCCCAATTGGCGACTGAGTAATTACGGTAGGGGACAGGGGTGGGTTAATGAGTCATAGACAACTTTCAATACATCTGGTCTTGTGTAATGTTCAAGTTTGAAAAAAACTCCACAAGCTCCTGATAGTTGAGTCTTCACCTTTTGTACATGATGTTTCCAGTTGAGCTTATTGTCAAGAAGAACACCTAATGACTCCACGGAGGTCATGTTAAGATATGATTCAGGTTAAGATACGAAGTCACGTTAAAGCTCGACACGAGTCACATTTTTCCAGTGGTATTACGTTACGATACATTTCAAGTTCCAAGTGTTCCATCTAACACGGAAGTAGAGTTTAAATATCTTTGCACTGAGTGGGCAGCAGCATGGGTGGCGGAACCTTTCTCAAAGTGGGGAGCCAAATGTGCACGTTGAAAAACTTTAGAAAATTTTTGTGGTTTGAATTGGCAGCTGTGACGTTACAAGCATTGAAATATTACGTCATTACCTATACACCATATGAAGGCCTAAATTACACTATTTTAGACAAAACTGCACCACTATTTAAACGTATCGGTGAACCACGTGAAATTCAAATAGGCTGTTACAGGGACGACCCAGGTCATCAGCGTCACTCGGGCTAATCAAATGATTTGTTTTGACTGACAGAATAAAACCGTTCGACGCTTGGGTCCCTGAAATTTCGATTTGCTTTCATTCTGGTTGGCATTATCGTTGCCCTGTGACGTTACGTAATGTAAAAATAAATGAGAAATTCTCATGATAACTTCTCCATTGTCGAGTAACGTACGTCACAGAGCAGTGATAACGCCACAGTGGCCGTTCTAAGGGGGGGCCTGGGTGGGCCATGGTCCCTCCCAGATTTTTGACTGGGCCCCTGCTTAGCCCCCCGAGTTTTTTGCTGAATTTCACGTTCAAGTTCGTTTCATTGACATACACAGCAGTGATGTGCCCGAGTCATTTTTGTCGAGTCAGAGTCATCTGAAATTTTGTCGAGTCGAGTCAGAGTCCAGTCATGACTTGGTCGAGTCGAGTCAGAGTCGAGTCACAAGAATGGTTGAGTCACTTCGAGTCACTGGATTACAAGCTCCAGTCAATGTCGAGTCATACAAAATTTCAAACTTTTCCTATATATTTTTGGCTATAGGTCCACCAGTTGACCTTCAGTGCCTATAGGTCCGCCAGTGGACCTTCAGTGGCCATAGGTCCGCCAGTGGATCTTCAGTGGCTATAGGTCTGCCAGTGGATCTTCAGTGGCTATAGGTTCGCCAGTGGATCTTCAGTGCCAATAGGTCCGCCAGTGGACCTTCAGTGGCTATAGGTCCACCAGTGGTTCTTCAGTGACTACAGGTCCGCCAGTGGATTTTCAGTGGCTATAGGTCCGCCAACGGACCTTCAGTGGCTGCAGGTCCGCCAATGGATCTTCAGTGGCTATAGGTCCGCCAATGGACCTTCAGTGGCTATAGGTCCGCCAGTAGACTTTAAATTTAATAAAAATACTTGCCCATAATGTGATGCTCACCCCCAAACCTCAAACCCTAAACCTAACCCCCATCTTAAAATTTGCCCCTAAGTTAAATCATAAACCTTACCCCTAAACCCCTAAACTTAATCCTCAGCATAAGCCTAGCCCTAAACCTAAACTGTTAACCTCAAACCTAAGCCGTAAATATGAACACAAAACTGTGGAAACTTTCAAAGAAAAGAAAAAAAGCAGGTTGCATGAAGTGTGTAACCAATAGGCTTATACCAAAATGAAATGCACCTGATCACGGCGAGAGTTGAACTGAAAACCATTTACACAGTGGACGTCAACGAAGATGCAGAACTACCATGATGGTGCCATTAAAGTGGCAAACTCAGCATTTTATTCGAACCATGTCACCACCTGCGGACCTATTGCAGCTTCCTTTTTTTGCTATAAATTGACGAACAACATGCTGATATATTGGGGCCCTCAACAGCAACTGTAATGTGCAAGTGCTATGCTTTCAAAGGGACCCACCACCATCTCCAGTGAGCAAATAAAGAAAAGCATCAAACCAACTTCTATACCTAAAACAGTTGTGGGCTAAATTTTTTTCCAAAAGATCTGAAAGGACCATATCAAATAAGCAGCGATGTGCCCGACTCATTTTTTTCGAGTCAGAGTCACAAGCCTTTCGAGTCAGAGTCTTCTAAAAAATTTTCGAGTCGAGTTAGAGTCAGAGTCATGACTTGATCGAGTTAGAGTCGAGTCACAAAAACTGTCGAGTCACTTCGAGTCATTGGTTTGGAAGCTCGAGTCAATGTCGAGTCACATGAAATTTCACATTTTTTCTATTACATTTTTATGCTATGAAATGGCGCCCAACATGCTATAAAATGGCTTCAGATAAGTCTGAAAATGGTGCCCAACATGCTATCAAATGGTGCCCAACATGCTGTCAAATGGCACCCGATAGGTTAGAAACCGGCGCGCAATGTTATTTCAACAAGTTTGATTGCAGGTTATTTATATCCAAGTTTTCTTAGTTTGCACTTTACTTGTCCCTTTCACTCTCAGTCATTTCAAAAAGTCTAGCCCAACTTTGCTGCAAGTGTTGCAACCACTCGCTTAGTGTTGTGTTGAATGTGCGATTCGCCACGAACGGGATGTACGTGAAGAACAGCACCCATATACTGTATATGTGTCGCAAACATAAATAGAATGATCACGATGTGGGATCTCTGTTGTTGCTTGCTACCACCACAGTGTGAAGCTTTGCATACTTGCCGCCTGGGCTTTCCAATCACAACAAAGTGGTGCTTTGACCAGGATGTGAAGGTGGTGCCAGGTGCAACCTTCACAAAAACCGGGCCGCACACGCTTCACTGCGTCTCTATGCAGTAGATTATTTGATTAACATATTTCTGTAATCGGGATTTACTTACGAATAAGACAATGATCGCTATTACCAAGCAACGTTATTTATCGCTATTATCGCGCAACGTAATGAAGCCTACTGCTTTATTCCATTCGATTTGTATGGATATGATCAATACATGAGTCTTCTTCTTTCACCATTCTGGCTGGTTTGTTTGAAGCAGGGTAGCATTCAAGGCTCCAAAGAGCAGCTATATATTGCTACCAACAAATTGCTGTACTTGCTGTCATTTGCCCCAGTTAACATAGGTTTATGTTGATATCGTCAAACAGTGGCGGCTCGTGGTGAAAATGGCCAGGAGGGCTGCGAAATTTCATCTCTGGTTGAACATACAGGATTGTCGTCCTGCCCCTGGCTGTTAATAATGACGTTTCCAGTCACTCCAGCAGGCCTAAACTTATCAAACTGGTAATTTTCAGTTGTCCTTATTGATACGTAGAAAATATTCACTTCAGTTTAATTAAACCGAACCCAAACCCTAAACACGAACACAAAAGAATTAATCCAACCGGTCCCATCAAAAATATGACGCATAACCAGTGCCACCAAAGCATTTCCAAAAAACTGAAATCCACTGTGAAAATCTTAAAACAAGATATAACTTTTATGCCTCTTTCAAAGTTACCCTTCAAGGTGTCGAAATGGAAGATGCCCTCAGCTCATACATATGGCCCAGTGGCATATTAGTAAAAATAATTCTTCTATGGAAGGACTCTTAGCCACAAAAAAGGCTGGAACAATCAACACCCAACAACAGTCACCAATGGCAGCAAAAATTTAAGAATTGTCAGTAGTTACTTACAACTGTCGTGGCTTGACAGCATCATTACATGACACTGAGCAACTTTGTGCATGTATCACATATTGTTTCTCCAAGAAACTTGGCTGGCTAAGCAAACATTAGACAAACTAACTGATATCAGTGATAACCATTTGGCCTGTGGCACAGCTGAAGTGGATTACACAAAAGGCATAACATCTGGAAGGCCATATGGCGGGACAGCAATTTTGTGGAACAAAAAGCTAAATGCGAAGATATTCATGAACCAAGACCAAAGTATCATTGGTCTGGAGGTATGCCTAGACTCAAGCCCTTTCAACTTCCTAAATGTTTACATGCCATATTGCTGTGACTCCAACTATGATGAGTACATAAACTATCTTAGTAAAATTTCAACACTCTGTGATGAAACTGACAGCCCAAATGTATTCATAGTGGGTGACTTCAATGCTTGCCCTAATAACAATTTTGGTAAATTGCTATCCCAATTCTGCTTGGAACATGAATTGAAAATATCAGATAAAATCATTCTTCCAGTTGATTCTTTCACCTATGTTAGTGATACTCATGGAACATGCAGCTGGCTGGACCATGTAGTTTCATCAAAATCTGCTCATGACTCTATCCAAAACATTTAAATATTACACCAATTCATTATCTCTGACCACAGGCCAGTAGCTGCAACCATAAAAACTGCAGCAATACCTCAAAACTTACTCTGTGAAAACAAGACACAGCATGAAAAAATATGAACTGGAACAAAGCCACACAGCAACAAAAACTGAAATATCAACAGGCTAGCAAGATCTGGCTCTCAAAACACCCTTATTTGAAGAACTTACCTCATGTGACAATCCTATGTGCAAAAAACAAAAACACATTGACTTGCTAGAAAAATTTTACAATAACATAGTAGAGGCACTCAAACGAGCAGCAAGTGAAGTGTTAACTAACAATCCAAAACAAAAGCATAATGTTCCTGGGTGGAACAAGGATGTGAGAGAAAAGCACAAGGCTGTCCGACAAGCATACTTATGGTGGATTGGCAATCATAAACCCAAAAGTGGACCTCTATTTGACATCATGAAAGAAAGTAAAAAAGAGTTCAAATATGCATTAAGAGCTTGTCGGAAGTCCCAACAAAAATGCAAAGCTGATGCCATGGCTGAGGCTTTACGGAACAGATCTCCCAAGAAATTCTGGCAGAGCATCAGAAAAAGCAAGAAATCATGGCTTCCATCTACAGTGGGAGGAGAAACAGGAAATAAAGCAGTCACTGTCATGTGGAGAAAACATTTTTCAGCATTGCTGAATCCATCAAAAAACTGTGGAATTGGCAATTTTGTGCATCAAAATATAATCTCACATGGTAATTTTGAAGGGTTTGATGAGTTGATGTGCAACAGCTTCAAAATTAAATCTCTGCTCCACAAACTACCACTGAATCGCGCAGCTGGCAAAGATGGCATCTTTGCTGAGCACATTTTCTATGCTGATTCAAGTGTGTGCAACCACCTGAGTAGTCTATTCAATGTGTGCTTAATGCATGGCAAAATTCCTCAGGAATGCATGCAAACAGTCATTGTACCTATTTGCAAAAACAAGAATGGGAACATAAGTGATGCTGGGAACTATAGGCCTGTTTCCCTTGCAACTATCATCTCCA
>Ga0210059_1014102_pt1 | contig 11855 bp, 7 predicted proteins | sample Ectturendosymbi2_FD_188042 | JGI IMG/M metagenome (GOLD analysis project Ga0210059, IMG submission 188042) | Ecteinascidia turbinata endosymbiont from Florida, USA - Sample 2 (SPAdes) (version 2) | ecosystem: Host-associated > Tunicates > Ascidians > Unclassified | place: Key West, Florida... | reverse complement strand
TTCAAAGAGTAAACGAATTCTTTTTGTTTGCAGAGAAGAGGATTAAGAGATTTGATGAAAGTCGCTTCCAGGGCAGAGAGATGAAATGAAGTGCGAGCTCGAGCGAGGACAGAGAATTTGTCATTATTGTAATGCAAGGCACATTCGGCGTTGTCAAGAAGATGTTGACCGATGGCGGATTCGTGAAACTGTCGGGGACTGGTGGCCTCGGGGACCACTTGGAAGCCGCGTTTAGCGGATAGATAGATAGATAGATAGATAGATTTGGCGGTACTGAGTTCATTGCGCCAAATGTACTCTTCACGACAACGAACGCCAGGGTACCGCAAATACAGAGGTTATCCGGTCAGGTGTTTCAGCGGAAGGCCGTGTATCTTCTAATTTGATCGTAAAAAATAAATAAAACAAAAACAATGATACACAGAAAAGGTATTATTCCTTGTTCTTGTGCAAATGCACTTTATCCAGCGCAACCAAATTAGTGAGAAAAATTGTAATCTCAGACGCTTTTCAACAAATTTCAGATTTAAAGATATTTCCTGAATGCTCCATGGGCCATAGGAAACGCTGTGGTGGGCCACATGCGGCCCGCAGGTCTGTAGTAGGACCACAATGGATTAGACAGATTATTGTTTTGTTTTAATTATTGCATTGTTACTACTGAATTAAACACACTTTAGGCGCGCTTTGCACGTTCAATGTAGCTTCGTAAAGGTTATTTTTCTTTGCCTGTCTCAGTGTATGAGGTGCGACAGAAAATCTCAGTGGAGAAGTTTTTTGGTTTTATTAAATTGGATTTTTTACCATTACTAGACCGGAAAAACGTAAGTTTTTCTCGATCTCACTTGCAAGCTACGCAATATATTTATTTTTTATTTGCCCTCAAGCGGGGATAAACACCGGTGATTAGTGACTGGTGGGGCGTTCTTACAACGGCTAGAGCCGCTAGACACATTCCGTGTACAAGAAAGTTGTCCTTGATATGGTCACGATTTTCCTAATCCCAACATGATCTCGGCAGCATGTATACCATAGCTCACATGGATTCAAACTTAAGAAATACATGCATCACAATTCTGTAAAACTCGTTAGCATTTGGTCTGTGCTTTGATCAAGAAGCTGACCGTGTGTGCTGTTGTAATCAAGACGTAACAACGGCGTTTCTCAACGAGAACAGCGGCATGATCGGGCATGGTAGTGTGGCAAAGCAAATAAAGGATTTTTCGTTTTTAAAAAATTTTTTTAATCACTATGTTTTCGAAAACATCTTTCTCTTTGTCTTCTGCGTTAAAAAAGCCATATCGAAAAAAATATGGGCAAAAAAATTTCTTGTACTGATCCACTATTTACAGAACCATTTTTTAAGGAAATATATTTAAGAGCAAGTACCTACAAAAATCTTTCAAAAACATGTATTGCAACCACTCTATAAATAAACTACTTGAAATAAAAGTTTGCCCAAAAACTCTTGAGTGGCACGCATGGGCCAGGATACGTTTGCTTCACGGGTGAGCGTTCCTGTCCAGAGACGGGGAAAACTATTTCTTTGCACACAAAAGTTTGCATCACATTCACACAGGTTAACCTCTAGAGCTCCACCGGAAATTTTCTTAATGCCGATCATCTTCAAAGGCAGCAGTTCGTCCAGCATCATCACAGCGTCCACTACCATCGGGGCAAACAGATCTTTATACGACGCAATCAGCTTTGAACTGAGAGCAGTTGCTGCACATTTTTCGAGCAATTGCCTCTGCTCGCTGAAAAAAGCTCATGTGTCATTCGACGGCAACGAAAGGTGGTTTTGAGCTTTTTCTCATGCAATAATACAAGGGTTTCCACACACTTCCGAAAACCATTTCCATACTTTTTCAATACTAACTGAGAAAATTTTAATGTACCATCACTTGTCTTCATTTTTCTAAATTTATTTACGGAATATAATGCCAACAAGATATACAAAACTGTCGTTAGTGGTAAAGAATGAGATTTGAATAAACAAATGGCTCAATTTGAAGTTTCCATACTTTTTCAATACTTCACGTGCATTTTGGCCAAATTCAATGCTTTTTCAAGATCTTGAAAACCTATTTCACAATTCCATACTTTTGCAATACTTTCAATACCACGTGGGATACATTCGGCAAAGATGAACTAATTCAGCGCCGGCAAGTGATCGAAGAAAAGCGAATTTTGCTTGTCCGCTCTTCCAACGGACGGCCAGTAAATAGACAGTTCTTGTTAAATGTATACTGTTCACAACACCTCTGATAAATACGCGGCGCTGAACGGTGCTTTTGAAATCAATAACTAGCGATACAAAAAAAACATTGTGGATGAACTTACACAGGATCATCCTTCTTTATCTCGACTTGTATTTCTCTGATCTTTTCTATAGCGAGTTGCGTAGCTCTTCGGTATGCACGAATTATAATCTGTGCATAACCATAAATGAGTTAGTAAAAAGAATCTCATCGAACACATACCTCATCACTAAGCGACTATCTTGAGTGGAAAAACAAGTACTAAGGCAGGGTTTTACAACCTCGGTGGGCCATAGCGCGGTTTTCGAGTGGTCCACGGTATTATGACACAATTATGTTAGAATGCAGTTATCTAGAGTCCAGACAAAAATTCGCTACTTTAGCGTGTTTTTTACACGTATAGAAACACAACAAGGCCACGGGATTTTTATCCTCGTGTATCTGGGCCTCGTAAGTAAAAAGGTTGAGAAACAATGCACTAAAGCCTCTGAAGGAAACGATTACAAATATTACAATGTCAATATTAAGTTAATGAAAACTAAACTTTGCTGAAAGTCATATGCTACATTTCACATTCTTATGAATCCAAGTTTTAAAAAAATCCGTATAGCTTCGAATGTCATTATTATAAGTGGTTAACAAGGCAGAGTTTTTAATTAATTGCCTGGCATCTTTTACCTGAGGATGTACACCATCTTCAACGAAGGGCTTGGCTTGCTTCAGGAATTCAGCTGCAAGCAACGTCACTGTGGTGGTTCCATCACCAACCTAAAATGCATTCAGTCATCCTCTGCGTAACTTTACAGTTCAAGAAGTTTACCAAACAACAAGCCCAAAAGATGTCCAAAAAGACAAATAGAAGTAGTCCAATGTATACTGCACCTCAGAATCTTGCGATTTGGATATGTCCACAAGGGTTTTTGCTGCAGGATGAACCACATCTAGAAGCTTCAGAATCGTTGCACCATCATTTGATATGGTGGCTTTACCTTTTTAGAAAAACATGTAGGGAATTTAAAGTGAATCAACCAGGGTAACACAATAGACTTGCTAAATACATAATTGCATTGCATACGGTCATTTGCACACAAGCTCTAGAACCAATACAGTGAAAATACATGAACTGAATACAGTTTCTAACGTATTTAGAAACATGCCTTCCTCACAAAAGTATTATAATATTTCAATCCATTAAGAAACGCACACTCCACAGACAATGTTCATGAATATCTGATGGTTTAGATCAGTTTCTCAACCTGTGGGATGACTTTTGACGGGTCATGGCCTGGTATTATTGGAATTCGTTACATTTTGCAAGATGAACCTTCCATAAAAGTTGGTAGCTCTTGAACTACAAATGTCATATTACGCTCTCTTTTGTCATTATGTGTTAGAAATTATTGTGACATGGAAATTTCCATGTAGCCTACAAGGTTGTGCACAATATGTGGATACAAAAGGCATCTTGAGGCAGGCAGCTGGCTCTTGTTGCCATGAAAATGAGATCTAGAAGCAGGTTTAATGTGGACGACCATTTAGCCTGTGCATTATCATGTATTGAGCCATGAATGCCTATGCTTTCTAACAACAAACAGGCTCAGCATTCGCATTGAATGTATCACGTGTTGTGTTATTAAATGTTGTTTTTAAGTGTTTTTACTTCTGTTTGATACATGTGCAACAGTTGTAGCATTGGATAAGTTCACAGTTGGTAGGCCACGGATTATCTATTTGTACATTTACTGGGCCACGTGCTTGAAAAGGTTGTGGACACCTGGTTTTTAGATTATATTCATCAACCACATGATTTCGCTATGACCATGCATATTGTTGTTAATAAACAAACAGCATGTCACACTGTTGCAATAAAGCACACTTGGAATTTGGAACTTCATTATAGTAAAGGGTAATAAAAATTAACACTTCTAATGAGAAAATACATGAAGTTTCCCTGACCAAGACCATAAGGATTACATCAAATTTTAAAGAAATAAGTCGCCTGCTTCAATTTCATACAACCTACCATTATCTTCAACTATTAGCTTGTCCATGCCCCGAGGTCCAAGTGTGGTGCGAATTGCTTCAGCAATGACTTGGCAAGCATTGATGTTACTCACAAGTTGAGGGATACCTTGAGAGGTATCTGTTCCTTCTTTCAGAAGAATGATTGGTGGTTGCTGAAAAAACAATACATTTCAACATTCTTGCTCTTCTAACTTGATTTGAAAACATATTTTTACTTTTTGGTATCAATTATTATTTAGCAAAATAATTTCCTGTTCAATTAAAGCTAACTTTGAGATTTAACCAAAGCTCTATAATCTTCTTGTATAAAGTGCCAACTATTCTCTTGATGCTAAGGCTGTAGTTCTCAAAGTGGGTGGATTCTCCCCCTTGGAGATGATTTTGAGGGGCAAGGTGGTGAAAAAACGAAAGGTGATGGGGGGGCAAAACAACACTAAGTGGGTGGAAAGGATCAACCACTAATTGGTCATTGAGTTAACTTCATTAACCTACTATTGAGACTTGCTATTTTCTTGCAAAGCTTAATTTACTATGATGACCAGTGGAGGTTGTTGCTAAAGCAATTTATCTGTTAAATTTTTATCTATGTGTCCGGCTACAGTGGATTATTTTCACAAGAATTCTGAATGTAATATTAACGTCATAATACATTTGCTTAGTTCAGCTATTTAATGGCTTGATTCAGCTATTTAATACTTTTCAAAAATAAAATTCTTTACATTTACTACCTTGTGTTTGCGTTATCCGGCTTGGAGGACGAAAATGATGTGTCGAGAATGAAAAGGGGCCAATGGAATAAAAAAGTTTGAGAAACACAGTCCTAAGGCCTGTAACATTATAGGCTTTTAGACCAATGCTCCTACTAACCAAGTTGGTAGTGGGTGATTATGAAGCTTAGTGCATTCCATTCAGGGGCAATTCCAGGTCAACAGTATCACTCGGACTCATGCATTTTACACCAACACCGAATGCAACTGTTTGAGGCTTGTGTCACTAAAATTTCCATTTGCTTTCTTTCTGGCTGGTACAATCATTGTTCTGTGATGTTAGTCATGTAACAATGAAAGACAAGTTCTCTTGAGAACTGCGTAACATACCTCACAGAGCAATGATAACACCACTTAGTCCTCTGCCTACTAGGCTCATTAACTAATTGACTGCTGGTCCACAGTATATTCGTGGCTGCTGTCTGATGCTAGAACGCCAGTATGGTTTTCATGCTGGCGCTTGAGTGGGCAAGGCACTGTTTTAAAAAGGCTCTGGATGGAAAACCTTGCATGATAGAAACACAAATTTTGCACACAAACGTTAGTCATATCGTGTAGTTTATGAAAATTGAAATCAAATAATTTTTCCACTTCTTTTGGAGAGAAATAACACCTGAAAACAAAGGTGGATTGTCTGTTTTTATACTTTGAAAGTTTATTGCGCCTATTCCAACAATGGGAAAAATGTAAAAATCACAGAAACGGTTGCTATAGCTGTCACAAAGCATTCTGCCAAGTTTGGAATTAAATTATTGTAGAGAAGAAAAGTTATAACAGTTTTATATCACCTGGTCCTAGACAGCAATGCTGCTTTTCGACTCCGTCCGAAAACGCACATGCGTTCAGCTGTATTTTGCCGATCGCTAAATAACTCAGTTTGGTTTCGATTATACTGAGACGTACAGCACTATTTTGTTTCGATACGTAAAACCTTCATAGATATTTTCGTTGCACCAACTGAACTACAAAAAAAAATTATTGCACACATTGTACCACGAAAAAACACGCAAATTTTTATTTTCGCAAGAAAAAGCCACACAAAATTTTCTTTGCACAAAAAAAAACGCAAAATTTTACTTGCACGTGGCCTGAGCATTCGACAATTGCCAGCTCTTGGATGCTGAAATGTAACGTTTCTGCTGTTGTTGCTGTTGCAAAAAAAATGTGAATATCACAGAACATGTTGTGATTACCTTGTAGCAGCCGCATGTCAAGATGGTAGTGCATGAAATGAGAGGAAAAAAACTACAACATTTTATCAGCTGGTTGTAAATCTGATTAGAAATTTGTAAGAAAGTTATGCAGGCATGTTCAGGTGCTTGGCGTTGTTGCGATAGTAAAGGACGAGCGCAAGGGTTCAATGCGAGCTATTGTTGGCAGCAAACTTTATTGTTCTTTGTTGAACTCTAAATCTCCATTGATATGTATTGTTGGGAAGCAGTGATAATATCACAAGCCGCGATCACTGAATTACTGCTTTTCGCAAATCAACAGGTCTTATTCTTCGCGATGTCCTTCCTGCCTCACAAACGCTTTGCGCTAACAGGCCATTTGAAGACTGCCAAGTGCGGATGTTTGTGAAGCAACACGCATTGCCAAGTGCAAATGTTTGTGAAGCAGAGCTAATTGCCAAGTGCGAATGTTTTTGAAGCAGCCGAACAGACGGCTCCAGCAGTTGCTTGCTGTTGAAAATAAAACAATTTTGCAGCAGCCAAAACCGTCAACTTGTTACATAATGTTCCACCTCAGTCTAATTTTTTATCCACATCACACTGGCATTCGTTCACAAATGCTTTTCACTAACGGGTCATTTGAAATCTGCAACGAACGAATGTTTGTGAATCAGCGTCGAACACACGGCTGAAGCCCTTACTTGCTGTCGAAAAAATATTTATGCTCAAGCAAAATTCGTCAAATCTCTACATGATATGTTTTAACTCAGCAAAAAAGTTTTTGAGCAGTTATTTATGCACTCTGCATTGGCATGCGTTCACAAATGCTTTACACAAACGTGTCATTTGAAATCTGCCAAGAGCGAATGTTTGTGAAGCAGCGTCGAACACACGGCTGAAGCACTTACTTGCTGTCGAAAAAAATATTTATGCTCAAGCAAAAATCATCAAATCTCTACATGATAGGTTTTATCTCAGTAAGAAAATTTCTGAGTGATTGTTTATCCACATTACATCAGAAACCGCTCCCAATGAAATTCAATGTGACGAGACAATCAGCCACATGGTTACAGCAGGCCGATCTTATTTCCGCACTCTGCGAAACACGTGCGTGACTGCAGGCAAAACCACCATGACTGCAGGTAAACTAAACCACGGTTGCTTTGAAATGCTCGCCTGACCATATCGTACGTCAGCAAACATTATAAATATATGTTTCTAGTTGCTAGAGACTTGTACTAAATAATCGGCACTTGATGTGTGCTTCACTTTGAGATCGGCCTAAAACCAGCAGTTGTCAATTGCCTTACTAACGCCATAGGTCCTCTGCCGATAGCGCTAGATAGCTGTTCAAACTCCCAAACGGATCGGCCAGTCTTCTGGTCTGCACTCGAAAAAAAGTTTTTTGGTTGGGGGTTTGCAGATTTTTTTGTGAGTGACGTCATAAGTGAATTAGTTTTTGGAGCCATTTTGACTCATGTTACCTGGCCTAGGGCCCAACCGCTAGGCCAAAGTATTTCGCTGAAGTTTTCATTGGAAACTAGGCTCGAGTCCGAGTATTTTGAGCCTTTGATCAACATTCTAGCATTTCTGGTTCAGAAGTTATGATCTACCATAAACAAATTAATTAATTATCTAATTAACTAATTAGCCAACAAACAAACTTTAGCCTTGCAGCAAGCTTCTGAGGAATCTGCCTTCTTTCTGCTTCCATTCTTCTGTGACAATTAAAACTTGCAAGCGTATCTATTTTTCATAGTTAAAGGCCACAAAGATGGCGAAAAGCAAGTCACTCACAGTTTTACTTGCTGCCATCTTAGTGGCCTTTAATGAAAAGTGCTAATACATGAAAGTATCTCCAAGTCATAGGTAATATACGTTCAAGTGAAGCTTACATTAATTTTTAACACCGTTTCGTATAGCTTACAGTCCATGGTGGCTAACGATCAAATAAATACAGTATCTCTGTTTTGCTTATCTGCTCAGATATCTAAAAATTTTGTCCCAACCAAACCAGATTATCAAGGAGGCACTGTATTTGTAGTGTGAGCCATTTGTAGAGGCACTGTATTTGTAGTGTGAGCCATTTGTAGAGGCACTGAAGTTTATTAATGCATTTAAGTGGCTCATATTCTTGCTGAGTTGCTGCAATGCCAATTATTGCTAGTTACTAATATGAACTTAACCAGGGTTTTTTTAAGGAAAATGTTAGGTATCTGATATGAACCTGTAGTGACCCGATTTCTCTTATTCTAGGGACCTGATTTTCTTTGATTCTAGGGATCCAATGATTTTCTCTGATTCTAAGGACCCGCTTTTCAATTCTAGGGACCCAAATCGGGTCTTCATATACAGTACAATTGCAGTAGAAACCAATGGTAGCCTAACCAAAAGAATATCACTGACTGAAACATTTGTACAAAATCTACTGACTGTAAGGGCTAAATCATTCCTACACACTTCAAAGCAAAAAAAGTCCAAAAAATACACAAAGACCAAATAGTTAATGAAAACTTTTAATTTCAGTGACAAACCGAAAAAATGGCAAAAAAAATGTCAAATTTTACAAAATGGCCAAATGTGTTTTTTCATGGCCAGCGCAGTTAAAAATTGGCCAAATTTTTCGAAATTGGCCATGAAAAGAAATGGCCAATATGGCAACCCTGGCTGGTCATCTTCCTGTGTAGTGTGTTGTCTATATTAATTGATCAATATTAACACTTGCTCTGTACTGCGCTGTGATTAATCATTTTTGTGTTACTACAAGTACCCTTGTGACATGGACTATCACTATAACGCTAAAATTAAAAAAATTTGTGGTAGTGCAATATGGTTGTATATCTACATATATTTAATATAATAAACTCATCACTACAACAAGTCAAGTCAAGCCATGTTTGCGCCGTAAGTACTCAACAGTAAAATACATTTCAATCGACAAAGCTTGAAACAAACAGCACAGGTTGGGCAAAAGATGGCTGAAGCAGTCACTTAATCAAGCCCAGCCTGCACTCGATGACTGTACTGTCAAGTTTCAATATTATTTACAGCACAGGGGAGGCACGAAACATGAGTTCAAAATATAAAACAAAAAAACAAAAGTGTGCTCAGTTTAAGGTCAACTCTCAAAAACATCTTAAAAATCACGTACTGTATATATCACACATAAGAGTGAATACCCAGCAAGCATTCGCGATTTTACTTGATTTGAAAACGTATGTAGGCCTAATGGTAACATTTTGATATTATTGGAAATACAACTCCATGCAACAGGTCCTACATATTGCAGCATTTTTTACCATAATCAGTTCTAACACGTTTTATGATGAAAATTTCCTGAAACTTGTTGTCTTGTGCCATGATCATGTATGTTGTACAGTAATTTAAACACTTAGACCATACAACAGTAAACAGACCAGACTCTACTGTGAATATAGAACTAGCAACTTACCATCATGGATCGTTTACTTATGAATGAGCTTTTCTTCAATATGAGCAAACGTAGAAACGTGTGACTGACTGACTTAACGCACTTAATTCACCAAACGACCTATCAACTCGATTCAAATTCCAGAACGTTCCAACAACCAGCTTCCCAGCGAGCAAACTCAAGTCAACCGTTTCCCTGTGGATGGACAACCAACGTGCGTTCCTTATCAAACAAGGTCACCACAGTAGAAACAAGAACGCTGGTATGGTGGAAACGAAAGGATTTACTTCAAATGCAGCTAGCAAAAAATGGGAAAATGAAAGTGGTTACTGGTTATAAGATAGGAGAAAATGCTAGTCCGTAACATGGATATGAATTCGATCAAGCAAAAAATATCAACAGACAAGATAAAAGTCTGACTATTCGATAAGAAGCAAGTCTACAACGGAGAACTACAGAACTACATTGAAGTGGAAAACACCAAAGAGTTGTTTCTAAACCGAGCACCGGACACGATAACCCTTCTGTTTTCTTCCGGTGTACTGGCAAACTGTTCATTTTGGAAACACAAAGATATTATCTCCTTATCGCCAATCAACTACTAATATTACTTCAATTAAAGTTTTGAAAGAGTAAAAATTAAATAACTCGAGATGTCGGTTAGTCAAGCATATTGAAGATGTGTGTGTGTGTGCTGTTTTCAGTGGAGTCTCGAGACTTGGTCTCGGTCTCGAGGCACGTCTCAAGAGCAGTTTTTTCAAATTTCGGTCTCGGTCTCGAAGGTCTCAGGTCTCGACTCGGTCTCGAGCTCTTAGTCTCGAGACTTTGCATGAAGTTTTTTTTTTTTCTGAAGTCTTAAAAGACGCAGCTCCTTGTAAAACAGATTTACACAGTAATTGTTCAAAATTCAACAGGTTCAAAGCGGCCATTAGCTAAGCTTTCTTTGTTGTTATGCTGCTATGGAGAAAACAAAATGCCCTCTACCCTGTTTAAATTTGTACTGAATTCAATAGAAACAGTGTGTGTACCAGTGAAAACGCAGGGCATAATTTCTGCAACGCTTGCAACGAGACGTTAGGAGTACTTTGCTAAGGACCATCTTTCAACTGTTTTTGCAAGCAGTTTTGTTGTGAAAACCCATATTCAAAAGAAGTGGGAAAGTGCTAACAAGTTTCTCTTATGAGAAGCCGAACAAAACGAGGTCTTTTCTTCTAATCACAACATAAAATCGCAATGGAAACGCTTAAGTTGAGGCCTGTTGTGTTCGTAGCTCATCTGCGCCTGCTCTCAGAATGTGTTCAGACTGGAACGTGAGATTCGCCGAGGCTATTTTCAGGTCTGTAGTTAAGAACGCTAAACATTTTAAATGCTACAAATATGTTTTATCTAAACGTTTAAGGTTTATTTGTGAGACAATATGTTTAGAAACATTTTATTGATTATGATGAAACCTGATAAAAATCACCACATTTTGAGCAAGTTTTAACTTTTCACAGCTTGTTATATATTAACACAAGGTGTGGATTGAAAGCAGGGGCGGATCCACGGGGAGATCACCCCCCCTAAAACCTAAACAAGTAACTTTTTTCACCATGATTTTGTACAATTCAGAAAACAACATTCGCGATTTAAGTCTATTTTGTCGTCCAATGCTTTGTTTTGTCACAGCAGTGTTGTGAAGTCTACTTCATCTCTCTTGCCGTAGTGAACACATAATGAGACTTGACCGCCAAATATAACTGAAATCACACCCCCCTAAACTTACTGGCTGGATCCGCGCCTGATTGGAAGAAGTTAAAATTGTTATGTTTGTTCAGTTACAGTTCCATCTGATAGCCAGAAAAATTTAGAGAATTTTTACATGCTTATACCCTACCACGCAACATTAGTTGATATTGACCACTTCTGAGCTACTTTCAGGTTGTTTCAACCAAATAGGCAGAAAAGGTTTTGGACTTGGTTTCGTGAGAGTGCCGCTTTATGCCAAAAGTCAATCTTGCGTAAAAGCGGTGTCGCCTGACCTGCAACAGCGTAGACGCATTGGTTTACGCAGCCGTACGTTGTAAAGGCCGATGCACACTGGGCAATCTACGGCGCGGCTGCGGTACCTATCGCGCCGAGGGCGCCTGACCGCGCGGGTGCTCAATGCACACATGCTTCGGGTGCCGCGGATGACCCAACTACGGGCTGCCTGCGGTGA
>Ga0210059_1014101_pt1 | contig 11856 bp, 7 predicted proteins | sample Ectturendosymbi2_FD_188042 | JGI IMG/M metagenome (GOLD analysis project Ga0210059, IMG submission 188042) | Ecteinascidia turbinata endosymbiont from Florida, USA - Sample 2 (SPAdes) (version 2) | ecosystem: Host-associated > Tunicates > Ascidians > Unclassified | place: Key West, Florida... | reverse complement strand
GGACTCTTCTTGACATATTATTTCTGATTTGAGGACAAACAGTTGCAGATTATAAAATGTTATCTTTTCACCTTTCAATAAATGTAATCATCATTGTGGTATCATTTAAAATCCTGGATTTGTGCCAATCGCTTTGTTTCAACAATTGTGAAACACCCTGTATGTAACGTTTTAAAAAGTGGGAGTAAAGAAAATAAAAAAAAACTTTGAGGAGTTCAATAATAACATTAAGATGAGTACAAGTTCCACTCAGTGACTTTTTTTGACCAAAAATCTGTCTTTAAGATGGTTAAGCTATTCACTTTTGGAAATGTCGGAGTCGGGATTCGGATATTTTGGAGAGTCGGACTCCGAATGTGGCCGGAGTCATTTTTCAGACTCCGCTCCTGTTTCAAAATTTTTTAATCCGGTTCCGGGTCTGGGAACCTTTAAAGTTTGAGAATCTGACTCCTGTTCAGACTCCGGCTACCGTCGAGGAAACAGATATGTACCTAGGCTTTTATTTAGGGAATGACTACGGAGAATCCTGCTACTGCCAAACTTGAAAAGAGACTCCGGATGCGGACCCAAGATGTCACAAATTTTTTACTCCGTGTCCGGATCCGAAAAAAACGCTTAAACCAGCCGGAGTCGACTCCAGCACTCCAGATCCATAGCCACCTCTGTCGCAGTCGGAAAATTTGGAAAGGTCCGTGTCGGAGTTGGAGTCGGATATTTTGCCTCCGACTCTGCAACCCTCGCCATAACCATGAGAAAGTTGGGCTAATCTTGTGGACAAAAGCACAAGACACATGAGAAAAACAGTGGTCAACAACACAGACTTTAAATAAGTGACAGAGTGCCAAAATGATCAATAGCAATACAATCTGAAATGTTAGAATAAATATGCGGTAGTACAGTAGAATATTTATTTGGATTTGTGCAGATTTCTAGTTTAGCCACCAATTGCATAGCAGAGGTGAGCGGATATTGACTTTTTGACTCCTGGTCCGAATCCGAAAAAATTTTTAATATCCATATCCAATCCTTATCCAAAAATTTATGAAATTTAGTATCCGAAATCCATCCATGTCCGAATGCGACACTGGTTAAATACGAAACAAACAGGCAGTGGTTTGTGGCGGCGGGTAGATGGTGCCACATGTAAATAAATGGTCACCGCTAGATGGTGCCCATGAGTAACAAGTCCCTGTGATAGTCACCACAAGCGAAAGATCGTAATTCATACTCCTTATGTAATAATAGTGCAACCAAGTATCAGCAGAGTGAAATCAGTGATGGAGCTGTGTTGTTGGTGGTTGTGTAATTTCTATGTCTTTTGGTTACACGTGGTTTACACATAAACAAAAGACCGAAACCGTTTTAGGTAAATCGTATTTCTAATGGGTTCGAGGATATTAATCAAGGCTAGATTATCATGAAAGCTTTAAGTTCACTTAACCTTGTCTGAATGTGAGTTACCCGGAATCTTAACACAGACAAACTTAATTGCAACTTCTTTATTTTTAGCAACGTGAAAAGTAACGTACTTGATTGTTACAGATCAGTCTTCGGTAAAGTTCACATGTCAGACTTGTTTTTTAAACCGAGCTTCATAGTCTGAAAAGATAATACGGTTGGATGTTTTTATCTTTGATGGCAATCATTCAAACCTTATCATCTTCTAGTTATGTTCTGTGAAGAAGAGTTTCACAGTTCTAGTGTAGCACGATACAGTTATCGTACTCTGAATAGGACATAATATATGCATACTGTAACATGATTGTTTTGAGAAATGTTATTTCATATACATTGTTTTTACCTTTGAATTGTCTTCGTTGTTTGATGAGGGATAAACAGGGTTTTGTTTCACGGAATCGATGAGTCTTCTTAGATGGGGGAGTGAACAGAGTTCACCTCGTGAAACAAACAGGGTTTAGTTTCACGGATTCGATGTTTTTCTGAGGAAAACAAACTGCGGGCATAGCGGCGTTACTTTACTATATACCGTGCACATTGTTCTCACCTTTTAATGATCTTCTTTATGGTGGTAAGCAAAGCTTACAAGAGTGAATAACTGTCATAGCTGTTCACCTCGTATAATCAAAACTACGTTAATTATACGGGCGGACGAATCTTCTTCTTGGAGTGAATAACTGCCATAGCTATTCACCTCGCATAACCAACACTACGTCAGTTACACTGCTCGACGAATCTTCTTCTTCTTGTATGCTTCTCTTTGAAGTCTTCTTGCTTCGAATTCATGCCGCAACACAACTCAGCTGGTTGGTGTTTTTTTGGCTGCTTTTATAGCTGCTGAATTATCTTTGTTCTTTGAAAACGCCTCGTTTCCATGGTCTGGAGCAGTCTTGTGACTCTCCTGCAGATGGGCGTTTTATTGTTCTTTCTTTATATTCTTTTGTAATTAAGTCTCAGTCATGTGCTGCTTGTGCCATCGTGTCGCTTCCTCATGTCGGCGGATGTTGCCCACGGCAGCACATGCTCTTTCTCTGTTCTTTATATTTCAGCTGTTATGGTTTATGTGCTTGGATGTCTACCACGCTTTCCTATGTTTTTTGTGTTCCTACCGACAAATCTTTTCTTTATGTGGGTGTTTATTGTGTCTCGTGCTTTAGAAGGCTTATGGTTAAGCCTGTGTTTCTTCAGGTCATAACCTCTTGTAACCTTTAGTTTATCATTGCTTCGATTATTCCTTTTGTTTAGTGTCACGAGGTCTAGGTTTCTTGTTTACAGGTTGTTGGTTTTGTCCTGTTCTGAGTTTATGGTTTCGTATATATTATTCAATGTGGGGTGTCTAGTTAAGGTCTCTTTGAAATTGTGTTTTGGGGACAAAGTTCCCACAACAGTTGCTTTTCTGTTAGATGAGGCTCCGAAATACCATCTTTCAGTTGTGCTTGCCTCAGTAGTTCAAGGCGTTGCAGATACCTGCAACAGGTTATAGGCCCACCAGTGGACCTTCATTTTTGAAAACTTATTCATCTATCGCCTGTACCATGACACTAATCCATGACAAGTGTGCAGTAGACTGCACTACGCTTCATAGACACTTAGTAATTACCTCAACCTAATCCCTAAACCTAAACCTAACTCCTAAACCTAACACTTGTCAAACCTAAACTGCAAATGTGACCACAAAATTTGGAAACTTTTGAAAAAAGTAAATAAAGACCTGTGCCATGAAAAGTGCAACCACTACAACCAAAACGAAAGATGCCCGTTTATGGCAAGAGTTAACGCGAAAACCATTAACACAGTAAGACACATCTACCTGACTGCCTTGACAGTGCTGCTAATGTGACAAACTCAGCGTTTGTTCTAACCGTGTCACCGCCAGCGGACCGATAGTCACTTCCAAACAAAAACACCCTGTCATTTTGTGACCCAGTCCATAAAAATAACATCATATATTGTGCACTTTCAATCGCAAAAACGGAAAAATAGTGTGTATTTTACCGCCAGAGGTATAGCTCTACTGGGTTTATTTCTCCATTTGAACTGTAGTGTATCAGGCTTTGTCCAATTTAACACTGAGTTCGTGTCGTGGCACTAGCAGTTAGTGTTGCCAGATGCGTTTTGTAAAAGTACCGGTCATTGCGTTTTGTAAAAATACCGGCCATTTCAATTTGTCAACAGTGCCAGATCTAAGCTGTGTCGTAATTCGCAAGCGGCACAGGGAAAGCAGAGAGGCAATCAGTATTGCTAAGCCACAATTAATAATTCGCCCGTATTTTGGTTGGTTCATAACATTTCGGTGTGTGTGTGACGTGAAATCGCACCAAGGATTGCGTCAACAGCAGCGCCGGATTTAGATGGTGAGGGGCCTGGGGCCCACGCGTGGTGGGAGGCCGCATGTACGGATACAGATTTTTAGGTAGGAGTGATCGATGAAGTCACTAGTATTTCCACGGATCTTTAAATGTTTATGAAGTAATCGTGTGACATCACATTTGTTAACTCAAGTGTACCAAAACTACATGATGCATCATGATAATTGACAATGATTAGCGATTTGTAAAACTGTTGCAAAACCGGTCACCAGAAGTATCGCATCTTCTTTGCTTCGAAATTTTGCTTGAAAAAATTTTCGAAAAAATTTCTGGGCGATCCAACATTTTCATCATTTCTAAACGCCAGTATTCGCTCGGCAATACATTTTACGACGGAAACCAAACGTTAAAGGCAGAAGCGATTTTAAATATGTTCGCATTGATTGACCTGGCTGGTTAGCTCTGTGTCTATTCTTCATAGTGATTAATAACATCTGCGACTAAACGTAGTTGTGGCATCTATATGTTCCATGGATTGCTCGTGGCTCCTTAGGCGCCAAGAACGTGCTTCTAGTTGCAGATTCCATTTCTAATCAGGAAATGCGCACATTTAGTCGTATCCGCGCAGATCCGTCTACAAGTCAAACAATAAACACAAGTTTGTGAAGGAGAAAAACAAAGCCAGCTTCTGTCAACTACTTTCTCGTTGCTGTTCTGGTGACAAATAAAACTGGTGGTGCATTTCCGTGACGAGTTTCTGTCTTTTCTGTGTTGTGGAACATCATGATTTAAAAATAACTTTTCATCACAATGTCAAAGAGAACCTGCATCATTTATCAACCAATATTCCTGCATCTTCTCCGGTATATTGGATGACTAGAGACCGATGTCGTTGCCTCCAGTGATAGCGTCAGCCATCTCATCTATCGTGCTTTTCGATGACACTTCTTGAAGTTATTCTGCTACTGCACTGTTGGTTAAACTACGTCTATTCTCATCGTTACGTAGATCTAAGTCTGACGCAGCATGTTCTTCGATTTTCTGTCTTTTTACAAGTTCCGCAGAAAGGGCTCTACTGGTCTGCCTCTGTAAACTAGTAACTTGAATGTTTCTTGACTTAGCTGCAATTTCTTCCTCTCTCATTTTTACCTCATGCTTTTTTTACGTTAGAACCACTTGGATAAGCTCTACACTTGTAAAGGTAACGATCCCCCTTTCTTCTATCAATGTTTATTAATTAATAAGCTCAATAGGGCTGCCATACTTTTATCGCAAAAAGGGAGAACAATTTACGACTGTCACTTACTTAGTGTATTAGTTATACTTAAAAAGCACATAACGAATAGTCCTATTGATAAGTCTTAAGCATTGAAGTAAGGTGTCCAGTTTAGATGATGTTTCACTCAAAACACACAAAACAAAACCCTTCTTTAGTTGTCCAATTTAGCCCATGAATATTTTGCAGTTTTTTTTCAATTTCTTTGAAATGTAGAATCGCCTTTAAGAATATTATGAAACTTCTTGCATAAAACATGTTTCAAATTACACACCAGGTTTAATAGAGTAGAAACTGGTTCAACCAGAAAGATGTCTCTTTCTTTTAGGTTTGTGGATGCATCAAGGAAAAATTATTTCCATGTCAGTTTGCTGAAGCATTCAATTGTATTGCAAGTTGCAAAATATTTTGCCCATCTTCCTGTTCTATCATTGTACATTAAATTGAATTTGGTTGATGCTCTGTTTGCACGAACTCAAACAAGCTTTGGTACTGGTCAAACAGTTCACGTCAGCTTCATCAATAGAAACGGTTCTATGAAGCAGATTCTACTTACATGGTTCATGATTTTCCCATTCAGTTGTTTGCAAACGCAGGAATTTAGTCGAAGCATTTAAATTCAGAAAACAAAGCGATCCATTTAACCAGATGTGCAACACAAGATTTTACAATACAGGTACATCTGACATGAATAAATCACAGTCATGATCCATGCCTTCTCTGAGTTATCTTGGTGCTGACTTAACTTGGCTTGATTTGTATATCTGATTGTCTCCTCTGTTTCCTTACCTTCACAGTGGCGAAACAAGATGCAACCTCAACAAATGATGCTTTTGACTTCTCAATACTCTGAACTTGCTCATTAAAAGCAAACACAAGTGATTGCACGTGTCTCAATGTGTTAAACAGAATTCGCTCAGAGAGTTTTCAAAAAAACCGTTTTAGAACAACAGTTGGCTTTTTGATGGACGTGAAGTATGAATGTGAAGCTGGGTACATTTGAAGCATCGTTGGCAGCAGGCTAGGATGAAATGACAACCACCTGGTAATATTGTGAGAAATAAGTTTTTGGTACTCAATATCACAAAGTCACAATAGACTTTTTTCTCTCTTTTGCGAACTCTGCAAATGCAACCACACGTAATTCACTCAGCTTCAAAATCATTTAGTTCTTTTCTGAAAAAGGGATCTTTCTGACGCATTTCTTCATATTTTGGGATTACTGATGAGCTATAGGCCTAGTTACTAGACACTATTACACTAGGCTATGTGCAATACACTGATCACTATATCATGGTTCATCAGCAAAGCTAGCGCAGTATAATGGAATCAGCAATCCGCGCTCTAATGTTAGTCATTGAGATACTGAAAAAAAGTTTTACCACTGTTATGTGACGATTAATGTGAAATCAATCCCGCCTTTCCAGCCGGAGTTAACCCAACCAAAACATATATTAATTAGACAACTCGCAGGCCTTCCCATAAACTAAGCTACGCCACCAGCTCTTATCTTGCTGACGTTGAGTAGGGACGACTTACTGTATATAAATACAATATATCATAGATAATGACGAAACTGACCGGGGACAGAGAGGCGAATTGCCTCCCTGGCAAGTAAAATGTGAAAGCCGGACTCCCACTTAACCTATATTTCAGTTTTTGTGTTAATTTGGTGGCTTTCAGAAGGTTGTTAATTTTTTGTGTTTTCGGATTATTTTCCGGTGATTTAGGGTTTCAGTATAGCCATCCACAAGCGGTTTCGCCGTCATTTCTCAAGTTTTTTTTTGCTGAGTGTTGGCTAGTGGGTCCCGTTCAGTGGCCAGTGAGCCCCTTTCAACTAAGTTTTCCACCCTGGATTAAACCTCTAGTTACGCAATGGATTACAGCTATGTAAAATAGGAAATGCAAAAAGGAGGACATTTTGACATTTTTGAATGTCCTAGGAGAATATTTAATTTCTCATAGAAATCGTGGACATGTACTTCAAAAAGAGGACGTATGGTAGCCGTACTGAACAATGCTATTCATATGCCACCTGTGCAAATCTGAGTAAGGCAGACGCAAAATGTACCAGAAACGAGTAGACGCAGAGACGTAAACTAACGCGTTGTACGTAGCTTGGACTTGCATTTTTCTAGATTCAGATACCTGACCGACTTTCAGGAAAACAATAAGCGTAATAGTTGTTTCATCACAATATCAAATAATTTTCGAGTGAAATACCATACGATAATTGACAGCGTCTACAACCAAACTTTCTTCGCTAAAATGACCAAGTGGCACCCATATATCGCACATATGGCTAAACACATGAACGGGCCCTGGGCCCGGGCCCCTTGGTCCCCCCCTAAATCCGGCGCTGGCCAGCAGCAGCAAATAAACCTCGCTGAAAGAACTGTCCCGACAAGATTCACTGCTAGAGTCAATATAATTTGAGAAATTGTGCGTTAGTTCTTTTCGAAGTTGGCAAATTATTTATTTTCAAAATACCGGCTTCGCGCACTGATTTTCAAAATACTGGCCTTTTACCTGCCTCTGCTAAATTAGCAGTAAACACTGGCCAGGCCGGTGAAATACCGGCCATCTGGCAACCCTACTAGCAGTTGGTACGATGAACCTGGTCGACTGGGAATTCCTGCTGTGTGAGTGGTCGTCGTTTGGGCTCTCAGCATTGTTTCGTCTCGGCTAATAGAGAAGACCATAGGCGTACGGGAGGCATTTTACTGGGCGGGCGGGGGCGGAAAACATTTGCCTTAAAAATAACAATTTGCCCTGAATCTAACTTTTTTAGTTTAATCGGAATGGAGCCTGAAACCTCTTGTAAATCCGTTTTGTACAGTTGCATTCGTTTATAACGGCTTCGTCTGTAACGTCAATTCGCCTATAACGCTACATTTTATTCGATCCCCATGTCATCTTTTACAGGCATTTCAATTGCTTGTAACGTCAATTCGGCAATAACGTTCTTTATGCAATCCTCTAGAGGTGCCGTTATAGGCAAATTCTGTAGTTACCTTGCTTGTTAACTCAAAGGGGTGAAGCTCCTTGCATGTTGTATTCTCCCAGACAAGAAGCTTTACGGAAATTGCCTTTACTGATGCAAATATGTACGCGATTTCAATGGCGCAACGCAAAAGTTAACAGCGACGGTTCCGGATCAAAGGATCTGACTCCGTGCACCTGCCTGTGTTATCGTTGCTGTGCGCTTGAGCAAGGAACTTAAAGACGCGCACGCAAAGAGGCCAAGCAATCTTCGCGTCCGTGCGGCCCGCTTCTACTAAAGATTACACCTCGGGAAATGAAACACGCACTCAAAATAAATGTGCCAGTGTGCCTATACGTATTGTCTCGTATTCGTATACTGTGGTTGTACCATGCACAGTACTGGACGATTTTCCTATAAACGTAGCCTATAAAACACTTTCCAAGTACTTTATACAAGTATTTTCATTTGTACCACTGGTCCAGATTACACAAACCGCCACCAGGGTTGGTCCAAATTACACACTGCATTCACGAAACTAACTTCAAAATTTCCGTACCTCAGCCAGTCAGCTAAAATTTGTTGTTAAGCACAATGCTGCAACAGATAAGAGAAGAGTTCTAGAAAAAGCACGAAAAACCTGGCATTAAAAAAAACGAGGGCTTGGTCCAGATCAAAGTCATTATAAACAGTCACGACTTCGGTCCAGATTACACACTACACTAGCCCAAATTACACGGATCACCCCCAAGTGAATATACACTGAATACACTGTATTGAAAATATTTTCACTGTTCAAGATTTTTGAGCAATTTGCGCTTGCTCCCATAAGCAGAGTTTCCCGTGAAATTTTTCACTGCATCGAATATATTTCTTATCATTCAGGATTTTTGAGCAACTCTGCGCTTACCCTGAAAAACAGAGTGTGCGCTGAACTTTTCACTGTATTGAATATACTGTTTACATTCAGGATTTTTGAGCAATTTACGGTTGCCCTGAAATATGGAGAGTGCCCTGAATTCACTGTATTGAATATATATATATATTTTTACAGTGACGTGCGGTGAGGTTCGTGGCTGGGGAGGCACTGTCTCTTTCATAGCGAAATTTGGGAGTATATGAATTGAATGGAGAAGCATAAGTTCACCACTCAACTGACTGCTTGCAGAATGACTATTGCTTATGCTTTTTATCCCATATAATAATTTGTTACACACACATAGGTACAGAGGCGATTCTAGATTTGAAAAAAGGTAAAATATAGCAGGGCTGAAATGAAGTGACCTGTCCCTACTTGTTTAACGGCTTTACTGAAAAGTTGAAACAGTCTTATAACTTGTGCATACATTTACAATGCATACAGTGATCAAATCGAGAATGCAGACCATCAGTTTGATCGGCAGCTGCAGAGAGGTTCAATGAAATACGCTAGGTGAAAGCACGATTGCGCGCAGTGCTGCAGATCACTAGTGCGCAATAACAGTGGCTTAACTAGAGGTTTGAGCCAGGGGGGAAACTCAGCTGAAGGGGGCCCATTGGCCACCGTTTGGATATGCAATAATTAGATCCTAAAACTCATATATGTTATTTCACAAAAACAGAAACTATTTGTCGGGTGATATAATAAGCTTCAATTGGGGAAATGATTTTAAAGTAGAATTTCACGTTTTCATGTAACATATTCTATCTAAAATTGATACCCATCAATGACTTGCGACTGGATAAGTTAAGCTTATGATTTGTTGTAAGACCCACCATACCCAGGGGCGTAACGACGCTATATGGCGCCCGGGGCAAGAAGCAAGTTTAGCGCCCTCGTGTTCGAACCTGAGGTCTTTAGGAAGCAAATGTTCTGTATTGAAAAAAGTACTGGTGACATGGTCGGGACTTTTCGGCGCTGCCGCAGTGATTCCGGGCCCGGGAATTGTACCCTCCTTCCCCCTCGTTGCGCCCCAGACCACACCTTAATCATGGTCATTAACTCCTAAATTAATTCCACTTTCTCCTAAGCACCAAGTGCTTGACTTAATGATGAGGCATGGGGGTGGATTTTGGCACTGCCTAAGGAAACAACAAAACAAATGTAGTGAGTCCAAAACGGAATTTTTTGCGCAGTTCATTGGTCTCTCTGCTTCAGTGACAAAAATACATTCATTTAGCAACTAAGAAGCAATTAATGCCGAACAAGTTTATCTAAGTATGGAGCTGCACACCAAACAATTTCAAATAGGTATGGACAGTGCCGTAGCAGCCCAACTCTGGACCCCTCCCGAAATGCCTACAGGGCCCCGCTCATGGTGGTTTCTAAAAAAATATTTCCAAAGCATTGCTCTATTAGCGTTACTAGTCGTCATGATTTACAGTAGTTGTCGCTGTAATTTATCTATCGTACGGCTACTTAACTGGCGGACCGTGGTCATACAATAAAACAAAAAAGTCACTGTATAGTGCCACAGTAGCACACATGAAAAATATTACATTACTATAACCATGAAAACGTCATAAACAATATCACATAATAATAGTATCAAAACGACTTGGAGCGAGTCTTTTGGCATGAAAAAGCCTTTATGGCATCATCCAAATCGTAGAGAGCGCACACATGAAGCTTCGATTGACAACATGACTAATGAGGATAGTCTGGTATCTGTTATATAAGACCTGTTGAAGGTTTTGATCAGCTTCAGCTTGCTGAAACTCCTTTCAACGCTGACAAAAGGATCGGGGCAGTTAAGCATAATTCGACATACAATAATTAGTCAGGGTAAACTTCATAATGACGTGTCTTGAGAATAGAGCTTAACAAAAGTAATTCGGTCATAATCATTGTCATTTAATTAACAACGATTATTTAGAAATGTACTGAAACGCAAATGCTAACAAAAATTTGCAGGACGTCAGAATCAAGCTTATTGTTCAGTTATGAAAACACTGTTACCGAAGAAACAAACCTGCGGCCGGTCAAAGCAGTGCGTAGCAATTGTTGTGGTTAAAAATGACCCCAACATACTGATTTATGTATGGGAAGAAAAATACTCCTCTGACACCTTGACAAGAAGGAAAATAACTGTTTGGATTTACCACCAAAAGAACAAGGAGTGACAACGAATACTTCGTGCTCAAATGAGTTTATTAGTATTTTGCTTAACTGTACTTGCTGTGAACTTCTATTACTGAACGTTGATGTTGCGTATTATGGGGAAGAAGATATAATAAAATAGGAACCATAGGCAAAGATAAAACGATTTATAAGCAACTACGGAGCACCATAGAATATTAAGAATATCGTGCAACCCAGGGCTGTGGTTTTCAGACATACAGAAAAGCCAGGTATCTGTTACACAGAAGCACACAGGAAACACCTGCAGCCAACGAATGGCATGAGAAAACACTGTGTTCATTGATGCGTGTAAGTCAATCATTACGTAACTAAGTGGGCAAAGTTGCTCATATAAAATTTTATGAGATTCTTCACATGGCATAAAAATATAATGAGAATGCATGTTAAAACATATAATCAATGAAGTTAGGAGTGCTGTATCAGAAATTGACTCATTGGATCAAGATTGACTCATTGGGTCGAAATCGACTCATTGGATCAAGATTGACTCATTGGGTCGAGATTGACTCATTGGGTCGGGATTGACTCACTGGGTCAGGGTAGGAAACATTTTTTCAATAAAAGGGTTGTGTCTTGACCTTTGGGGCTCTGGTCGTTTCCAGGCAGTTGTAAATTTTCAGTCGAAGGGCGAACTTGTGGGGTCTGGCAACTTCGGGAACCAGAATACACTTGTAGCTAACACTCAAAGGAGTTTTAGACTGAAATTGGC
>Ga0210059_1014100_pt1 | contig 11857 bp, 7 predicted proteins | sample Ectturendosymbi2_FD_188042 | JGI IMG/M metagenome (GOLD analysis project Ga0210059, IMG submission 188042) | Ecteinascidia turbinata endosymbiont from Florida, USA - Sample 2 (SPAdes) (version 2) | ecosystem: Host-associated > Tunicates > Ascidians > Unclassified | place: Key West, Florida... | reverse complement strand
CAATTTGCTATTGGTGCTTGGGGTGGTGTCGGCATAACAACCTTAAACCAATTAAATGTATTACACAACAAGATAATTAGAGCAATGACATACAGCTCTTTTAGGACAAAGATAACACCACTGTATAAGAAACTCAACCTTCTTAAGCTGAATGACATTTATAGCCTTGAATTAGGTAAAATGATGCACAAATTTCACTCTGGCAATCTTCCTGACAACTTCAACCACCTTTTCACCCCTGTAAATCAAGTACACTGTCATGCAACGCGTAGTGCAACTAGGGGTGCATATTTTTGGCAAATGGCCCACACCAAATACGGAAAAAGGTCTTTGAGGCTTCTAGGCCCTAAGATCTGGGAAAAGATTGATATAATTGTATAATACTAATTATGGCCAAATAAAATTAACTCAACTCTACGAACAAAACAATGTCGGGTGTACTTTTGGGTTTTGTCCTACACCTAACGAGCCTAACAATCTAGTTTATAACATTTTGTAAATTTATAAAAGTTCACATTTGTTATCAGTGATGATTCAGTAAATTTACCCCCTCGAAAGGTGAAATTTATCCCTGGGGGTAAATTTACCCCAGGTTAAGAACCACTGGTCTAAAGCAACAGTGTGCGATTTTCTTGCATTCCGATCTACAGCGAAAAAAAACAGTTGATAAAAGACAGAGGGTTTACAACAAAAGAGGGAAACGAAGCTTGCAAAACAAAAGTTATTGGGGCAACGACAACTCAATTGAAAACTTTTTTGCTTTGGCAAAAACTGTTTGACAAAATGCAGAAATGAACTTGCAAAATTGGGGTGTTGCTATCGATGACACCAAGGAAACGAATTCTTCAAAGTTAGAAAACCTATCATCATTTTTTAAACCAATGCAGTCTATTTAACTGAGTGAAATACAAGGCATTATGTCTCCTTAAGTGGCCATGATGTTCATCCACCTTGATCATGCTTTGCTTTAGGATATTTCATTATTGGTACAAGAATAAGGTATGACTGCATCTTTTAACAGAGCGATATCGCCGAAGCATCGACGTTTCGACCAGATCAAGTGAAGATGTGTGTTATAGTCAGGGCAGCGCTAGACACAGCTGTGTGTCAAATATTATCCTCACTAACGAATTCAAGGGAAACTTTCCATCAGTTCGTGGTTTTGATGTAGGTTTACATCTTCTAGTTTATTGTCAATAACTTCCTCATCTTACATCCAAGCTCTGTGCACCACTGCAAAGCAGCAGTATTGCCTGTGAAAAATACACACGGGATGTGTACCTCAAACGGATTACCTCGGCAGTAACCACAATTTTGAAACTTCGGAAGAAAAACATTTATACTCTAAATCAGGGGTCTCCAAACAACGGCCCGCGGGATTTCATCCGGCCCGCGAAACTATTTCATCCAGCCTCAAAGACACTTTATGAATAATGAAAAAATAATATATTTACGAAAAAAATGTTTGGTACATTGCAACATGTCTAGAAACATAAATAAGATGTCAGGCCCACGAACTGTTGTGCAAGAGCTTATGTGGCCCTCAGACAAAAAAGTTTGGAGACCACTGCCTAAATCATCCAGGGGTGTAACGAGGGGTGGCAAGGGGGGAACAATTCCCCGGGCGCCGAATCACTATGGGGGCGCCAAATCACTGCGGGAGGCGCCAAATCACTGCGGGAGGCGCCAAATGACTGCGGGGTCGCCGAAAAGTCCCAATAATGTCACAAATACTTTCTTCAATACAGTACATTTGCTTCCGGAAGACCTCAGGTTCGAACATGGGAGCGCCCAACTTGCTTCTTGCCCCGGGCGCCATCTAACTTTGTTACGCCCCTGAAAGCATCACATACTTTTGAAACCTTCTCCCAAAGTTTACATCACCCATTTAGAGTTACCGTGTTTGCGAATGCATCTTTCTCTTCTTGTGGAACGTGGTGATAGCGCGAATGATGCAGTGGAAAGTTGTCATTGGCACAACTAGACCGCAGCCGAATCTTTGCCTGAACATCAATTCTGCTTGACCGACTTTGTTGTGATTTTCTATTAAACAGAATCCAAAGATGTATCGCTACGAACGACTCGAGTGGGCAGAAAGTTTCAAAAACAGAACATTTAAATTTAGTCTAACTTCATTTTTGCCGGACGCTGCGCCAGAAGAAATCAGAAGGAAGTCTCTGAAAGCTTGATGGCATATTGCAGCCAAACTGAAATAATCCCAGTTTTGCCAGTGAAACTACTTCGAGGTATTTTCAATAAAGAGAAGCAAATAAAACGACACAATGTTTCAGGTTTTTAGTTTGTTCTTAAATTTTCTTTCACTTATGGTGGTACTCCTTTTTATGCCCAGTCCCTTTTCTGAACGCTGGTTATATTTAGCTTGAAACTCTGATTTTGTGTAATGGATCATCAGTTCAGTATTTTTGCTGACAGTGAACAACTAGCTCAAAAGCACCATCTCAGCTGAGTCCCGGTAGAAGACATCACAACTCAGCACAAGTACAGTAGGTGTATCATCTGTGGTTCACACAAGGAGCAGCATTATAGGCCATTGCAAGAACTCAGTTGATGGAGATTTCAGCAATGTTAGAAATACCGTGTTTTAAATACTGTAGTGTTACGTATGTGTAGACCGCAGGAGTCCAGTACCTGGCATTGAATAAAACTCGCAGGAGTGAAACGCTGTGAAGGTTGCTTCTATATTGTATGACGCTATAGCTGGTGCAATCAATTTGCGCTTTCGAACTGCACGAATCAGTGGATGTCCGCTCGATATTCGCATTCAATGGCAGTTTCCGCGCGCATGTTGCACGACAGACGTTCCGTAGCGTCAAAAGAAGAAAACAGCTTATCCACGAGTTCAACACTAACTAGCAGAAATGAACATGGAGTTTGACTTAACTACTGCCGTATTTTAGTTTTTTTTAAAGGATTTGGATTGGATTTGTGTTTAATAATTTTGTTTTGAACTTCTTCGCAATTTTCAGATCAGCTTCGAGACTGCAGGTTACTGTATTTAATCCATGAAGCTATGTGTAGTGGAGTTTCTCACGTCCATCGAGATTGTACATCGTGTTTGTTTTAAATCTTTATCCTTGACTACGGGCAGTGATACAAGTCTGCTGCCTTATGTATCATGTTTTCAATGCTAGGGAATTGATGTGACTTTCACTGATGTAGTACAGGGTATCTTTTCTTGACTCATGATTGTTACACGTACAGAAATATCTGCTACCTGGTAACATTTAGCACAGTTCATCATTGTCATGTGTAGCCTAGTGCTAACAACTCGCTTTGCTGCATGCCAGTTGTTCTTTCTGGTTTGATATCTTGTACTCTACAACTGAGCTTCTCATTGCTGGTAATAGCGATTACCTTGAGGGTTTTAAAGTGTCAACTATTACGGTGTTGCGAGTCAAATGTAGAGCATAAATTAACTTGAATTAGTTTCCAAGCTATTTTTTGTTTTGGAATTTTTCGTTGCATTTCGTCTAGCCTAACATTACGGAATGGGACATTTCGGCGGCAATGCCGTTTCGGCGACGCGGGTTCGGCGACGCTGTTTCGGCGATGCCCTTTTGGCGATGGGCGTTTCGGGGATAAATAAGTTAAAACATGACACTTGATGGGAGCGTTTATTATGTATTTCTTTAAAAGGTTAGCGTTTATGTTTAGGATTTAGGTTTAGATCAACTATGTCCAACCGAAATTGCTGACTGAGCCAAAAATTATGTCACTATCGTAACCAGGGCCGCACATTGAATGACTTACTTTAATGTCAGCAAACTAAATTTAGTTTCAGCTAATATACTGAAAGCGTTCCCATCCTAAGTGCAATGGTAACGACTGTTTGGCACCTTTAATCACTCCGTAAGTGTGATTTCATAGGCAAGTTTAGTGCCAATGGAACAAGGGTAGATATCAGAACTAGTAGAAAATTTTGAACCAAGGTGTCAGTGGACACGTCGAAATCTACCTGTACGCATGGGCATCGGAATAGGAGGGCAGGGGGTTCTTGGCCCCCCTGGATTTTGAAAATTTTAGCAAAAAAGGTTGTTTTCTTAGTTTCGAGTGGGAAAAAACAAATTTCACCACTTTTGATCCCCCCGAGAAAAACGTTTGGAAAAATCCACTAATGGCCTCCTTGAAAAAAATCCTTCCGACGCCCATGCCTGTACGCAGTATGGACGCAATAAAGTGGCACTGAGGACCACCTGTATCAAAAATGTCTAACTTTGTATTAAATTATCAAAAACAGGCCATGTTGTCAGTAAGTGGGTTACTGAACTACAGCGTTACCTAAACTAGGCCGCACAAAACCTTCGACCGGGCCTCATGCAGCCCGCGGTTTGGTCATAGGCATGAGTTTAGGACTGTTTTAGGGTAAGCAAACATCCTTTGTAGCCTAACCTTTGAAGTATTTCAAAAACAAACTTTCTTCGTATAAAACATTTGCGACCACCATCGCCGAAACGTCCCGTCGCCGAAACGTACTGTCGCCGAACCGCAACGCCGAACTGTCCTAGACCGTAACATTACACAGTGACAGATTTTTGGATTTAAGCAGGATTTGGACTTTGAAGCTGTCAGTTTTTGAATTGGGTTTTGATAAAAAATTGTTGGATCGGAGTTAGATTTGAAAAACATAAAAGCGTTCATCTCTGCCAACTTGTATGGTTTAGATGTATGGCGTGGAACATCGAAATTAGCTGGCAGCGACTTGTGTCAAGAACATTTTCTAATTGCAGTTTATGAGGTTGGCCAGGCACTAAATATTTGAAGTTGTTTTGACGGTCTCCCTAGTCCAGTGTTTCCCAACCAGTGGGCCATAGATTGCTACTGCTGGGAAATAGGGCGATTTCTACGTGAGCCTCTAAGCTAGCTGAATAAATATCTACAATATAGAAAACAACGCACAAAGGAAAATAATAGCCTTATGTTTTTTCCGAATGTCATGTGGTTCAAAATTAAAGCACTGGGAAAAGCCGCCCAATCGTAATTATTGTATTTTTGCTTCTTTTTCTAAGCAAAGAATATTCTTGTTTCCATTTAAGCACTACTTATTCAAGAACCGCTGATCATTTTCATTGGTTTCACAAAGTTGAGAAATCCAATGTTCTTTACGTCGTATGTGGCAGTGTGTACCATTTTTGCGGTAAGTACTGGAATGGTTGAAGGCAAAGTCACAGGTATAATTGCAAACAGGAATGCGGTAGTCGATGAGATAGTTTGTAATATCTTTCCTCGCAGTAACCTTAGCTATTTGAGTTTTCTTATCATTGTCTGATTGAATTACTTGGCCATTCTACTAAATGTCATAAACTCAAATTCAACAACACAAGTGTTTGTGTGGTTATCCGTGTTTCAGAATAGATCCAAACTTGCGCGTTTCTCAAAGCCTTATGAGAAACAACAAGGCAGTGGGTTTTTGTGTCATTATTTCTGATGCAGGCGTTTATCTAAAATCAATCTACGCCCAATGTCAAAGCCAGTCCTCATGACATCTGTTTTTAGAACTGCGTGTTTACAAAAACTTCAGTGATGCGTGAAGAGGTAAAATGATAGAATTTTTAAATAAAAACTAAAAACCTTGATTTTGTGCTAAACGTAGCTGAAAATGTTCTTTGAGAAGCACCATTCAAAATTGTATGCAAATTTAAAAAGCTCAAACGGCTTGTTCATCATTTATTTGGTAGTCAGTTTATAAGACTTGCGAAAAAGCTGCATGTGAAATAGTGGTCTTTTCACAGAACAGCTTTAGGTTTTCCAGTAAGCCCACAAGTTAGAAGTTATTCTTGTTAAAAATTAATATTACTCCAGCATGCCTCCTTTCGATGAGCATTTGCAGAAAACTCTGTTTGACTAATTGGTATATAACCCGTTGCCATGCATCATTCCGTCAAAACCTTTAGAACTTTTCGCCAGAATGTAAGGTTTTGATTTTATCTGATGGTGAAACTAGTTTCTGACTGACCCCAGTAATTTACACGAGTATTTTTCAGAAATCCGTGAATCCTCATGACTTGTGATTGCAAACAAACTAAAATTTCCATTTTAGATTTTCAACGTCGACCTCGATTCATATAGCGGTAATTGTTATGTGTTCTGGAAACCAGTACGATGCGAAGTTGGTAACCGCGCACCTCGACAAATGCTAGACACGACTAAGGAAAAAATCATTACGAAGCATATAACGATAAGTTTATCGCACAAATGCAAAACAGTTTAGTGCGAAAACCTGTTCCAAATTCAAGACAATCGTATCCCGGCCACAAGAGTCATCAGAAAAATTTTATTAGAGCTTGAATCAGAGGCGTTACTAAGGGGAGCCAAAGAGGCCATGGCCTCCAAATTTCTAACATATCTTTCGTTTTGTGCTTCGAGAGGCGGTGTCCTAAACAAAATAATGTTGCTTGCCTAAGATCGAAATATTTGGCCCCTTCCAATATTTAGGGCTGGCTACAAAGAAAGAATTTTTGACATATAAAATATTTTCTTTCTACTAACTTCCAATTCTGTTTATGGCGTAGTTAATAAAAATTGAAAATCTTTGTGGATGTTAGACTTACTCTGTTCACGCAAGCTTTAATTGTTAAGTCGATTCAGTTTGAGCTTCATTTGCTCAAAGAAAAATATATCCATGTGCGTTTTTTTAATCGCTTCCAAACATAGTTTCGTTGCCGCTTGCTTTTTTAATCTGCTAATTCAGGCTTTTACCGTGATTTTTAAACAGAAGCAAAATGCAAATGGTGCTTGTAAACATTTCGTTATGTGATCTATTGAATGCTCCAGTGTTTGAGATGGTGAAAGACTAAATGTTTGCGGGTACATCATTGTTTCACATTTGAAATGAAAGCTAGATTTTGATGCAAAACTGCATCTGCACCCGGACATGTTGGAATCTATATCTACAACATTGTATTTTTATATCAATTTTGGTATGGCATAATATTATACTGAGACCCTATTTGTCGTCACCTCTTTCTCGTACGAGGTTTGTAATTGGGCAATGCGTGAAAAGCATCCATTTCACTAGCTTGTAAAGTTTATAAAAGTGCTTGATGCCCATCTGAAATATGACAGAAACGCATTTCCAGTTACTCATAAAGCGCGTTAGACTGACTTGGTTCCTTTTCAGATAAACTCTGGACTTTCTGAGGATTCATACGACTATTTATCAGCATATGAGGGCATCACAGGTAACTATTGCAAGGGTCAGTTGTTGGGCTATATAGCGCAGTGGTTCTCAAAGTTTTTTCATATCTCCACCATATAAACTCAAACACTGCCAATTCCTCCCCAACAAAACTCACAAAAAAGATAATTGCAAAAATTTCACACTATCTACTGTGAATAAAAAAATAGACTTTGGTACACGAAAAGCGGAAGTACTAAACAGCCTTATAATGAAAATCACGGCCAATGGAAACGATATCAACGACACATTGCAAACGTTTCGATAACTCCTGTTATCATCATCAGTGCATTGCAAAATGAACTGCAGTGATCTTGCTGCAAGTTCTTATGGTCAGTCAGGAGAAAAGGGCTGTGAGAAACGAAAAACGCGAAGGGCTCTTTCGGTAGTGACGTAGTGGCGCGAAACTTACGTAGTCACATGACTCAGCTGGATACTTGCCGAGAGTGATGGCGCGTGATGCCTCACTCATGACAACCCCATCTAAACTAACCTCGTTGTGCAGTTTTTTTATGTGTTGTATAAGTAAATAATAAAAACTTAGGGTTCTTTCATCCACAGATTTGCCTCCCCAATTCCTCCCTTGAACAAATTTCCTCCCACGAATTAAAAATTCCTCCCTTAGAGAGCCAGGTGGCACCCGTCTGTGAACCAATCGGCTAGCCTGTGTAATGAACTTCCTGGTTGCTGATGGTTGCGTTCAGCAAAGCGTGGTGTTGGCCAGCGGTGTAACGAGGTTAGATGGCGCCCGGGGCAAGAAGCAAGTTTGTCGCCTCCATATTCGAACCTGATATCGTTCGGAAGCAAATGTACTGTATTGACAAAAGTACTTGCGACATTGTTGGGGCTTTTCGGCGCCCCCATGGTGATTCGGCGCCCGGGGAGTTGTGCCCCCTTTTCCCCCTCATTACGTCCCTGGTGCTGGCATTCGCGCAGTCTTTTATTGGGAGCGTTTGTTGGGTAAATGGCTTTATTACGGTTTCAGTGGTTTCAAAAAACTTCCTCGTAACACTGGGTGTTGTAAGTCGCTATTTAATTTATTTCTCTTCTGTTATCGAAAGCACGTATAGTGGCCTCATCAGATTTATTGCGCGCTTGGTCTCCGTTACTTGACCATTTGATTTATCTGTTGTGTGAGCTGGTAGCGTCACACATTGGTTGCTTGTAGTTTGTGTATAATTCTTTTGTTTGCTCATTTGCAGTTATGTTAAATAAAGCTCACTTTTAGTTCGGATTAATTCATAACAGTTGGAACTTTTTGGGTTTCAGCCAAGGACCCAGGGTGGCAATTCCTATCTCCGAACAAACATGACGCACCCTTAAGTGACCTAACTCTTTGAAATTGCTTCTAATAATAGATGTCGTTTTTGCTCTTTACTTTGTTTTCAGTGTATTTTGGCACCCTCTCTCTTTTGCCTCCTGCCAAACAGAAGGTTTAGATCCACCTCTGCTGGCTTCGGTCCATTCAAAAAACGTGGTTAAGAATTCAGTCTGATTAGTGTTTGCTAGGAGCATATGTAATGCCCAATTTTAGTTTCTTTATTATCATACTTTTTGTTTCTGGCAATTACCATCCTGAGTGATCCAAAACTAATACAAAAAAATCAAAACTGAAAGGGTTCCAAAAACGTTTGTCAAAACTAGTTGCGTGAAGCCTAATTGTAAACAAACCAATGAGGTTCTTCATTTCGCAGAAGCCGGGTATGGGTTTGAAGCAATGCACGTTTTATTGGGAACAGGTGTTTTTTCATTTGTTGACTTCCTCAAAAAGAATGAGTAGTTTTAGACCCAGAGCTAAAAATTCCTTGAATCAGCCTAAAGTTTTTTCTTCTTGTTGCTGCGCATTATTTGGTAAAAACGATCTATGGTATTCAGTTAATAGACGTTTCATGCTGAGTTCCACATGAGAAAACTATAAAAATAATTCCTTTAATGATCAATGACCAACGTATATATTGAGATGAAAGAAAATTTAACAGCTGCAAAATGCACATGAACATTTGCTCTCCTAAATGTCGATCATTTTGATTTTGATCTATTTTAATCGGAAACATCGTCCTTTCCACTGATGTTTGAAAGCACTATATAAGCTCTACGGTGTCAGACATACAGTTTGAAGAAAAGCACAATGATTTTTTGCATAATTTGGACTGACTCCAACAAAATTATGATAAACTTGATTGACGACATGCGAAGATGTTCAGAAACGTTGTAGCGATAAATCATGAAAGAAAGCAATTTTGTTTTAACATAACTAATATAGGAAAATTGGCGCCTAGGTCATTTCACTTACTATTTATTTTCAGAAACTTAACCTGCGACAATTTCATTTCAGATGAAAAATGTGTGAATGAGGTTTCATATTGAGCTCAAGCACACATTTATTTGTGAGATTTTTCATCTGCTAATCAGTCATGGGGATAACGTTGCAACCGGCCATGAAGCTGCAGTCTGCGATTTTTGCAGTTTTCGGGAGACTGGAAAACCCTTTAGCCATCATTGTTCGCAGGTCCACTTTGGCCAGGAGTGGTGACGCATGACAGGGCTCAGCTGTGATGGAATTCGTTCCTTTCAAGGACAGACCGAGCTCTTCAGCCATGCAAAGTATCAGTTCACGTATGGGTAATCGATAAGCGCGTGGGAAATATTCTTCCACTCTGGCAGCCCCTGCAGTTAAACCTGGCCCAGATGTATTGGCCACCTTCGGATTCTGAGACTCAAAACTATTGTCCTCTTTGGCAATGGCTCTGTCACACACTAACATGCAAAAGGGAAACCAACCTGGAGCACAGAAATACAAAAAATGTTATTTAGTAAGATGTGTATGGCAAAAGCTGATTACTGTTGGTGGAGAGGTGCTGAGCTTCGAAATATGTGTACAGGGGACAACTTCTCAGATCCATCCCAAGACTTTGTTCAAAACAACTCGATATTTATTGCCACAACAGTCAATCGTCAATCTTTGGATGTTCTGTATAAAGAAGCGAATAGTTCCTCACAAGAGGTAGTGGATCGGCTAAACGAAAACCCTGATGACTATTGGACGTTGGACCAAGTGCGGCATGAGATTAACAACCTATATTTGCGTAAGTTCGCTTGAAGTGGGTACTGATTTTCTTCTGTTTGCGCAAAGAGATGAAGCAGTGTATCGTACTACAGTAGTGTATCGGTTGTCACCCAGGTGAGCTAATAGTCGAAGTGGAGAAAACGAAAATATTTTCCGGCAATGAAAACAATGTTTTCAGTCTATTTAATTATGTTATTATTTTCGTTATCTGTCTCTAGTGTGTTCTTTTTTGCAAAATAATGTTAAACATCCCTGCTGTATCTTTGCACTTGTCATCCATTCAGCACATATAGTACCTTATGCAACGTGCTCAGGCGTCCTTTGCGCTTTGCTCTGCAGATTCTCATCTTTCCAACAACGATTCGAAGAATATTCGTTCACTTCTCGATTTTATCACGGATAGCATACATAAGGCAATTAATGGATCCCGCAATCCAGCATTGTACAAGGTTTTCAAAGAATCAAGGTGAGAAATGTCGTGATAAATGTACATCACAGTGTTATATGAGTCAAACAAAGATCTGACGAAGTTTTTAATGGATTTAACTAAAAAATTCGCGTGGATTTTGTACCCAGTGTTTTTGTGCGTTATTGTTATAGGTAAAAAGTAAAGCACGCTTTACTTATATTACCAGGGTCAAATTCAACAATCTTTTCATAACATATAGAAAGAACACATCGTTGGGTTAAAATGTAGAACTGTCAAGGCGTATTCATTTCGTTGTTGTGGGGAAGGCGGCCATCTAGGTTATAGGCCTATCCATGACACAGTGTTTGTAGTTGTACTCCCAAGAATTATTCAAGGCTTTCGAATTATATTATTGTTCGCAAATTTTACGGATTTGTGTTGAGTGCAACAATAATAATTTTTCCTCAGAAGTTGCATATTGAAACCAATAAAAGATAAAATAACGAAGTAAACGCAGGATTAGGCGTAAGAAGATTTGCTGTTAGCAGAACGACGTTTTGACCAACAACGTTGACTATACTCAGTGGCGTAACTTGAAGCTTGAGCCAGGAGGAAAAACTTAGCTGAAGGGAACCCGTTAACCGACACTCAGAAAAAAGTTGAGAAATGATAATGAATCCGGATGTGGATGTCCACACTAATGCCGAATTTATCGGAAAACACTCCGAAAAACCAAAAAAAACAACCTACTGAAAAGCAAAAGGATACTAAGTAACGAAATATAAGCAAAGTAGGGCCCGATTTTTACACTTAGCTGGCAAGGGGGGCTGCTCACGCCCATACCCGTCAGTTACGTCACTGACTATACTGGACACCGTTTCGTTGGTCCATGTGGGACGCCGTTCGTAAAAAAGCTTAAATCGGACATGTTTAGCACAAAAAAATTGCTAATTCACATGGATTTAGCTAAATCGGCGCAGATTTAGTTAAATTGGATACTGTCGTGCCCTCTGATTTAGCTAAATCGGCGCAGCTTATCCATCCTTTAGTGAATTAAATTGTCGTGCACTCGCCTGCGAATTCTACTAAACACTATCTGCAGAAAGCCAGGCTTTAATTCACTAAGGACACCGCTCAATCATGGAGCTGAACAAGCGAGCAATGAAACTGAAACAAACACAACAGC
>Ga0210059_1014099_pt1 | contig 11858 bp, 5 predicted proteins | sample Ectturendosymbi2_FD_188042 | JGI IMG/M metagenome (GOLD analysis project Ga0210059, IMG submission 188042) | Ecteinascidia turbinata endosymbiont from Florida, USA - Sample 2 (SPAdes) (version 2) | ecosystem: Host-associated > Tunicates > Ascidians > Unclassified | place: Key West, Florida... | reverse complement strand
GAAGTCCAGTGGGATCACTATTATACATCACACTCCTAAGTTTGGAATACCTGTTGATATGGTACAATTTCTTTTGAAGCTTTTGTTGAAACAGAAAATTCTTGTTGTGTACCACGATTTCCATTGCTTGCTAATTGCTACAAAGTTCTTGACAGCCAAACTTCATTCACTTTATGTCAGGGAGTCGGAAATTTTGGAAAGGTCGGAGTCAATCTTACCTCCGACTCCGCAACCCTGGCTGTGAGCGGTTGCAGTGCCGATATCGTTATAGAAAAGTACAGGAACGGTTGTGGTCTGTCAACCAAGCACACCCAACCTGGAACTATGAGCTTGGAGCTGTGGTTTCCGCAGGTTCGGGCTGGAAGTGCAGCACCAGTGACAAGCAGCAGAATCATTATGTTCTTTCCAGCCGTGTACATGGAGTGGATTTTGGATTTTTTGGATCAGCACTCCTGCTGCCTCCAACAGGATCAGGAGTGAGGTTTTCTTTGCTGTAGCCGGAGTCGAATTGGATTTTGTGTTTGCTGAAAAAACGTTGCTGGTCGTTTGCTTGACCATTTATGCGAAGTCAAACAGGTGTCGGATTGCTTGTGTCATGTTGGTACCGGATCCGGAGCGAATTAGGATAGAAAATTTGTAAAACAGGATTCGATACGACTCAAAAAGATCAGAGCCCGCACGCCTCTACTTCATCCTAGTGCTGATGAGACGCAGCTTACTTATGTGGAGTTGGTCTGGATTTGCAATGTAAGGTAATTTTCGGTTTAAGATTGGTAGAAAGTGTATGGGCTGTATTCCAGAACGCGCCTTGAGCGCACATTCTTGACGTGACGCTTTCTCAGCCTCAAATCAGGAATATTGTAGAATATCGTTTTGAAGTAGGCCTACTGTTGTGAATTGCGTTAGAGTTGAAACCGGTTTTAAAAGTCAAGTCCAAATTCGTGCTTGAGCTCAAATCTCAGGTAAGCTTCTGGAAAATACCCTTATCTCCTATGATTAAGCTTGACTTATTTAATTTTGTTTAATTTTAAGGCACAAAATATGCACCCAGTGTTTCAGCAAAACTTCAATTATGGCTACTTGCACTTAACCTTTGAAGATTCTTTCACGCAAACGGTAATCGATCGCAGCATCGTTCGATTGGTGGGTGACGTCAAATAACTGTATGAAGTATTTCCAGGGATAAAAATTGCCGGTCCAAAGTGATAAGGCACTCCTTTTCCTAGCACGAAGTGTGATGTGATATGATCTGTTGTTTGATCAGCTATGATGCCTCTGCTCTCGATACTTATTGCAGTTGGTAAATTGTGACGTTATTGTAAGACCACCAGCGTGGTGCGAAACAAATGTGCTTTTTCACTGAATTACTGCGAAGAGAATGTTATGCGTCTGAGACAAGGGCAGATTGCAGTGCAGGCCCGCAACCAAGAGGACGGAGGGAATCGGACAATTCTCCCCAAAAAATTTTCAAAAATATTTTGAAAGTGCCAATAGGTTTTGTAGTTGTGAGTTACAACAACAAGTGACAATCATTTTGACCCCCCTCCGAAATTTTCAGCTTGTTGCGGCCCTTCTGCAGCGGATGAGCAAATAACGAGCTGATTATTGTTACTCCAGTCGGATTGTGTGCATTTAACTTAAATACCAGTGCCTCACCCGTCATTCACCCCATAGTATATCACTGCAACATAGCAATATACAAAAGTCTCACAACTGGTTTGCAGAAAGAGAACTGTCACACGTCAACAGTCCGCGCTATCGTGGAAAACGTGATGTTGTTCAGTCTTTTTGAAATCTTTGTTAGGAGTTGCAACTTGCAATACCCCACTAATCACAGTCACGAGCCGCCATTGGGTGTTGGCTTCGTGAAGGGTGAGTGCTTTCACCACTTCTCTTCATACTCTATGAATTTGATAGACAGTCACAGTGGAGTCGACGATGGTGTGATTGTTGGATACTGCAGGATCAACAGTTTGCTTTTTGCGGACGATTTGGTACTGTACATTGTCTGAACAGAGGCTTCAACATGCACTTGATCGGTTTTCTACAGCGTACGACAAAGTTGGAATGAAAATTAGCTCTTGAAAGACCGATGTGTAATGTCTTTCCAGAAACCCACGATAATATATGCTGCAATTAAGTGCCAGTGCACTGCAGCAGGTCGAGAAGATGAAATACTGGACCTTGGGCCCTTGGGGAGCAGGGCAGGCCCTAGCAGGTGCAGGGCCCAAAGCAAGACCTAGGCGCGGGGCCCCTCTGAGCAGTGGTGTTATGACCTCATCTTGCTCAGTTAATCGTACTGCAACCGTTATGATGAAAATGTTTTGGCTAAATGACTATATGAATATCAAAAAACGGAAAATTTGGAGTTGATCTGTTTGACCTGCATGTACCAACAGTTTCTTCTATTTGGAAGGGCGCGGGGATAGCTCATGTGTCTTCAGTTACGTCCATGTTTAATGACTAATATCATGCTGCTGTGGTGAACATTAGACAGTGTACCGCTACCACTCATAATTAAGCCGAAAGTTGTAAAGGAAGCTCTGCAATGGAGATCCGAGCGCCGAACCCATGTGCAAAGTTACGTCAATCAAACCGAACGGACAAGCGAATTTAATTTACAATGCATTTCACCCTTGTTGAACGGCACCGTCTTGGAGAAAACTGCTAACATGAACTGATTATACCTTTCTCGCTTTCGGTAATCAACAACCGCAGACACGTTCTTGTATAAAGGGAATGTCTGGGCGCACGATCAGCTATCCGTTTTATGGTGCAATACACGAAAAAACAGACCTCACAAGAGATCAACCCATGAATCCGCCCGAGGTTTCCCAAAAGCTCAATTTTATAGTTATTCTTAAAGCATTGACTTGGAATGCAAACCGTTTTTTTTATGAATCAGAAATGTGATGTACAAAGCTTTTATAACTACCACGTTACGGTCTTACGGATGCAGAAAGAAACACCAATCAAACGCAATATATAATGTGCATGGTTGATTGATGAAAACAGAAGCGTATAGCCGCCCAAAAAAATGATAAACAGGGACGAGTGTGCTGGATGACATTCATTCACAGTTTTGCCTTGCCTAATTAAGCTGCAGGGCAGTTTTAAGTGTCCTTTACGTTTGTGAACCTGGACTTTGAAGAAATGGCTTTTCTGCCTATTTACGTTCGCAAATAGCCAAAACACAATGAAAGTTTGGTGGCGCAGTAAATGATAAAAGTACTTACACGACCGACAATAACGCATAACAGTTTTATGGACAAAGAGGCAATTTTAAGCGCGAACACTGCTCAAAATTTTGCGCTAGTTTGCAAGAGATTTTTGGCTTCCACGTGGTCAACCTCTCATCTTTTGTCCTTTGTTTCAGTGTCATAGAGTTTTTGACAAAATATTAAAATATGTAATTTATGTTAAAAACTGCCGTGAAGCAAAACTTCCAGCCTTTGTCAAAATGCAGATGACCTGCAACCAACTAAAAAATTTTCAAAACAGAAGGATCTTTTGAGAATGAACAATACTACGTTGGCAGTATTACCATCAAAGTTAATACGATAAACACTCGTCTTGACCTGTTCAATGCGAGTTGAATCACTGCACATCTTGTTTGCAATAGTTGTGGGTCTACTGCAGTCTTAACTGGCACTAGTAACAAATAAGCTCCATCCACAAAGAGTGGGACATGGTGGAGCGCAGATATAGCGCTGAACACTTTTGATAACGGTCGATAATTTGTGAAAATTCATCGTTCGTTCATACGAGATAGTTGTTTGCTAACAGTGAAATGTAGAAGCCATTTCAACAAAACTCGGAGTGCAAGGAGTATCTGGAAAAAGTGAACAACCTACCCAAAAACCCATGGCGCGGGGCTCAATGCAGCAGCATCGGTTGCATCGGCTTAAGGCCGGCCTTGTTGGGGAGGTATATTCACGAGTGACTGAACACGGAACAAGCAGATTGATACATAGATTGATAAGGCGAACGCAGTTCTGCGTGAGCTTTATCGCTCTATGATCACAGATGGGAGCTTGCAAAAACCACAAAGTTGTCTGTCTTTGCTCCGATCCTCACCTATGGTCATGGATCTTGGGTAACGACTCAAGTGCAAGCGGCAGAGATGGCATTCTTACCAAGAGTTCAAGGTATAACACTTCGCGGCAAAGTGCGCAGCTGTGAAATTCGTAAAACCCTGAATGTCGAACTACTTCTACTCCGAATCGAGAGTTCTCAGCTACGTAGGTTCGGCCATGTATCTAGAAGGTCCCAGGAATGCTTGGCAAGGCACGTTCTGCTGGCTACACCCAAGGGGAAGCGCCGTAGAGGTCATCCAAGGAGCAGGGAAGACATGGAGTGACTACATCTTCGACCTGGCTTGGTCCTTTCTTGGTGTGGAGCCAGCAGAGCTATCTGAGATTGTTGTAAACCGTGAGGTATTTCGAGTCTTCCTAGGGCTGCTGCTCCCGCTTTCCCTCCCCAGACCAAAAGCGGGTATAAAAATGATTGAAATGTTGCAGAGGGTCGTCGGAATAAAAGTTAAGATATTTTTCAGTGTGCGCCTGTTTTCTATAAATGGATTCGTGCAAGCCAAAGGTGCAGTTACGGGATGAAGGGTGGTGGAACTCAATTATTGCTTTTTTTCAATACTTTTCGTAACTATGTTCGCTAGAATAGGAGACACCGATGGGTAAACCCTTTGGCGTCCCAAATATCAGTTTAAAAATTTTACTTTGGATGAGAAATATAATGCTTGCATGCAAATATCCCCTTCACATACATCTTGCACAGACCAGTTGGAACGTTCACGAACGTCAAACGTTTCAGTCTGTCTTTGCTTGGATATTTACAGCTTATTGGTAGAAACGTTATTGAACAATGACACGACCTCAAACGATACCAAAATCTCTTTATCTTCCACTCGCACGTCCCTAATCGAGCTGCCAAAATCAGTTGGGATTTATGCGCATACATTCTGCGTTACCAACCAGTGATGCCCCAAGAGACTGACACCCGTTTTAGACAGAGTAGATGGGGGATCCGATAATGAAACAAATGGACGTAGTGGAACATCAGGTTTGTAAATCTTATGTTGGCTGTTTTGTGTAATTTTATTGCTATCGAAGTCTGGAAATAAACCTACAAGTCGGATCTTTTTTAACATCTGCACATGTTTTTATAATTTTGTTGCATTTTAAACAGTTTTATCATCGTAATCTTGTTTCTTCACAATGACGGTCATGCTACCTGTGTCAGCCTTAATAAATAGTGTAGCTGACTGTTGATGAAGTTGTTTGAGGGCTTTCGATTTCCAAGGTCTCAAATTGCTGTATATTGAGTCGTGACAATTTGTGACAGAAGCCACTTCACTTTGCCCTTTGAAGCGTAAAACAGTAACAAAAATGTCTCACTGTTATTAATTGTTCTCTTGCTGCGAAAGCTGTAAATGCACATCTTCAACTTCCTTGTAACAAACTACAGTATAGTGACGCAACAGGTCTGCAAGTTACTTGCCACGCAGCAGCTTCGCCTGCATAATCACACACCAACCACAGCTGAGAAACCATAAAGCAATCAGATGCAACTTTCGGCAGCGGTTACCTCGAGCGATTCCACGAAGGCCGCTGAGCACGCGTGATTTCTTCATTTCATTCTCACTTCACCTGCAGTTTCTTTGTGCTAAGCCCTTTCACATGCATTACCAACAGAAAAAGTTAAGCAGCTTATGCTTGCAAGTTCGTAGCTTTCTCAAGTAAACACAACAGAAAATTCAAAGATATAGAAAACTCCCTGCATACAAGAAAAGTAAGCAAAGAATCTTTTTCGACGTTCGAATCGCTACAACGTTGAAAGCGGCTCTCAACTTTTCTGCATTTTATGCAAATATCGCAGTGAACGCGGGGCCGTGCTTTCCTGAACAGTTCACGAGCTTGCGCAAAACGCAATTCAACTATTGTTCACATTGGTGAGACTTTTGTTTTGTGGCGCATGCGTCAAAGAAAAAATGTGTCAACCCTGCAGGCTATTGCGATTTTAATTTGGCAAACCATTACTGTTATTTCACGTAGTCTCTCTCCATCACTTCGAAAATAACTTTTACCGAAAGTAAGTTCTTAACCGGAACAGCGGTGAGTTTAGAAAATTTATGCGGAGCTTCGCATACAAATAAACTGGATATCGATGCAAAAAAATGATAATTTTTGTACCATTATGTAAAAAAGAAAGATGTTATCTTTTATAAAAACAAACGGAAAAGGCGGCTTTCGCTTGGTAGTATTCTCAGGTTTCCCGCTGTACAACTTAACAAACGGTCTCACAGAGTTGCGACTTGCACGGCATACTGTTCTCAGCATAAACATCGGCAATTCACATTTCTGAAAAAACCAAGAGGCATCCTGCCTGCGAATCAGATGATACCAAGTTCATGATGTTGAGTGAGTCGCAACGGCACACCTGTTCACGGTCGACATTTTGGACTTGTTCTGACTGAACGAAGAAAAGCGTTCACGCCAGGTACGAATCGTAGATTTGCTTATCTTTCAGCGACAGCCAAGGTCGTTCTGAAGGACCGAATGCGAAATCAAGTTAAGGTACAGTACAGAATATAACTTTGCGTGATTGACGCACTTCCAGTCAACAAAGCCGACCCAGCTCCTTGGTAAAATTAGTCACGAGAAACATTACATATAAAGGATTAAATCCTTAAGTCTCGCCAAGTTATTAGAAAGTTCGCTTCCTTAGTAATATGGGGTAAAATGAATTTTGGTGCCTACAGCATGCATAAAAGTGCTTTGAACTCGAGTAGAAAAAGAAAAACATGAGCACTTGATTGTGACCTATTTTCAGTGTTGCCAAGGTTGTGGTTATCCCACTTTGTCGGGCTAGTCATTAATGCTATTTTGTGCTTAATCTTTCCAGATGACTGGTATTTTGGGGCTACTTGTGAAATTTGTTACAGTAAAAAAATGTTACCTACATTTTACCCCCAACGATAATAAATTGTCGTACTGAGTTTATGGTAAAAACGTTATATCGAAAATAATTATCAAAGAGGAAAGGTGCGAATATTTATCATCATCGTTTAGCCTTGGATAAGAAAATCACAGAAAAACACGAAATATGAAAGGTGTTATTTACGACACACTCGTTTATAACTATGAGCGATGTATATTTGCAGAAAAAGAAGCAAAATGTTAATCGAAATCTTACGTTAAAAATAAGACCAAGTTATTTTGTTTTACACATTTACGATAAGCTTTCCACAACCGTGATTAAAACACTGCTGAAAAACTGCTTTCAAAGTTTCAAAGTTCAAATAAGACTTCTGCAATACGTTCAAACACGAAAGTTGGTTTCACTGCAAAAAAAATATAATTCCGTTTTATATGCGTTGTGTTAACCAATTGGGATCCAGTTTTTTTTATTCTTGTAGGTTCGTGCCACTTCTCTAATGAACCTTCTTCAAAAATAACTTTTGAAAACATAATCCTAAATCTGAATACAAACGCTTGGAAAGCCACAATCGTTCATCATGGAGCACTGTAAAATCAGATGTCGAACTCTGCGCAGTGCATTCATTCAAATAAAATGTAAGAATTTTTAAAAATGAAGCAGCATAAATAAGTGTCAGGCAGTTCTACCATGTTACGAGCCCCGATTTATATAACAGAGAAAGTAATGTATACTTTCTTTGTAGACGACTGGCAGCTGCTGTGCCACGGAAACAGCAAAAGTCATCAAGCACGCGAGCCATTTTCACACACTAAACGTAACCTTTTTACAGCAAGCGACTTGGCAAAAATGACTACCAGTAAATTATTGCTTTTATAACAATAGTTGTGATCTGATATTCCGATAAGAAAGCCCAGAACCACTGTCAGATAATAATTTGCCACATCTGATAAAGAAGTAAGGAAAAACTTCATGGGGTAGGAGTCATTTTAACCCAAACACATCGTCTTTAGAAAGTAGGACTACTGGAAAACACTTCCTAGTTTTCGAAACAACCAAGCATGTATAATCTAAAAGTGTTTTTTGATAAACAAGTCATGTATACAGTAAGAAGAATTAAATTGTGAATTATTTCACAGATACAAATAATAAGCTTTTGGTTTTGTATTACCTTAAAGTTTTCGTCTAAGTTATTCAAAACGGAACAAGTTTCCTATCCATCCACGATCATTGCTATATAAAGAAAGTTAGCATGAAGGCATCAAGGTGATGAAGTTTGCCCGTCAGAGGTAAACTGCAGCGTTGATAAGAAATAAGGCTCGTGTCGTGAAGCAGAAACAACGAGTTAATGATACAAGCGTTTTGAAAACCGTTTGGCCTCACGTCAGATGTTTTGTTGCGTCTGCCAAACACCTGGCTGAGCAAACAGCACAGCAGTTCATGTAAAAACGGTGCTGGGTAAAGCAACGAAGCTAATAATCAGGCTCCTAGAAAGCTTCACTTACTACAAATATACAGACATGCAGCGCAGACGTCCAATTGTCATAAAGAAAAGTGCAAACTAAAACTTGAAAAACTTGATCGTTAGTGAAACTAACACATAACGTACAGTTAGTTGCCGTGAAACAGCACTGTTTTCTTGATTTAGATTAGATTTTATCGAGCACGGAGACCAAATCTCTGCCAAGTGGAAGCTCCAAACCTCTGAAATGTTATGCACACAACTCTTCAACAAGACTTTCAGACGCTCGACCTACTGCACAGTTTCAGGCACCCCGCTTAACCTTCGTGATCAGGACCCACAATTTAAAACCTTCATACCAAAGCAGCCCCGCGTTAAAATACTTTTATATACCTGACGATGATAACCATGATTTGGCGGTTAAACTACTGTATTTATTTCGCAATGTTTTAAAGTTACGTTTGTGGGAAAACCCAAAGCTACATCTCTCGATGAATGTGAAGATAAATGGCTTCATAAAACTAACACTGAAATTAACAATTAAAAGATTATTTTACCCTATACCAAGTAGTTGCGTTTTGCCCACTTCCGTTCTTCTTGGTAATTACTTTCTAGCTGTACGGTTTGACTTGGCATTATCTTATCTATTTGCTGCAGGGCTGGTACTTGTTTTTCGATTTTTGGCGCTGTTACCGTGTTGCACTTCAATGCTGGCGATAGTTTGGCAGTGTGCAAGGTGTAGTAAGGTCTACGTTGGAAAGTTTTGCGTGCTAGTTTTGAATGACTTATCAGTTTTGCTCATTTTTTTGCAGATTTTACGTTTTGTGGAAATGATGATGCTCTTCTGAGCAAAATTAATATTCCGATTTTTATTAGCAGTGGCTTGATTTTTATGGAACACTCCTGTAAGGTTTAGTGTACAACTCTAAACCAAAGGTACTTAACAGAATTCCATAAATACTGTGCAGAAGTGTTCAAGTGTATGCTAGAAAATAAATAATTTATCATAACAACCATTCGTTTGGTTGAAGAAATCTTAAGACATTATCGTTTTTTCTTGAAGATGGCTTAAGACTATATCGAAACGTCGAATGAAGTAAAATGTTGTCGATATTTGCGGTTGTACTGTTCACAATAAGAATTTGTAGCAACTCAATGCATGGTTTACCGAAGTACAGTCTTAAGACAATGTGCAACTCATGCAATATTCCTAGAAGTTAAGAGATTAAAATTTAAACGAGCACATCTCTAGTCCGTTACAGCTTTGTCAACTGCTTAAAATTCGTTCCGACTTGACCAAGACGGAAAATTACAATCGGCTTGACAAGAAGGTATTTCACGAAAACGCCAATCTGTGAAAGTTCCAGCTCAAGCTTAATACCTTTAGGAAATTAACTCATCTTAAAAGCGAATTCCCATCGGGAAGTAAAATATAACGAAGATGCGCGCAGCAAAGTGCCACTGTTCACAACAGAAAATCAGGCAGGCCCCTACGTGATTTTCTCGTTTGCGCAGGCCCCCTAGTGGCCTAGTCTGAGAAACTATTTCCGACAAAACATAAATTCGAAGTGGGCAATAAATGAAACGCCTAGCGAAACAAAATTTATGTTTCATCCAATTAAGCGAGTAATAAAATTTTAAAATTACTTCACGGACGCCTTAAAATTCATTCACAGCTCCTTGGGGTCTTTGGGCCCCAGTATAAGAACCCCTGCGCCAGAATTTCCTTAATGTTCGCGGATTCGACAGCGGCGATTAGATTACTCCGTTTACAACCGGATTTCAAACCATTTCCCCACTCTGGAGTCACCGATTGCTTTTACCGATCCTGGAAACTGCAGGTGAACACCGTTTTTCGTTTTTGTGAACCTTCAGGGTTTTCATCACACTGAAAAGTAAGCTCATTTGCAAAGTATACCCAGTCCCGCCCTACCTTTCACCTGCATAATCCAGTGGTTCTCAACCTTTTCGCTGGTAGGGGTCAAATTCAGAGTTACGACTTTTTTAAAGGGCCGCACTAAAAAATTTTAACATAAGTCAATTGACACGTTTTGTGTTATAGCAGAACGAAGTCTGTTACACAAAGTATTAGAGGTATTATTGAAAGACTGCTGGGGGCCTCAGAAAGGGTGCTTGGGAGCCGCATGCGGTTCTCATAACAGTGGTTGAGAACCACTGGCTTAGTCTGTTTCAAGTCAAAAGCAATGATATACATAAAAAAACAACCGATTGAAAACACATACTACGTACTACAGTAGCCTGGAATGCAGTCTCACAGATGATCAAACTGCACACAAATCACAGCATCCACTATGCTTTTCTACATTTCACTTTTCTAAAACAGCTCAACACGAACGTCTATCACTGTGGTTAAAACTTTCGAAACTTATAAACAGTTACTTCGGCTTTTACTAACAGTGGCGTAACTGCACTTGATTCATGTTTCGTGTAACTGTGTAGAAAAATTGCTGCCACTTCGCTCAGCTGCTGAAAATATATTTCAATACTAATCTTTTAACGCCTTTTGTTCACGCAACGTGACAGTGAATGGAGTAGTTCAATGTTTTAGATACAAGTGCATTTGTCCGAAAATTTCAAACGTTGCGAAGCTATTAACACAAGTTCCACCAGTGCACACAATTGTCTCCTCGTAATTAGCATTTGATCGCGCAGAACCGTTATTGGGGCATGAGCAAGACGTTTAGCAGCATTCACAAATCTTGAAGGTCTACAGTCTACACCATATGCAGCCTTTTCCAGTAACAATCACTCGTTTATAGACATTGTGAGATGTGACATTTTGAAGTTAATCATTCTCTGCTACGTTATATGTTGCAACAAAAGCACCATCGCCAGTTTTCCGCTACGCATGCAGCAGTGCAAACAGCGCAGTGCGCACTAATAAACGCTCAAGGCAAAACCGCAGAATTAACGAGTTTCCTCAGGAACATGACCGATATATTAGGGCTCGAATCGTTTCTAAGTTGTTTGACAAAGAATGTATGGAGAAATAGGCGAATTTTGCTCTGGAGAAGTAGGCGAATTACTTCTTTTGTGCATCGTGTAGCACAACTGCTTTGATTAACCACATAAGGTTTGCCCAAATGTTGCTGATTGGCGTTCCGCCGTGATTACGATAAGCGGTAATTATATGTGTATCGCGCGATCGGCGTGCGCATGAAGCGCTGGTCGTGGCGTCACAGAAAAAGAAAAAATGCTTTTAAATAAAGTTTTTGTTCACGTAAGCTTAAAGTAACGACCAGGCCCAACGTAAAGCAGTTGAAGCGGAGGTTGTCGGCAAGTTTAAAATTCAATAAAATTCAATCTACAGATGCTCACGTTGAAAAAATATCTTTCTACTGTTCCATATGGTGTAGATCAGGAGTTCCCAACCTGGGGTACATGTACCCCCAGGGGTACATTTACCTATCCGAAGGGGTACATT
>Ga0210059_1014098_pt1 | contig 11858 bp, 9 predicted proteins | sample Ectturendosymbi2_FD_188042 | JGI IMG/M metagenome (GOLD analysis project Ga0210059, IMG submission 188042) | Ecteinascidia turbinata endosymbiont from Florida, USA - Sample 2 (SPAdes) (version 2) | ecosystem: Host-associated > Tunicates > Ascidians > Unclassified | place: Key West, Florida... | reverse complement strand
ACCTTGAACACGTGTTTGCGAATCTCAGAATAGACTTTGAATTTAATCGCTTGTCTTCTTTAATGCTCTCCACTTTTTCTAACTGGATCAGATCATATATACATTGGATTCTAACAACGCGCAAACAGTGGTCGTAGATTTGTCCAAACTGCTTTTCTGTTCACGGTGTTCTCTTGATCAAACCTGAAACTATCGCAAAGTTTCGTTGCACATGTCACACAAATTCGTCACACTCATGCAATTTTCTTCACTCACTGTTGTGATTTGCAGAAGATATATCTTTCGTAACAGGAGTCAGTTGGTTTGCGTTGGTCGTCTCTGAGGCTGATGAAAATGAAGTGTTAGGTAGATGTTGTGCTTACCACACCCACGCTTGCGAATGTTCTTTGCGATGCGTGGCTTTCTCTATGTTCGCATGGATATTGCGATGCCAGCAACAATATCTTTTTTTTTGTGCGAACAATGTAATAGAAATGGTTTATTCCACTTATATCACAGTTTTCTTGTTCCATCCTAAGCGTGCTGACACCAACGGATGGAAACACCAGACGATTTTCTGGATACTATATAATGATCGATAACAAGGGGGTTGTTTTTCAGTTTTTGATTTTTTGCAAAGATTTCGGTTGTTCAAGTTGATGCAACACAACGTCACAAAACTGTCTGTATCATGTCATAAAACTTCAACGTACCTTGAAGGCAGCTGATGACGTCATATTCCAAAACAAAACCTTTGTTGGGTGAACTGAGGTCATGGCCGTTGGAGTAAAAACCTAAATGATGCGCTTCGGGTTCCTGGTTTATTTCCAGTTTCAGTGGGTTCGTACATCCCACTGAGGTGAGAGAGCACTTTGAAGCATCGAAGGACTTTCGGACGAGCATGTAGCACACTGGCTGAGCACTTAGTCCACAGAGATAGTATGGCGGCTCTGTGAATGACATGAAAGATTCCTGCCATGGGCTGTTCTTGAGTTAGTTTCTGAACAAATTGTTGTGTGAGATCAAACATTAAGGCCAGCGACTGTAAATCCCCGTTTTCAACCATGACACAACCTTTTTAATCCAGCAGATCAATCAGCAAACCCCACTCAAAGGGTTATGTTTTCACTGTCCACATGAAACGAAATCGCTTTCTGGAAAGCTGTAGGAATTTAAAAACGGGCAGATTTTTACTGGCAGGAAAAAGACCCTGTCTGTGCACAACAGCCTTTATCCTTTTCTACAAACGGATATGTTTTTCCAGATTAACGCTGCATATTGCTGTCACGTCATATAACTGTTTATAATCCCACAAAGAGATGTTTGTTTTTTTCGTGAAGTTTACAGTTTTAAAAAGTTGTTTAATCAATATAAAATACAAAGTGTTAGCGCTGGTAAATTGTTAAAATGCTGCACATTTAATAAAACTTGATGCCTACCTTCTCGCAAAGTGAGGTGATCAATGCATTTGCCTCCAGATGACCCTTCTTGTATGCAGAGACTTCGGTTGCATTTTGCTCCTCTCTCAACGTCCATCGAGCTCAGATTAATAACAATCGCTTGATTCGCTTTAATAGAAGGGAGTGTCCACCGACAATGAAGTGATTTAACCGAGGTTGTGTAACCACTCTCGCTGTAGTACGATATTCTTCGGCCATCATGAATTTGTAGGTTGCAGTCGGAGCCAAGTCCCGCGGGTAAATCTAAATATTCAAATGTCGTTTCTTAGAGTTCCGCTTGAGTAAGCAATATCGACGTCACCCTGTGCTCACCCATGAATGAAAGCAACATGATCATCAATATTTTCTGCATGGCTGCCTGTTTTCTGTTGTGTAGTTGCAAATGCGTTATTCGAATTTGAAACATGAAAATTCTTCATGAAGCACGATCCATTCTGATCCGATCTTCTCAGTTATATTTTGCAAAAATCAACTATCTCGCATACTTGGCGATGCCTATACTTAAATTTTGACTTACCTGGAAGTAAAACTGACTACCTGCGCTTGGCTGGTAATTAAATATCAACTGGTCTGCGAACTAACAGAGCAACTGCCCAACTTATCTTTCATTGACGGCCATCGCAGTTTTTTCGACAAATAAGGTATTTCGCAGACATGCGAGCTATGACAATACTGCTGTGAGCGTCAGAGCTTTTCTTCGTGCTGTGAGCTGAATGCTTGAGTCACGAAGATCGCTGATCACACGTTTGCATGATGCCATGTGTGCAAACGCCCTTTTTGACAAAACATTGGCTGCTGAGAGTTTATCGCATATTTAATGATCTTTCAGTAATTGACAAAAAACAAACATATTGGAATTTATCGCTATAGAAAATAGCGTATTATGCAATTGCAAGTGAAATCCATTACAACAACCTCTGCGGTAAGCGCAGCTCTAAGGTATTGAATTAGTTTTGACGTATTTCCACATTGGATTCATTTTTAGATCGTAACTTATTTTTGAGGTGTTTTACATCAATATAATTGCTTTCCTTTTTCTGTGCTTTTTTTCTTTGGCGCAAGGCTGCGTCTTGATGTCTTGAAAGTAAATACCACTTTATTCTGAAAGTTTAAAATTTATTTCTCTTGGAAACACAAATAGCAATTAATTAATACGGTCTTTGTTTTACTGTGCCTAAGTCACTCCAATGGTTGCAGTTATGTTAGAAGTAACAAACCCACAACAAAATTGTATTCTTTTCATCACCACTGCAGCTTTTCGACTTCATGTCACGAACTGTTACAAATTTCGCAAAATACAAAGTTCAGTTATTCTCACTCATCGTTTATTAACACGTAATTATGCAAATCAAAAGCAAGGAAAGAATGATCTACTGCACAAAGGGAAATAGAGAAGTGGAATTGGAGGATGTTTTCTGATTGAGAAAAGACGGTATTGGGGTGGAGGTTGCGTCACAGTTGTCATTTTAGGCCTAAAATAAAAGGCGAATTATTAATACCCCGTCAATCCAGCTGTGTAACTCCCAAAGTTGCTGGTTATGTCGTGGCAATGCATACACAATCTTATCAGTGACACATCACTCAATTCGACTATCAGCGAAGCAGATTTTACTCAAATTTTATTTCAAGCTCTTTAACTAAACTCTGTCGGGTACCAGTAGCAGGGACCCCTAGAAGCCCACTTGTGGCAGGTCTCCACGGGGCACCCTTGCCTTGCACTGTGGTCCACCCGACGAGTGAACTGGAAAAAATACGAATGACCGGTTAACCGAAAATCTACTTTAATTCTGATCTGGATTCGTGGAACTAGAGAATTCACGCTGCGAGATTGTCCTGTTCTTACATCGATTACTTTTATCGCTTGCTGTCGGTCTGCTGCAAAACGTGGTGCATAATTATTGTCATATTTTTACCATATATTTTTATTTTGTTTGCATTTTGAAATGAAATTTTGAAACTTCTCAGCAACTACGATGACCTTTGACAATTGTACTTCTGTTGCAACCCACTCTCAGCAAACAGTGATGGCAGAAGAAACGTGGTTAAATTTTCCCGTCAAAACTTCTCTGCTTTGTACAGTAAAGTTAGAAGGTCTTTTATGGGTAGGAAAGGGGATTCAAGGATAAACGTTTATGTGCAAAGATTTGATCAGAACTCATTCAGGTTTATGAAACGTTTACATTGCCTTGCGAATGGGGGTCTTGAAATTGCGAATGGGGGTCTTGAAATTGCGAATGGGGGTCTTGAAATTGCGAATGGGGGTCTTGAAATTGCGTATGGGGTCAAAAAGTGGTTATAACCCCGTGGTGACGAATATAAAAATATTGCTTTTCTTTGCCATAAAGGCCACAAATAGAAAATGAAGTTGACGTTTGTTCCAGTCAAGGATTGTTCTCATTCAAGTCGATGTAGGTCTGCTGATTGGCTCCGACTGCTTCGTAAAGACCATCATCGTCACCGCTTGTTTGCTTCAGTGGTTGTGTCGCTATCTGGTGAGGTGTGATATATTGTTCGGTGTTGGCGGCTCGGGACGCTTCCACTTTGAAATCTGAAACAAACGCTTTGGTTACAAATCATCATTCGAGTATTTAGTACGATATTACAACTTTTTTCTTTTTATTTGGACAAAATTGGTTTAAGAAGCATGTGCGTGGTTCACTAATTGCTTTTTGATCTTTCAAACAGATTAGAACGAACCAGTCCTTAGTCACGCGACAAATGCTACTGATGCAGGCCCGCAACTGTGGGGGGAAACCGGGCAATAGCCTCAACGAAATTTTCAAAAACATGCGTACAACAACCAGTTACAACCGTTGTGCTTTCCTGAAAACATCAGCTGGTTGTGTCCTGTACTGAAGTAAAACTCGTTCAAGCGTAAACGAAACTTTAAAACCTTTTTCTCCCGCTTTCTTCATCCTTGAATGGCGTTCTGTTTGTTGAATTGCAAGGAGTTGTTTATGTTTGAACCTGAAAACCAAAACAAATGATTTTTGCCAAGACTCTACGAAAAACTCTTCTGTTCTGCTGTTAGCTCAGGACCACTTCACCAATATCATATACTATTGAACGAACGATAGCGGTTACTTGTCTTTGCTCAACATCACAGTTTAAGCAGAGCTACGAAATGATTTGATGCGCAATGAATGCTCACCAAAGCATGGAGGAGGTGACAGCGAGAGATAGAAGGGCCACAGCGAGGCATGTTGATAGGATTATCAGAACTGCATCGTTGCTTCGAGAATTGGCATGAGGTTGCGCTAGAGTTGAGAAATATTGCGATGAAAGTTTGGAGTGTTTGCGAGAAGTTATAGAGAATCTAAGAACGTACAAGCACTTAATATAGTTGACGATTTTGTTCCGTTGCTGGGACCGCACAGAGGGGTTGGTGAGCTGGGTGAAGATACCGGTGACTCAGATGTTGTGCCAACCTGAGAAACGTGGAAAGTTCTGTGTTGCCGTGGATTTGTTCAAGCAACACCAACTGCAACGTTGGTCCATCACATTTGAAATACGCCTGTTCGGGGATGTAGTGCTAACAAAAAAAGTGTGGGAACGCCCTCAAACAACTCGCCATTTTAAAACTGCTTCAAACGCAATTTAAAGCAAAACATGAAAACGGTGCGGGAACGCCGTTCCCACGCGCTCCCTCCCCACTACACCCTTGCCTCTGTTACAACAAAAAGTTCTTATTCACAATTTCTAGAAACCGCTTCCTCCACCACACGGTTAAAAGTTGGTCTGTTAGGAATATAATTTACTGAAAATACTTCTATGGTAGATTGCGTGGTTTCCATGCAGTCTGTGACGTCATAGGTCAGTGTGAATCCGCTTGTGCTGCTTGCGGCGAAGTCGACATACAATTCCGTCTCACTGCTTGTGATGTAATGAGCTGTTTTATTACGACACAATTGTTTTGCTTTGGTGCATTGTTGTTCAGTGATGTTGTTCGAGCAGACGATGTAACATTTGGACGGAGCAACTTTACCACAAATGACAAAATCCGGAATACCTTTAATACCTGTAATGTCAATCAAGCTCTCAATGAAATGAATACTTTGAAAATCATAGCACACAGAACTTGCTTTTCCGATGCGCATTATGATTTCATAATCGTTTCAAAAACCATCCGAAAGTTAATAGTTTGTATGACAAGCACCTGGTGTGCCACGCAAATATTTCCACAAAACTTTATATCGAAGTCGTGACAAAGGCGGAACGTTTTTATTCTTTGTCAGTCAAACCCGGCTTTCTATCTCCGCACAAAGCTATATTGTGTGAAGTTGAAACAACAAAATATTCGCGTTACTCACCTCGTTTTATTCGAATCGAATCCTTCTGGCAATATTGTGCGCCTTCGCAATATGTCTTTTTGCAGTAACTAGTGCTGTGGAGTACGTTGATATAATCAATTTGTATGACGACCGCTGGTAGACTTGGGCTGATGGGCAAATACCAGATACAGTACACACTTTCATTTGCTGTTCGGTTGTATGTGATGCTCCCGTGTGTTGACTGAAGTAGCCTCTCACTGTTAGGTATTGGACAGTACGCGGCAGTACTTCTTATGAAGACAATGATTTGCGCAACTGTAATAAACAATTGCAGACATGTTGATGTGACCGCTGGAAATACTGTCTGCTCTCTAAACAAACACATTTTTCGTAAAAAGCAGCGTACACTGGATTTCACATTATGGTTGTTTTTAGGTCAGTGGCCTATTTTACATGTTGGAATAGGAAGGACATCGAAAGTAAACTGTTCAAATCCATTTTGATTCATTTTTATAAATTTCTAATACGTTGGCGTGTGGTATGTACAAGTTTTGAATTTCCTTTTCTTAGCTTTCGTGTAGGAGGATTGTCCTCCTCATCCCACAAACTGCGTGATAACATATACCATGTTTTTCACAGATTATGTGTGCATGTTGTTTACAAAGCTAGACGCTACAGATATACTTACCCAGAATGAGTCTTCCTTTCATCATGCCAAGCCTTAGCAAAGTGCAACTTGTTACTGCAGCACAAATATGCGTGGGAAACCTATTGATTCTGCATAATGTCAAATAACCAGGAGCTGTAAAAAGTGTTCAAATTGAATCCACCCAATCATGTGTTAACGCTGCTTTAGTAATAGCGATGTATACAGCAGTGGAGGTGTTGACCAAAAACATTTGTTTCTGTTTTGGAAGATGCGAGAAAGACTTGATGACTGTTGAGCAGGTATCTGCTACTTTGGCAAAGCAGACAAAGATGCTCTGGTCAGAAGGTGTTTGGTTTTGATTTCCGTGGTTCGCTTCAATTATTATTTCTCGTGTTATTAAATCACTGCGTGTTTTCCAAACATCGAAATTAATTTCACTTCTTTGCAAATATTTTGCCTTACTTGAACACCAACTGCAACGTGTCTAGTACTTGTACATCTCCAATAGATTAATTGCAATATGCTGATAAATAGGATTGCGTCTCATTTGTGGAGACTTATTTTTGAAATGTTGATATGTGTAAGTCCTAATTAACGCAAAGTGATGAAAGCAAAACACGGAAGCCAGACTCCTCGAAAGGCTCTACAGCAAGCCTAGAGCCGCAATAATGTCTCGTTCCTGTCCACCTGCCAATCTTGCAAAACACTGATTTTGTTTCATCAACCTTGTGAGACTAACAAATCTTCCACTTGAGCCTACATTGCTTTGGTCATGGACTGCACTTCATCGATTGCTGCCACTTTGTTTCAAACCAAGTTTTATCGACAAACTATTTTAAAGCGTCATTGCGGAATGCTGTTGCCTGAACAGTAAATGTATTCAGTGCGATAGTTGCTGTCGTTTGAGCCGATAACTCTTTTCTTTTTGACTATAAATCAGTAAGATAAGTCACGACCGAATACAGCTCCTACCCGGCAGTGAGCATCAGTGAAAATTTTTTATGACTGACACGGATAGAACCCACTTCGGGAAGCATCCGCGTGGTCATAAACTTTATTTTTGTGGGTGGTCTGCTGTTCATGCGGTTGTTGTGTGGCAAGTGACTGAACAGAAAACGTCACGAGGAAAAAACTGATTTTCGGGTATTTTCAACTTGTCCTGTAGCTTCATAGCAGGTAAAATTGCTCACTATGAACATGAGGACCGTGTTTCCCGGAAACACAGCGATTGCCTTCCGCTGTCACAACTAGCAACAGTGTTTCTTTTCGTAGAAAGACGAACAACGCAAAAAAACAATAATTAAATGAAACCACAGTAAAAATTTCTAAAACGAAACTGTTTTCATTGTCATCAAATGTTGACTGAATGGAGCTAAAAAATTTCAACAAAAAAACCTACGCGCACAGCCAGGGGATCAGGGGGCATGCGCAAGAAGAAGCAGATAAAGTTTATTCTGGGCCGCGTGCCTCCTGATGTTTCGCGCCTAGATCAGTAAATTTGTGCTGAAGACGACAAACCCAATAGTTTTTGAAAATGTTGGCCATGTTTTCACTTGCATCATTGATTTGCTGTTTGCTGTACGAATTTGCAAGCCTTCAACATTTCACTCATTAGTTTGTTTTTCGTTTGTCAACAAATAGCGAAGCCGCTCTGCAGTCGTTTTTGACCTCAAAGGCTCTGGCTCAATCTCAGCAAACACCAGGTCAAGATTTACTGCGGTATATGAGAAACAATCCCAAACTTATTGAAATTTTAACAACGCCTTGCTGTCGCGTCTGGTTTGCATTCCATGTGATGATGATGCAAAACACATGAGTAACGAAATCGCAGTTAATCATTGAACCAAAAATTACCTACAACTAAGCTGAGATAACTTGGATAATTTCATGTGGTGTAACTGGATTTTACAAAGCTCAATAATAGAGTCAGAATATTTTGCGCGAGTACCCCGCGCTCATCATCAGGTTATATCTGAGATTGCCGCTGCCAGACATTGGCAAGTTCACAGAAAAAATATTGTAGTTCACAAAATGATGGAAACACTCGCTTTTTTCTCAATCGTGTGAACTGAAGTTGAAATGCAGTCATTTACATCCAACTTCACCACAAAACTTTTGATCGTTATCTTTTGTTTTTGTTTGATATGGTGCATAAACTTGTGCATCCACAACCTCCAACGAACTTAAGTGTGTTGGGTCAGGTTTGAAACTTTCACCATCATCCTCTGGTCGTTTCTTCCCCGTGGTATGGCAAGAGTCAATTGTTAGCAATTCTTTGTTTCATGACAGAGTGCTCCACGCGCTGTAGCTTGTGACAACGGTTGGTTCACCTGCTGAGGAAGTCTTATCTGGTAAAATGCATGTTCATATACACTGGATTTTCCTCATTCGGAGTGGGTTGAAGATATATGTCGTTGCAGTGGTTTTCTTCATTCTCTGTGTTCGCATACACCTGCTCTTCCAGTGAACTGCCAACATTCTTTGCTTCATTGCGTTGGAGATTGACGTAGGTAACTTGTCGTTCCGGTTCGCTTGCTGCAGCAGCAGGTTTGCAATCTGTTGCAAATGTTGCGTTTCCTGCAGAGATTAGAGCAAAAAAGTTAAAAATATCATTCGTGATCTGATGGAAGCAAGCTGAGTTGGAAGGGCAATAAAAATTTGAATTGATGAATCCCTGGAGAAAGCATTGCAGTTAATGAAGAAGTTAAAAACAAAGGCAAAATTGAAAAGTCTCATTTCCAACTTTTGTCTGTCAGTGAGAGAGTTTTAGCATTTTCGATTCGTCAAGAACGTTTTTCTTGCATCGTTTCTTGGAGTGTTGTGGTCGTAAAAATATTTTCAAAAAATGTGAATGTTTGTCTTCCATTTGAGGAGACATATGTTTGGTAATTTTTAAGCATTTTGCAAAGCCATGTTTGCCATCGTGCAAGATATTCAGAGCAGGTCTGTTAGGTTTGGTCGGGGACATTGTTTTGATACGAACGTCTTTCCCACGAAACGCCTCCTTAAGAAACATATTTCTAACAAGTTTTGCCTCCAGTATAACGGTCTGGGAAACAATGCCTGTAGTATCCAGGAACTTAAATGAAAGCAATTTTATGAGAACGACGTATTTTCCAGTTTTAAGTTGCCGCAGGTTGTGTTTTGATTTGTTCATTTTAGTCTTGAGTTTTCTTCTTGCTTTCTCTGCTCTTTTGTGCATTTGTGGAAACTAATTACTTGAAGGTTTATACCTCCATGTAAGAAATGTTCAAACAACATACCTCCTCCTGAATCGTTGCAGCTATTGCCAACCTGAGTCTTTCCGCGTCTTCTTCTACAGATAATAAAAAGTATATGCATTTATTTATGCATTGAATACATTCTACGTGGTAAGCTTGCACTGATAACTATTCCAATGATGATATGTATCGAAATTTGACTATATACCAAACCCAGAACTTGTTGATTTGGCACTTGTGGAATTTGTTGTTTCAGCGATTTTGCGTTTTGCCGAATTCTAGGTTCTCCGTGTTTTTTACGAACTGTTAGCACTACTTGAAAGCTTAATACTTGTCTTGCTGTTTGGGAATCGGAATTCACGAACAGCAATTTACTTAATTTTACACAAGAGATAGAAGCATTACTTCACAAGCCATAGACTTCAATGCTGATAATTAAGTTGGCATCACTGCCCCCACCTTCTAATAACCACCCAAGAAATGATCACCAGTAGAAGGAGCACGAGAGCTGCTACAACTACGGCTGATATCAGTGCAGCGTTTGATTGTTCAGTAGGAGGCGAGGATGTGGTCGGTGTCGGTTCTGAAAACGAAAATAATAAAATTTCACTGGAGAAAACAGACAACATTGCTCTGATGCTGATCAACAGACATATCTTACTCCAACTCCGCGAAAAGACTTAGATAACGTAAGCTACTTGTCAACGTATCGATAATGAAGGACCAACGGAGAACAACTTCAAGTTGTTTGAAATTATTCCACTTATTCTGCCCTGAAAACTACAGGGAGCGAGTTACAGGGCGCCACAAAAACATGGGAAAAGAAAAAAGCAGGGCCTGTTGAAACATTCGAGGACTCGCCCAAAACACAGCTCCCATTCAGCTGACAATGTTACAAATACTAACTACAGTAACTGGTGTCCACTCATCGTTTGAAAAGTTTTATTGAAAGAACCCACCTGTGTGTGTGCAGTTGTCTTGCTTGATGACGTCATATTGCATTAAGTGACTCGAATTACTTGTTACGTTCACCAGCAATAGTTGTACAGGCCTCGTCAGTTTCGTGACATTACATCCGTGTATGACGCATGAATCCTTGCGTGCAAAGACAGCTATTTGGGGTGGGCTGGTCTTGATAACAATGAGAACACAAGGTGGATATCCTGCAACAGATATGAGTCGAGTACTACGAAGCAGACACGCAAGGTACTGAGATATCGCAACATACAATTTTATCGTTTGATAAATAAACAAAATTTCATGAAAATGACTGATTAAAAGCAAGGTAGGCAGCAACCGCCTGTTTTTTTGCACATATTATCCATTTTAACTGTAATCACTTGATTAATAACAATTAAAAGCTCTAGGTTTGCTGTAAGCTTTCGAGGAATCAGTTGACTGGTTTCTTCTTTCACCTTTTTGCGATGATTCAAACTTGCAGATCGCTGTATTCAAGTAACTTCCCTCCACAGGTGAAATATACAAGGAATAATTCGCAACTTTTTTTATAGGAAATTGATTTCACGAAACACTACGCATCATCAATCCTTGAATCTCGTTGAAAAAGAATATTTGAATAAGATGAGTAAGATGTAAGGAGTCAAGGAGTCAAGGACTGACGATGCGTAGTGTTACGTGAAATCGATTTCCTATTAAAACTTTGCGATTGATTCCTTGCTTCTTTCACTTGTGGAGTGAAGTTACTTGAACACTTGATTGATGCTTATAACGTTGGGTTGATATGTAATGTTCTATGAGCATCAAGTGAGCCGGCAGCTCTGATAATTATTGCATTGTCGAATATATGAAACAGTGCTTGAGATGTCATCAACAAAGAGGAAAAGAAAGAAGTTTTCTTTCAAGGCAAAACACGTAAACCAAGCTCGCAATGATCTACGTAAAGTGTGGTTTATCCAGGGGCGTAACGAGGGGGGGCAAGGGGAGCAGAATTCCCCGGGCGCCGAGTCACTATGGGGGGCGCCGAAAAGTGCCAACAATGTCACATACTTTCTTCAATACAGTACATTTGCTTCCGAAAGAGCTCAGGTTCGAACATGCGGCCGGCAAACTTGCTTCTTTCCCCGGGCGCCATCTAACCTCGTTACTCTCCTGGGTTTATCCCTCTTAAATTTACTGACATATTGCATCGTTGTATTTTACTGAGAAAACTGTACAATGCATACATTCTGCTCATTTTATGCTGTGAGTTTTCTTGGTAGTGTCGGAAATTCGACCCAATTTCTTTGCAAAAGTAAGAAAGCATTGTGATATCACTGCA
>Ga0210059_1014097_pt1 | contig 11858 bp, 4 predicted proteins | sample Ectturendosymbi2_FD_188042 | JGI IMG/M metagenome (GOLD analysis project Ga0210059, IMG submission 188042) | Ecteinascidia turbinata endosymbiont from Florida, USA - Sample 2 (SPAdes) (version 2) | ecosystem: Host-associated > Tunicates > Ascidians > Unclassified | place: Key West, Florida... | reverse complement strand
CAGATGAGCTCGAAATCGATCTCAAAGATAATGAAATACAGAGAGTACATCGACTAGGACAAAAAAGAAGAAACAATGAGAATCCACGCCCAATCATTGCAAGATTTGTGTCATACAAAAAAAGAAACGAGTTTTTTACTAACAAACGGGAACTCAAAAATATCGAAGGAAGACAGCACGTCTTCGTTTGTGAAGATCTCACACCTCTACAGTACAAGCTACTGAAGTACATGCAAAAATCCTGTTCTGATACGTTTACCTCTTGCTACACTCGAAATGGCAATATAAAAGCTAAGCACAAGACATCTGAAAAATGGTTCACCTTCACTTCACCTGATGATCTCTTCAAACACGGAATTGATGTTCATTACTAAAAGATGGGCTGTGGCGAAATACTTAACAACTAACTCTACAGCAAAAATATTGCCTTCCGTGAATTCTGAAACAAAATGTCCAATGCAAGCGACTATTCATACTGGAATAACAAACTGCCAGAAGCAAAATGCATACGTAAGTGTGTTAATTTACTGTGCTGGAATGCTTTTTCTGTTCTGAATATATGGCTGCTGGTGCAGCAGTGCAAAGTGAGCTTCCCAACTAAACCTAGATGAATGAACTGTAAACATTGCAACACTGAATTGCTTCCTGATTGTGAATGCTTAATGAATGCTAACCACCACTCTGACAGCGATCTACAATTTGCTTCACCAGAAGCACGTTCGAACTCAGGTGTTAAAATGATAAAATATAGTGCAATACAAATCTGGTCAAGAATTCCTTTAGAAATAAAAAATAAATTGTGTTCTGGCACTTTTTTTGGAGGAGTATAAGAAATAAGAAATATGTATAACTCGGATAATAGAAATATAATCTGCGTTCGTATTGATTGGTGCACATGAACCAAGTAGTTTGATGTAATTATGTAACGTTGTTACAGTGGAAACTGTCAAATAATGAAGTATCTCCGTTAAATATTACATCGTTTGGTTTTCACAAAACTGGTCGCATCAAACCAGTGTATGAAGTAGTGGGATGCTGTAGCCTGTAGACACAGATTGGCGAATTTCCGTTCTCAGCATGCATTGGCAGTAAGTTCTATTCCGCAAAGCATGATTGCGCGACTGGTTCTCAACCTGCTTAAATCTCGTGACACCATTGCAGTGCTGCAGCGATCTACAGCTTTTGACGCATTTCCTCTCTAGCATACACGAATATTTTTGAATGTGTGAAAACAGCAAATGTTTAATTTGATAACTCTAAACCCTTTTCTTCTGGTAGCTTGGCTTTGCCTGCAATACATTTTACTACAATTTACTGTATAACCGCATTACCCATATTACATTTTTTACCCAGAACAAAAGACTTTTACCAACTATTATGCACTGTTCCCTTTACAAAATAAGCAGTTTCGCCCTTGGGAGGTCTGCAGCCTAGATGACCCTTGGTCCTTCGCAGCCTCCCATTCCCTCATGCATTTTATAAATTGATGTACTTGGAAGTCATCCCAGTACTACATTATAATAAGCATGATGACGTCGTTCATGCACATGTCTCAAAAACTTGTGTTTCATCAAAGTAAATGTATTTGTGCCATCATGCATATACTCTCTACTACCGCCATGTATGTATTCTCGTCTTCCTTCATGTATTTGCGTTTTCCATGTTACTGCAATGCATGCTTAAATTCAAGCGACTTGCGTGTGGGATTGAAGACGTTACTCAATACAGTACTCAATACTCATATTGTACTAGCTTTGTTGATGAACTGTGGTACGGTGATCAGTGTATTGCACAAAGTTTAGTATAGTAGTTTCTAGCAATCATAGTTAATCAATAATGAGGCATTTCAATACAATTCAACAAATCATGATAACCACTTTTTTCAGAATTTAATGATTCTGGTCAGGGTTTTTTAAGGAAATGTCAGGAACTTGATATGGACCTGTAAGGATCTGACTTCTGAATCTAGGGACCCGGATCGGGTCCCTAAAACACCAAAAAAACTGTTTCTAGTATATGTTATAACAGAGCAAAATAAATCACAAAAAAGAATCATCAAAATCGAATCAGTGGTTTTCAAGATATTGCCTTTTGAAATTTTGGCCACCGCTAGTTAAGCGCTCTTTACCCACTTAAACAAATTTTCAATTTTTGGCTTATACTCATGGTAAAAAGTTAAGTGAAGTGTTGATTCCATCATTGTTCATAGAGCAGAATAAAAAAATGGTAGCCTGTTTTCAGCTACAGGCAGTAGTTAATTAGTTATGACGCTTTTGATTATTTTGGTGTAGATAAAAACAACCCCCAAAATTCCAATGTGGGAAACAAGATACCCCCACGTTTTTTGGTATTTGGTAGTTCCTTGTATGTGCTTTCTTCTTATGGTTCATTTTTAGATAAGACTTGCATATTTTGTACATAATACTATTCCACTTTATGTAAAAAAATAAATTCAGCCACTCTGACTATTGCAGTATTTGAAATTATTATGATGCTTGCCTTGTCATGTAACAATGCTGATTAGATAGTTTTGTATTTGTTACGGCATTACTGTTTAACAAAAGGTGAACTGGATTAGCTGCACATAATTAGAAAACAATATTAGCATAATGCATACAAGGCCAAACATGGCTTCATTTTTTAGCTCAGGATGATGAAAAACGATGGAATCGACTCTTCATTCATCTTTTTGCCTGTGTAAGTCAAACATGGAAAATCTGTGTATGTGGGTGAAGATCACTTACTAGTGGCCAAAATTTCAAAAGCTAGTGTTTTGAAAACCACTGATCTCATTTCAATTAATCTCTTTCACATGACTCATTTTTGCTTTTCTGCAACATATGAGCAACTTGAATCAACAAATTCTGAAATCTATTCAAGTATGTACTTTCCACGATGGGTGTTCTGAAATCTAGTGTTTAAGTTGATCTGTTGAGTTATACGTAATTATTACAGTGCAAGCTTATCAAAATATTTTACAACTTTGTTGGATTTGTTCAGATACAGATATACATAAATTTCTTTTGTAATACACAGTTAATCTGGAAAACTACAGGATAATAGCATAAATGTTTCATAGTGAATGCCAGCATTATATGCTATATCTAATAAAATCACATTCGTCAATTAACTGGCTTTAATCAAAATAAATAACAAAAAGTTATAATTGCAATGATTAGGTCACATAATAACTATTTCAAAACGTTGTCTTTAAACACAATTGTACAAGCAGTAGAAATCATATTTTGCAGTGGTGCATGTTAAAATATCTAGTATATCATTCACAAACTTATTAAAATACTGGTATTCGAGTATACAGAAAAGAACAGTTCCAGACGAAGTCTATATTGCACCACAGTTTATTAAAAGCATCATTTAGCTGCCATATCTGAAGCACCATTTAGTTGCCAGTGCTTAAAGAAAAGTGTTTCAGATTTTATACACAAACTCCATTAGTTATAATGGAAGGATAATCAAGTGTTTTTCTAGTATTTGACCTCATACAAATGTGGTAGTTTTAGTCACACTTACTAAACACTAGCACTTATCCAGCGTTATCTATCAAATAGTTGTATTTAATTAGTCTGCAAAATTCATACCCCATGCTACTTATGCATTACTTATAATCAGGTTGCTGATTTACTTGATCTAGGAATTTAAATAGACTGACGTGCGAACACATTTCTTACAGAATTGTAACTTCGTTCCACTGCTCTTACTTAAAACTCTACGATTTTTATAGGGGAATGATAAACAATTTTGAGAAAGACCCCTTAAAAACACAACGTTTCAATAAACTATCAACAAATGTCTATTGTTATGTTTGTGTCAAGTCTCTTATCTATTCCTTAGTAAAAAGGTTTTCTTTATTTACATGAAAACATTTCATTAAAACGAGTAGTGAATCCACTATTTTTTTATGGAATAATTTTTAAATCAAGGTACTTTATCAAAATCACCTTTCAGTTTGCTCCTTTCAACATTTTTCTCCTCTAGGTGAAACATTTTTCTAGCTTACTGACTTACTCTACCTATTTACTCTTATATTATCTGGAGGCATCTACAAATGAATAACACTGGTTTACCTTCACACTTCTCCTTAAACTGGATTACAATACAAATTTAATTAATTTAATTCCTTAACCATAAATAGTTATTTGTTTAACTAAAGTGAAATGTGAATGCATTTCTCACTACCGCTGTGTTGAAACAAACCAAATGACAGAAGGCATATAACAAAATTGAAAGAGGTGAAACACTACCAAGTGATCTGAAGAAAAGATAGTCTAATTGTCAGAAATTATATCAGGAATGTAAATAAAACCTTAAACAACATGTAGTTACCATAGGTGTTAACCTTAATGTTGAATGATATGGAATGAAAATATGAGCAAACAAGATGTGGAAGACACAAGTCTTCCAATTTTACCGGGAATAAACAAACCCATCATCTACGCACACTAGAACTTTTGTTGATGTACTTGATACATGCCTCGGATTCAGAGTTGAAAATCACTGCAGCAATTGCGAAAAATAAAAAGAAAGGGTTATATGAATGTAAAATTATGATCACATAATTTTGGATAGGGTTCATTCGTTTGTGCGAGATTTCTGTAATTTACTACGTTACTGAGATAGTAAAACCATTTTCAAGGCTCCCGTTTTCATAAAATTCATAAAGTACAACTACTCACGATTACAAAACATCCGGGCATCTGTTAACTGAGATGGGATCCATTCCAAGGAGAGGCATGATTCCATGTGCAAATGCCCATAGAAATGCCCATTTTACTACTCATGATCATTTTGCAAACACTCCCAAGTTTGCCGTGAATTGTAAAAAGTTCGAAAAATGGCAAACTTTAGATAGAGGCTGATTCTCATGTTGAACCTTGTCTATTTTCGCCATTTTGAGTCTGATAGATCAATAGCAACATAGAATGATACCCCATAGGTTATAGGTATCACCCTTGGCAAAAATTTTCCTTGCTTCGATTTGAAAACTAATTTTCCAACAAAGGTAGGCAAGAAAACAATTGAAGTTACTGTTATTGTCGGTTGTCAAGATATAGTTCAACTGCTGAGTGTATTACATCAAATTGTATCCATATCATTGATATTCAACTCAGTGTTTACATAAAGATTCACCATAATTGTGAGGATTATAGTAATACGAAACTGGTATGAGCAATCAACTCTTATCTTTTATCTTCAAAAATTGGGTGAACACACATCGCCATGAAATACAGAGATCCTCCTTCACTTGTAGTAATATAATCGTCAGCCATTTGTCATCTCAAAACCAGATGAATTGTAAGCTCTAGATGAGGCAAAAGTTGTAGTCTCGGCATTGCCGATCAAACCGACCACTGCACGAGTAGGTGGATATGTATTTAAAAAAAACGAAATATTGGTTTTGTCAAATTATTCCTTCAAAACCAATGGGGAGCGGTGCATACAATTGATTACTGATCCTCATGCATTTTCTCTGCCGATTGTGTCCAGCATTTGGAAAGTTAGGATTGAAATAAATGTATCCGTTTCCACTGATGTGCAAGTTAGGTATTTGCAAATAAAGAATTTCATCTGTTCGTTTTACTATATAAGATCGAGGAGCATGCAAATCGTACCACAATTTTTGAGTAGAAATTTCTTTGACTTTAAGCACACTTTTTGGACAATTCACTACTAAACCTGTAGGTTTACTGATATGGGCTCGTTTTCGATATTTCAGTTTTGAAGGATCACCCATGAAAAGCGGCATGCTAATACAGGGTTTGAAAAATCACCAGTTTATACACAGGATTCTTTGTCAATTTCTTCAAATGTGATGTCTCGAGTATAAATTGTTACTTTGCAATAGTGGTCACTCGCGAATGTCTAGCATTTATTATCTTCTCAAGGTCAAGCCTCAAATTAAGATCACAAAACACCTGTCACGATTCAACTATTCTCACCGGATATATACAGTTTTCTTTTCACTCAGCCAGTGAGACGGTAGACAAAATTTAGTTTAAAAAATAAACAAAAACCCAAAACTCACTGTTACAAAACATTACATCAGTGCTGTTGAACTTCGTTAATTTTTGTCTCAGACCTTGTTCCATCCGTAAAGAAAATTTCCCAAGCCCGTTTTGGACCATGTAAAATTTGAAAAACAATAATCAGTAAATGGGTATTGATTCATCTTATGAACATCGCCTGTATCATAATTGTAAGTTCCAAAAGGATATGGATAGCATGAAACGTTAAGAGAAATTTCCTGAAGCCAGTGACTGTTCGTTGTTTTTACATGGAAATCTATCCCAAGTTGTCCAGAAAAGGTAATCAAATGAAATGATCGCTATCAGGTATAAGTCGATATTATAACACAAGTCAATGGGTGATCGTTCACATCTAATGTTGTTGAGATCGGTTTCTAAATTGAAAATTTAATGGGACCGTTCATTGGTCAACCATTGATCTTAAAGCCATTTGACGTGCAAGATCAAGATCCAACTCTTCGTCCGGTGACTGCGAATATTCACAATTAATCTTTTCGAAACTCAAGGAGGTCTATACTTTCTAGAGTAACAACGCTTGTCTTTTCTGTATTGCCGTTTAAGCACCTTCGATATTCGAATAAACTTGCCGAAAAGTGTAGCGCAGTGCTAAAGTCGGTCATAATTATGGGTGATTTTGATAACTTTAATAAAAAGTGTAGGGGATGACAACGGTTTTATTGGATAGCTGATGATATTAGCAAGTGATGTTTGTTTAAAAATCTTTGCTGACGCCTTCAGTTAATGAGAAAACCGTTTTTTTTTAAGCGTGTTCAATATTCCAAAAAACTTGTCAAAAAGTGTAACGCAGCACTAAAGTCGGTCATGTTTATGAATGATTTTGATAACTTTAATAAAATGTGTAGAGGATGAAAACGATTTTATTGGATAGTTGATGATATTAGCAAGTGATGTTCATTTAAAAATCTTTGCAGACGCCTTTAGTTTATGAAAAACCGTTGTTGTTTGAGCGCTTTCGATATTCGAAAAAACTTGCAGAAATGTTTAGGGTAGCTTAAACGTCGTTTGAAATAATGCGTCTGAGTTGTTTGTAATATGATTTTTCCAAATATGTTTCTTTTGAGATTTTTAGCAGATATGTTCGTTTTTATTTTGGCGGTATTTTCGCTAAGTCGTTGGCGTTCGCGAAAGTGACGGCTAGCTTCACTCTGGTAGTTTTTATGCAGTCAACCTTTGCTAAAAGACAGTTTGAGTTTGTAGTTTTTGTAAGCTACATAGTTTAACTAAATTTTATACTGTGATCTACTCTCAGTGTTACAAATTTCCTCATTTAATCAAGTGATCTACTCTCAGTGCTACAAATTTCTTCATTTTATCAATTGATTGAATGCTGGAGCTCTTTTGCAAATAACTAATGCTGGTGGAATTGGTCATATGACAAGGACTATGTCCTTGGATTAGCGGATCTTCTTTGCCATATAACCAAAAACCTTCACCCAAATTGCAAACCTGTGTCTGGATTTCAAAACTTACGAAAAAAGTGCAGTAGCTTACCTCAAAATTTTCCCATGAAAAGAGTCGTCTCTATCAGCCCAGCTTAAACAAAAATGCTGAGTGCCCAAACGACGACCACTTGCACAGCAGGAAGTCCCTGTGGACCAGGTTCATCGTACTAACGGCTAGTGACACGAAATCAGTGTGGACAAAGCCAGATACACTACATTTCAAATGGAAAAATAACCACAGCAGAGCTATACCTCTGGCAGCAAAATATACACTAATTTTATGTTTTTACATTTGAAAGTACACAGCATGTGATGTTATTTTTATGGATTGGGTCACAAAATGACAGGGTGTTTTTGTTTGAAAGTGACTATAGGTCCGCTGGCAGCGACACAGTTAGAACAAAGTGCTGAGTTTGTCACATTAGCAGCACTGTCATGGTAGTCAGGTAAACGTGACTTACTGTGTGAATGGTTTTCGTGCTGACTCTTGCCATGATCGGGCACCATTTGTTTTGGATGTAGTGGTTGCACTTTTCATGATACCGGTTTTTATTTACTTTTTTCAAAAGTTTCCAAACTTCTGTGGTCAGACGTGTGGTTAGGTTTAGGTTTACTAAGTTTCTACCAAGCGTAGTCCAGCCCACTGCAAACTTTTCATGGATTAGTGTCATATTACAGGCGATGGATGAATAAGTTTTCAAAAATGGTGGTCCACTGGTGGACCTATAACCACAGTCTGCATGTTTCGTAATTGACCAATGTCACATTCGGATACGGATGGATTTCGGATACTAAATTTCGGAAATTTTCGAATAAGGATTGGATATGGGTATTCCAAAAATTTATTGGATATGGATCAGGAGTCAAAAAATCAATATCCGCTCACCTCAGCTGCACAGACCTCAATGTTGACTCCGGCTCCAGCTCCTGCTCCGGTTCGAACCTACAATATTGACTCCGCCACCTGCTACAGCCTAAAATGCAAACTCCGGCTCCGTAATCATCTCTGGTTTGCACAATGTCTACGGTTGGCATTGCAACCCATTTTCTGGGCGTTTTCACTGGAATGGTAATGGTTTATTGTTTCATATGACTCAGCCAACTAGCAGAACTACCATATAAGCCATCGCATGCAGCAAACCAACCATTAGCGAAAATTAGAGCAAATGACAACACAATGGCACAATAGCTGAGCAGTGCAAACAAAGACGGGCACTGTGTCATACAAGATTGGCGAAAGACCGTGGTGGTCATCTAGTGAACCAACCCGTTTATCACTTTTTCACAAGTGCTGAGAACCAACAGTTGGAGATCGAATAGGCATAATGAAAAAAAAACAAAAACGAATGAACGCAGAACGTGGTGAAGAAGATGTGCAGGTGAAAGCGCATGCCCATGTACATAGATGAGTGGATCGAATTTAAGTGAAGGAATTTGGTGTGGTGAGAGTGCTTTTAGCAATACAACGAAATTAAAAAATAGTAATGAAAAAAAGTAAAAAAGATACAAAAACTAATTAATGAGGTTCAAAAGGAAACAAAGCAAAACAGAAAGAAACAAAAAGTGTACTTCATGCCCAAAAGGGTTGCCTGTAAAAGGCGGAGCTCCGTAAATAGCGGTGCTTGGTTGCGAGGTTTGATGACGTAACCGGAGTGGAAAAAAGTTGCGTTGCAAAATCAAAAAGAGGAAAAAAGTGAAGGAAAAATGTTGTATCATTGCAACTTACTATGCATTTACTCCAAACATGGAATACATGGAAGTTTGCGATGTTTAAAAATTTTACACATTCACAACTGTTGAAACCTATTTTCTCGTCCCCGAACCGTTGCGAAACTCAGATAACCAAAAATTAGCCAACTTCAAAATAGACTTTTTTACCGTAGTGTAACATCACCTTTTGCATTAAAATTATTTTTGCTACCATTTACTTCTCATTGCTGTACGAAAAATATCAGTTTAACGACTCCGGTTACGTCATCAAACCTCCGCAATCAAGCTCCGCTTATTTACGGAGGTCCGCCTTTCAGAGGCAACCCCGAAAAGCATACTGTAGACTGTGTAGAGTGTAGAATATGCACTGTGTGTTGTCTATTGAAAGAAATCCTTTCTCAGCACAGAATCAGACACTAAGTTCTTACAGAGTATATATTTCGCCTACAAAGTAGGCATCATCAGCTCTTATTCAAATAGAATGCACTGTGTGTTAATTTACTTTTGTAATCTATCTACTATCTAGACTGTTTCTTTTGTGAATCTAGTGTTTTTTATCATGAATCTACTAGTATTTTTCAGTAACAACAGAATGGCAACACTGGTTGGAGTGGACGCGTTTACAGTATGTCTGCTGTGCGAATTGTTTTCGGCTTGCCTCTCAGTCTCTCACCTTGGTGTTGGTGCCTTCTGTTTAGTGTTTGGTAATTCTTTTTTTATATATTATAAAAGGCCTCAGAGGTTTCAAGCAATGTTCAACACGAAACCACGCTGTACTCTCATCATAGACCATGCGATTGACAAGATATTTAACCAATGCATAAGGTAACACTGCACAACTGAGGGAACAATGAATCTTACAGAAAGAACGAGGATTCGGAAGGCAATAGCTACACATTGATACAGGGGCAAGTGGTAAGCAGTGATGGTGGTCAGTACGTTAAAAGCAGCTGGAAAAATAACAGGTAAAATCAGATCAAACTTGTACACAGGCCAATATGCTGGCAGCATTGCCCCTGGCCTCAGCCAGGGACAGACGCTGGTGGAGCCCATAATTCTTCTGTGTTCAGATTTATGCTTTAGGTTTGGGGTTTCAGTTCAGGGTTTCCTTCTCTTTCACTCGATATTGTCATTACTATGCATCATCATAATACAACAGTGGTGCTCAAACCGTAGCCCACGGACCACATGTGGCCTGCAAGGCCCTCTGGAGTAGCCCACGAAGCAATTTTCATTAGAAAGAAAACTTAACACTTTAATGATTGAAGAGAATTTTTATTGCAGCAAACAAACTCAGAGGCACTTTTGATCTGTGCAGCAAACAAACTCAGAGGCACTTTTGATCAGTGCACTCCTGCAGTAAAAAACACTTTACTTCGTGCCTATTGCATGCCAATGTATGCTTGCCAATTGTGGAGCAAATACACGCAGACTAGTATGAAGCGATTACGTGCCGCATATAACAATGCCTATTGAATTATGCATTACATACTCAGAAATGTGAGTGTTCGCCCACACCAGGTTAGCCATTATATTGTGTCACCACCTAAGCACCTTTGATGCCGTGCTAAGAAACAATTGTATTGATTTTTTATACAATGCACATCTTCATCCAACTTTTTTATTCAATCGTTTCAAATGTCTGATGCTTTTTACAAATATTCATTTTTCCTCAATTATCCAACACTCTTGTATGGAGAACAATGCAGTAGTTGTCCGTGAATTGCTTCGGAGTTTGCGTCTCACCAGTATTGCTTTTGTGTAGTAAAATATGTGGACACTGTGTACACATCAAGCATAAAAAAGTAAGAAGTGCTGGGAAAGGTCTTTCTCCTCTCAAGGCTGGACACGTACTAACACCGGTTGTGTAATGCCCTACTGTATGGTTATCCATTTTCTGTGCTTTTGCGAATGACGATACAGCTGTGGAGAGAATAAACTGCTTTGCTCTTCCCAGTGTTGGTCATGTGCTAACACCGTTTCTGTAATGTGCGCTGATGTACAGCTATACACTTTTTGTGCTCTTGTGTCTGTGATATGGTAACACCGTTTCTGTAATGCGCGCTGATGTACAGCTATACACTTTTTGTGGTCTTGTGTCTGTGATATGGACCATGAGTCCGCAATAAAGATATCATTATTATTATATTGAGATTATTAATTCTTGTGGCTCGCAAAGGGTTTGTGAAAGACAAATGTGGCCTAGGAATCAAAAATTTTGAGCACCACTGTAATACAAGGTTGCACTGTAATGTTATGTTATGTCGTGTTGCCACGCTTTTTCTTTAGCTGATGTTTTGCAGCTAAGCTATTATATCTTTGCTGGCTGATCATGTCAAGCAGTATTGCTAATTCCTTTTAGCACATGACCAATTGACTGCTGTACCTGTGGGGGGTGCCATGGTGGCCAGAGATGAGGTATTGAATGTAGTAACTCTTGGATTTATTGGGTGTTACTGAGATATTAGTTAAAGTCTCTGCTGGAGATGTGAAACTGGGGGCATGCTCCCAGATACCCACCAAAGTTACGTGAGCCGGCAGTCGTCTAGCCGGCAGTAAATAAAACGGATCCGGCAAAATACCGCTAAAAATGCGGGCTGGATGTGACGGCTGACGTAACCCAGAGAGAAGGTAGCCGGCA
>Ga0210059_1014096_pt1 | contig 11858 bp, 9 predicted proteins | sample Ectturendosymbi2_FD_188042 | JGI IMG/M metagenome (GOLD analysis project Ga0210059, IMG submission 188042) | Ecteinascidia turbinata endosymbiont from Florida, USA - Sample 2 (SPAdes) (version 2) | ecosystem: Host-associated > Tunicates > Ascidians > Unclassified | place: Key West, Florida... | reverse complement strand
CTTGCAAGAGTCTGATCGTTGACTTCGCTGATACTGACTGCGTTGCATGGATGCAGGGATACTTAGTATAGGCGTCAGTAACCACAAGCCAGTTGAAACCCAGAAAGTTGATGGCATGATCAATATGTAGGCAGCTCCACGGCTTCTCAGGTAACATCCACGGGTGGACGGCAGCTTTCGACGGTTCGGACTGATGCCCAGAGCAAGTCGAAAATTGCCGGCATAGATCGAGAATGTCGGAATCGATGTTCGGCCAATAAACGGCTGTCCTTGCCAACTGCTTCATCCGTTGGATGCCGAAATGGCATTCGTGCAAAAGATCGAGCACTTGACGACGTAGCTTCGCCGGAATCACCACTCGGGCTTCATACAGTAAACAACCATGACAAACACTAAGTGAGTCGGCGATTTTGCGAAATTTCTCTGCTGGGTCATTGTCGTCTTTTTTCTCTGGCCAACCTTCTCTCGTGAATCGCATGACCTTCGTCAAAGTTGGATCTCGAGAAGACTCTTTCCGCAACGTACCCAAGTCGGTTGGTTCCACTTGCAAACTCAGTGTTTCAATGGTACAAACGTTGTCTAAGTCGTCGGTGCTTTCGTCTCTGTCGTAAACGGGATCTTCACCTACTGGCAGTCGACTGAGGACATCAGCATTGGAGTGTTCCGACCTCTTGCGGTACTCGATGGTGTAGTTGAACTGCCAAGAAACAGAGCCCATCGAGATAAACGGTTTGCAGCGAGAGCCGGAGTCGGCTTATTCGGTCCGAACATGGCCACGAAAGGCTGGTGGTGAGTCACTAAAATAAACTTTCTTCCACCTAAGTATTGGAAGAATTTCTTCAAGGCGTAGATGATGGCCAACGCTTCTTTTTGTATCTGGCTGTAATTGCGTTGACTTGCTGTGAGCGGCTTGGAAATGTTGGCTATTGGTCGTTCACTTCCGTCATGATAGCGGTGAAACAAAGTAGCGTCAACCCCGACCGCTGATGCATCGCAGGCGACTCCTAATGGAAGGGATGGATCAAAATGAGCGAGCACATCGGCTGTAGATAAGAGCTCCTTCAGCCGACGAAAATCTGCTTCCTCTTCTGACTCCCATGTCCACCGATGACCTTTACTGGTAAGACGGTATAGCGGTTCGGCCACTGAAGCAAACGTGGGTGGCAAAAACATGGCGTAGAATTGGACGGAGCCGAGAAACGAACGTAGTGTGGACACGTCATGCGGCGCTGGCATCTTGTTGAGGGCACTGACCTTTGGACCTCGGTGAATTCCTTCGCTGGACAGCACGTGCCCCAAGTAAACCACCTGTGGCTGGGCGAAAGTGCATTTCTCAAGACGGCATCGCAGTCCTTTGTCACGAAGCCGTTCCAGTAACCGGCGCAGATTCTGTAAATGTGCTTCCACTGTTGCACCACTGCAGAGAATGTCGTCCAGGTAAACGGCTACACCGGGCAGATCACTGGTGATTTCGTCCATTACTTGCTGGAAATAACCAGGGGCGGAACTAATTCCGAAAGGAAGTACATTTTTAGGAAGAACTCCGTGATGAGTGCTCAGCGCGAGCCTTATACGACTTTTCGGACCTAACCTGACTTGGTTGTAGGCATCTGCCAGGTCAATCTTGGTGAATCCATAACCACCACCTAATCTTCGCATTAATTCTTCAGGAAGTGGCAACGGGTGTCGATGTGTTTCCAGCTGCGGGCTGATGGTTACAGAGTAGTCGCCGCAAATGCGTAAAGCAGGCTTGTTGGATGTCTGCGCCGCTTTTCTCACTGGAACGACGGGAGTTCCCCAATCATTGAATGACGTAGGGGTCCAGATGCCTCTAGTGATTCCAACATCGTAGGCTTGCGCTAATTCTTCCTGCATGGCAAATGGAACGGAGCGTGGTTTGTCGCCTCGTCGCCAGTAAACTCTGTTGTGTTTTTCCCTGACAGAGTTTCAAAACTCAGAGGACCTTGTACAAAATGCACTGTACTTTATTCGGAGAAGATAACAAGGCAGACAGTTCCGCTTACGGCTTGAGTACAGTAATGTAGAGCGCGTATCGAATAGAATGAGTTACCAGCAAAAGGTGACAGTATTTTGCGACCGACCACGAGGTACAGAGCGCGCAAAACAAATCAACGCGCGGCATGGAATAAATCATTTCCCGGCAGAAACAATCAGCGCTGCGGCATTTGCGCCAAACGTGCACAAGGAAAGTTCGAGAAAACACAACTCTAACAGTCACTTTCAAAGAATTTGTTAGTACTTGTTCTTAATCCACATTGGCTTGGCTTCCCTAGTAATATTTGGTGGTCAACAGTACCAAAGGCTTTCTTAAGGTCCAGAAATATAACACATGTAAATAGTTTTTAAGAATTTTTCTCAAGGATATGATCTTGGAGTTTTAGTAGTGCTAGGGACGTTGAACGTCCTTGACGAAAACCAAACTGTTGTGGGCAGAGAATGCTATTTTGCGCTAAAAATGATAGTAAATTAGTAGAGACAAATTTCTCAAATATCTTTTTGAAAAGTGAGACAGCAGGGCTACAGGTCTATAGTTACTTGGTTGCGTTTCGTCTCCATATTTGTAGACAGGTATTACTTTTGCGAGCTTTAATCTTGTTGGAAAAAACGCTATCAAACACTAACTATAAATCTACAAAATGTTTCTAATTCTTTTAAATTGTCATGCCACTCTTTGCTACTGTGTGCAAAGTCATATTGTAGAAAGCTTTCAGCCACAATTTATCAAAATAAGATATTTGTTTTTGCAGTTGCACTAACTGACATACAAGCGAAAATCCCTTTAAAGCACTGTTTCCACCAACATGCATCCCCTGCTTGCATTGCGTCAAATTTTCATACAGTTTTAGAAGCTTTATATGTGTTCCCTACCAAACTTTATATGTGTTCCCTACCTACTCAGGTCACGAATAAACACTAACAGCCAAAATCTACACTCAAAAGCTCTATCTTGACTGCAACCCCTCGGACCAGCAGTTTACCAGACACACAAAAAACAAAATACGACAAGAGAAAAATGAAAAATGAAAAAACATACGTGATGAACTTTTTGGCGGAAACGACCCCTGAGTCACAACAACTCATAAAAGAGCAATGAAAAAAGAGGCATCTTCTTGGCTGTCCGCCTTGCCAGTCAAAGCGATTGGATATGCACTAAACAAACAAGAATTCACCGATGCAATCTGCATGAGATATGGATGGAAGGTGAAAGGCATATCCACCCACTGTGCTTGTGGAGAGACAAACTCTGTGGATCACAGCTTCATATGCAAACTAGTAGGTGGTTACACTTCAATGAGGCACAACTCAATGAGACTCTGAGGCACATATGATGAGAGAGGTCTGTAGGGATGTTCAGACCGAACCCACATTTCTACCAATCAATTAAAATGACTATGAAAAAAAAGTCAACACTGCTGACAATGTAAGGTTGGATATCTCTGCGAGAGGACTGTGGAATAGCTGTGAGAAAACTTTCTTTGACATAAGGATCACACATGCTACCTCACAGTCCTATTCTAGGAAGTCCCTGGCAGAAGTCTACCAACATTATAAAAAAGAGAAGGATAAATACAACCAAAGAGTGATTGACATAGAGAAGTCTTGATTCAAGCCCCTTGTCTTCACAACAACCGGAGGGATGGCACCAGAATGCAACCAGTGATTGCTATAAATTGGATGGCCAACTCCATTGTCTTCATTGTTATGGTCACGCATCAGTGCTGCGCCTTTACTCCGGGTATGCATTTGCAGGGCAAAACATGGTGAAAACTGTACAGCGTCACGAATTATCAGCTACTGCGGTCTTTGCAAATCTGCAATGTGCGTTTTTTCCTAATTTTTGTTTTTTTGCAGGTTAAGTGCAGGATTCGAAGGCCGCATTCACGTTCTGTAAGCCAAAAATGTGGTTTCCTAGTAAAAATAGTGCCGACTGATTTTCAACTGCTCAGGACAGCTATTGTACTACCGATACCAAAGAAAACTCGCTTATGGAGGTGAGCTAATACGCTGCTGAAGCTAAAGGCATTCCTGATATGAATGTGGGTGGAGAATCTCTGCAACCTTGCTTTACCCAGGCCTCTGTCATTATCCGAATAACGGTTGTTCTTATTCAGATCCAACAATTCCGAGGCTCATTGTCTAGCAATGCACATGCTGTAAACGGCAGGTCACTGACTACTTTAGGTATGCATAGGCTGACTAACAGAATACAAATTTACCAGCAAACAATTGCGAGAACCTTTGGTTTTTGTAATTTTATTTTTTGATTATGCATATATTTCATTAAAATTTATAATAAAAATCAATCGTAGGATGGACGCTCATCAGATTTCCCAAAAGCGCTTTTTCAGTAAATTTTGAGTGAAGAAATGCAAACAGACATTGTACAGAGATGGCAATCGCAACAGTTGTTAAACAAAATCCAATGTAGTCTTTTGTTGTAGGAAGTAAACCTTGTAGTGTGGGATCAGCCTCAATACCCCTAGACCAGTGATTCTCAACATTTCTAGTGTTGCGCAGAGAGTTCAATATGTCTTTGATTAAATTTTCCTGAAATTTGTAACCTTACGCAAAACATGTTCGACTAGTTCTTCATGAATTGTCAGCATAGCAGAGCAGTTTGAAAAGGATGGTCCATGGGCCAAAAAGGTTGAGAACCACTGGTTTAGATTATCCTTTACGATTTTCGACATCAATCTGTGTATTTTGTGGTAACAAAAATATTGGCATTTCAAGCTTGTTATTTAACACTGATATTGCACACACACTTTCCAATCAACCGACGATTTATAATATTTTCTCCAAAAAGTCTACAGTATTCTTGGTCTTTTAACACCACCATTAATGATGTCCATGGGCGCAATTTTGTTGTAAAATGTGGGGAGGGACAGCTTGGTGTGAAACCAATATAGTCATCGGGTCTATGCAGAGGTGACGTTTTATATACATAGATTCTCAGTCATATTTCCAGAGGTGTTTTGAGAGCAACACTAATCACGCTTTGTCCTTGCGGATGATTTACATATTAACATGCTCAAATCAAAATCCAAAAGGGTGAATTGACAGAAAAGTAACGAGTTTCACCTTTAACACGAAAAGAATGTCCAACAAAACTAGGTGTGATGTATCTGTAAAGCAAATGTTTTGCACTTGGATGAAAACTTTGCTGCATTTTGGTTTGGTTAAATTCAAGTAAGTCAGATGACTTATGAACCAATGCATTCAGCACAAGCATAAACTGTAAGAGTCGAGGAAAAAATATCTTTCGGATTTGTTGGTCACCATTGTCGCGACATTACAAGAAGTTAGGATAAATATATATTTTATCTTTATTTCCGAGTCAAGTCCCTACGTTTTGAGCTATAGGTTTATATACAGCTAGGTAAATACTGTAAGCTGCTTCTCCAACGTTTTGATTGAAATCCTGTTCACTAATGGTTGAAAACAGTCTGTTGCGAAACTGCCCATCCCAAAACTAAGTCTACACAATAGTGCTGCTTTTTGTCTTCGGCAAAAGCTTCGCAGAGATTTGCCTGAAAATTAACTTTCTAACATTATATACACTACCCCATTAAATTACACGCTGTCTGTTTCTGAATAAGTGACAACCAACGTTACAGCAAAGTCAGTTACATTTCTGTCGATTTCTGTACAGAAAAAAACATGGCTGGACTGTGGTCTCTCACATGTGCAGCTGTAATACTCTTGCTTTTACAAGAAAATAACCTTTCTAACAGTATACCACACAGAGTAAAATGTCGGACAGAAGCAGTTAAACGTCTTTCACGGTCTCTAGAAACTTGAAAATTACTAAACATTATTTTATCGAAGCTAAAATTTATAAACTAACAGAATTAGTGATACCACACCAAACTGTTTCAACACCAACTTGGCTTTGTATGGCCTACCATCTAGCATCAAAAGCTCTTCACACAAAACCTGACAAACATCACATTTATTTTTTGAAACCTCTCCAAATACAAAACCTAAAGAGAAAAAAGTGTGGGGACATGGCATATTATGTCCCCCCGTCTGAAAAAGTGGAGGGGACACGTCCCCAGTGTCCCCCACCAAATTGCGCCCACGATGATGTCACACCAATCTTATAAAAAAATTTTATGTTTTCGATCAATCCTACATAAATGCATCTTAACAAAACTTATAAAAATGTAAACCGAGCAAAAAACAACGCTTTTTGATGTACCTAGAGCTTGTATTTTCTTCTAGTGATGCAGTCTAGATCGTAACCTTCGAGGCCGAGACCTGGTTGAAATTTCGAAACTTGAAGTTCGAGACCGAGACTTCAAAATTTGTGCAATTTGCCGAAATCTTAAAACATGTTGTCATCACTTCTGACTTGAAATTTTTTCAAATTTCTGGCATTTTCCGACGTGTTTTGGTTGTTTCTTATCTCCATATACACCAAACAAAAAATCGTTGAATTATATAAATTTTAGTAAACTATTTCTTTGCAATATTCAAAGTCTCGACACCTAAAACATTCCTAATAAATATTGCCTTTTTCCTTATAAATATTGTTTCTGGTTCTTCTAGAAATAAATCTAACAACAATGTTGGGTTCTTGTTTGTTTTTGATTTACCCAGTCTGTGAGCAATATCAATATCATCTTGTGATATATTTTCATAAATTTTTTTCAGCACTGTTAGAACTTTGCTTTCTGTCTCAGCATTGTTTTCATTGTCACTCAGGGGTATTCCTTGTATTTCCAAGTTTTGTCTCCTGCCGTACTGTTCCAAATCATCAATCTCAAATTCAAGGGAAGATGTTTTATTCTCCAGTAACTGATTTTTTTCTCTTAGAGAGTTAATTTCTTATCTAGGGCCTTTGATTTACTTATGCAGCTATTCCACGTCCATAGATACTGTTTTGAGAGTGCTTGCCAGATGAGACATTTGGTTTGGAATTGACTCAAGCCTAGACATTTTTGAGTTAAGCTGACTTAGTTTTTCCAGCAACTCCTCAGATTTATCCATAGATGTTTGTGGAGAGAGTGCAGGCCACTTCCCACAGTTCTCAAATTCCTTTGTTGCTTGATTTGCTTCTTTGTTGTATTTCTTGTTGTTACTGCGGGTATCCATGTTGTTCAGTATAACACAGCAGGTAAGTAAAGTGTTATTTAATGAACTGACAGTTACCAACACAATCAGCAATACAATGCCTAAACCTTATTCAAATAGAATAAAATACAGTTTGAAAAAATAGCAATTTTGGTTAAGGACATTCCAATAATTCGCTTAACCATTCCATTCAAGTCTGCCTTTACAACAAGCTAAATCACAAAAAACAATCGTCTTTCCCAGGACGTTGGAATCAGAAGGTGTGTAGGTACTTCTACATATTAGATAAGTTTTATACATAGTTTCTACATTAGCCTCACACCAGACTACATGACAAAACGTATCCTGTTACCAGGTTTGGTGAAGTCTTGCAAAAAATCTCGACCTTTGGTTTTGGCAACATCCACACTAAGGCGTTCCTGACCAAAGCTGAGTATTAAAGTTGCATGCAACAGCTGAAACTTTGACTGAGGTATAAAATTCATGAGTAAGGCAAATTTCAAAGTCAAGCAGCATTCAACAAAATTGTTCACAAAAATGATGGTTCATAGTTCACAAAGGTAGAGAATTAAAATTTCAAAGTCTTAAGGCCGTTTGGTTTTTCTTTAAGCCTATAAAGGTTTAATTACTAGGTCTAGTGTCCTGTGTATGACATATATTGAATTGATGTGCCAATAAATACGTGATAAAATGATCACAAAAAGGTCTTGTACACTTCATCGATCCTGAAATGTTCTGACGCCAGTTTGTCAGCTTTCATTCTTACTTTGCGTTCTTCCAGCTTCTCAACTCTCAAAAAGTATGCCAACATTAGTTTTTACACTTATAAGGCTTCAACTGTTTTCTAAACCTGAAGGGACAATGTTAAATTAAGTCACAAATTCCATAGCTGCTGAAAGGATCCTTGCATCTTGTTGATTCCCAGTATACACAGTAGATGGGAAATCTAAACATTGCACCAGCCTCGTCGCCACGGGGGGACTTTTGGGGGCTTAGCCCCCCGAACAAAGCTCTAAGCCCCCCAAATTGAAATATGACACACTATAAATCAGTCGAATTTTTAGAATGTCAACCATCCCCGCACAAACCCAAAGTCCCCCTATTGAAAACTTTCTGGCGATGGTTCTGCATTGCACGGTATTCAAAATGTTTTAGGCGGCAGTTTTTTAACATCAGGACGAAATCTCATGATATGTACAACATAAGGTTTTCCTACGGCGAATTTGAAAGATTTCATTATAGTAATTAAACATATAAATCGCGAGCGGTGTTTCTCACTTTCCCGATATAACCTGCATCAGCATTTCGTCGAAACATTTGAAAAGCTTAGAGCTTATTTCAAAACAATTTTTCAGCCACAAATTTGATTAATGATTATTCAAACAACATTGAAAGCTCTTTCTTTATTGTTCACTTAAGTAGCTCATGAGTTTGACCATGTACACCAAACTATTAGCAATTTTGTTGAAGCATACATAGATTAAATTAAACCCAAATTGTGCAGTTGTCTCATTACTATGCCAAGTAGTTTGAAAAGTAGTACTATTTTTACAAATTAATTAAAAATTCAGCCAACACACAACTGTCTTCCTGGAGTGATCTCTGGTTTATTAAATTAAGTGACTTACATGTTCCAATTAGTAAAGAAATCTATTATTTTCAAATTTTCTAAGCGTGTGTCCATATCTAAAACAAGTACATCTTCAGAATCAATTGCACCCTTGAGAATAAGTTTGAGTAGACACAAATTGCAATCGCATCATCTGAGTGTCTCAAAAAGAGATCATATGAGCAGTGGTGGGTTTGAGGTTGGGGGGGCCTGAGGCAAGACTAAAAAGGGGGGCCCCTCTGATGATGTCATCATATTCAGCCAACCGTGATAAGGACTTTTGATCAAGCTTAAGATACGGCACCGAAGGATAGGCCTACGTTCCTGAGACTACGGCATTACTGACATAGCGAAAGGAGAAAATGCAAAAGGGTGTTCATGATCAAGCCCGTTGGGTGGCCCAACTTACACATTACAGTTGTTGTTGGGGCCCCTTTGAAAACACAGTACATCCACATTACAATTTCTTTCAGGGGCCCCTTCAATGAAGTTTAACAGCAGAGTACATACACATTTCAGTGGATGTTGGGGGCCTCTTTGAAAGCAGACTACCTTCAAATTGCAGTTGCTGTTGGGGGGCCCCTATGAAAGCAAATTACCTCCACAAATTACAACGTCTTGCGAATTGTGATTGGATGCCTGCGTCCTACACCAGCGGACTACCTTCCAATCCTCGCAGGCATCCAACCTGCTGAGTTTCGCCACAGTGGAGCCACACTATCTCTAGGACGCCGTGCCATGGAGCCTAGACATTTGCTCCACTCAGCACTCACCCGTCCATCGAGTGCAGCTGCACAGCGCCTCAAATCGAGACACCCATTTGTAACTGCCGCACAGCAACTCAACAGCTTCTCTGACAGCAACAACATGCGTGCGGCGCAGTGGGCGGATTATCAATGGAACGTGGAGTGGGCGGATAATCCCATAAGACTCCGCACTTTAATTCCAGACCCGGTACCCACACCCCCGGAATGACCCTTCCAAGAAGAGCCTGGGTCCGGCTCAACCGCCTCCGCACCGGTGTCGGACGTTTCTGCTCCTGCTTGTACAAATGGGGTATGGCCTCCTCTGCGGCCTGTGAGTGTGGCGCAGAAAAACAAACCGTCGACCATGTTGTCCTCCAATGTCCAACCCATCGACCTCCCCACGGACTGCACGGCCTGACGGTTCTAGACGATGAGACAACCGAATGGCTGCTCAACACCTGCCCCGAAATCTAGCGCGGCCAAGAAGAGGATAAAAGAACTCGCTCAAACGAAAGAAGAAGAACCTTCACATTACAGTTTCTGTAGGGGGGCATTTTAAAGCAGAGTACTTGCTTATGATCTGTTTTGTAGCACATTATATGTGTGACTAATAGGTTTTTCACCAAAAATAAGGAAAATTTATGCGCGTAACATCTCAAGGGGGCCCCCAAAAGGGGGGGCCCAAGGCAAAATGCCTTTCCTTCCCTCGCCTTACCTTGAACACACCACTGCATATGAGCTCCACTACCAACGTCTTACAAATAGCATACACACTGTCAACGTCTTACAAATAGCATACACAAATGTGAACACAAAAACATTTTCAATAAATTCACAATAAAGATTACTTCATACAATCCGAGCAGAACACATCTTTGGTTCTTTACTGGTTTTGTCGCCTTTTATTATGAACTCATGTGGGAGGCCTTAGGCCAACTTAAAAATGCTGAAACGGGGGTAATTTTTAATTTTTGAGTGACTTCATTCAACAGGTAATTTTTGAGTGACTTCATTCAACAGGTAATTTTTGAGTGACTTCATTCAACAGATAATTTTTGAGTGACTTCATTCTCTCCCCCATAAAAGAAAAAGCCGAACGCACCATTTTATTACAGGCAAGTGATTACCTGCATTTAGAAGAGTTCCCAGAGAGCACTGGTTAATTTGTTGTGGGATCTATTCAAGGCGCGCCCGAAATTACATTTTAAGAAAATCAGACCCGCCCGTTTACGTTCGACTTCACTCTCAGTTTATCACAATAAAATATTATAGTTTCATTCATAAGTTTATTATTAAGCAATGCACCATTAATCATATGTGCATCACAGTTACATAACATTAACATAAACAGGGGTTCTTACACAAGTACAAGGTTTCTTTCATGAAGGAGAGAGTAACCCTACTTATCATAGAATATCAAGGATAAAACAAGCCGTTAGGCTAGAATTCCCTGGTTTGGCAGTAAGCATCTGCCAAAAGAGCTGGCAATGGGACGAATCCACCCGCTGGTCTTGAGCTGCTTCTTGGACCGAAGTCGAAGTCAGACTGACTCTCGCCGGGCCAGGAACCCGTATATATCACTTTGGTCACGAATTTTCATTGGCTCAAATCGACGTACGTTGTCACGTAACACTTCTTCTTTTTCGTTTATTCTATTTAGGCCTTCTAAATTATGCTTCTTAACTCCAGGGTGACACTAGTGGACATAGTGATCACGCGTTCGCCGCGTGATCACGTCACGCACGAAATCGGAGTCACGCATCAATACGTATCATTTTAAATCGTTTTGTTTTTTGTCTGTTTAAATCGTGAATATTATTATCAAATCGTGGTGGTTTAGTAATGTAAATTATTTCTGCAATACTGGGGGTTACTCTTGTCCTTAATACGGTTCACAAATAAATTACAAAATATAAGTACGCTACATTCAGATATAAAGAGTTCACAATATCCGCTCCTGTTGAACTAAGTGTCCTAGTTCTCATTTTGTTCCAGCTTCAGGCAGTTGAGTAAAACTTTAGTTTCTCAGTGTTCGACCAAATTACAATTGTGACGCTAAACTGTGGAGTCTTCTTCTTGACTTGTTTTCACAGTCATGTGAATCACTTCTTTGACTGTAATCCGGAGTCTGAAAACGTTTTATGGTAATGGTAATGGTAATGGTAATGGTTTATTGTTTCATATGACTCAGCCAATAAGCAGAAGCACCATAAAAGCCATCGCATGCAGTAAACCAACCATTAGCGAACATTAGAGCAAATGAGAATATAATGGCACAATAGCTGATCAGTGTAAACAAAGAGGGGCGCTGTGTCACATAGGATTGGCGAAAGACCGTGGCGGTCATCTGGTCAACCAACCCCGTTTATCACTTTTTGTCAAGTGATTGAGAAACAACAGTTGCA
>Ga0210059_1014094_pt1 | contig 11860 bp, 8 predicted proteins | sample Ectturendosymbi2_FD_188042 | JGI IMG/M metagenome (GOLD analysis project Ga0210059, IMG submission 188042) | Ecteinascidia turbinata endosymbiont from Florida, USA - Sample 2 (SPAdes) (version 2) | ecosystem: Host-associated > Tunicates > Ascidians > Unclassified | place: Key West, Florida... | reverse complement strand
GGGGGGGGGGGGGAAATGTTGCAGTTGTTGTGCCTAACAAGTAAACATGTTATTGAAAATTCCGGGGAGGTGCAATTGCCAGGTTGCCTCTCTCTGGTTGCGGGCCTGGCATCAACTGCGCAAATTACTGTACATTCAAGTCGTTTTGAATGAAGCATTTCAGACAAAAACACAATCTTCTGGAACTTCGATTAAAACTTGATGCAGCTCGTTACAGCAGAGCGTGAATCTGAACTACTCCGTTGCACGTCGATAAACATGATCGTCGTTTGAAAACCGCACCTGTCGCCGTTCCCAGCATTGATCAAGATAGCCACATAAGCGTAGAAGTTTAACTGCTATTCCCGAACACGTGCAATCAAGCGCTTTGAAGGTATCCGTTCGGGAGAAAATAACTAGCCTTTTAAGAGAAAAAGACACTGAGCCCCAGCAAAGGATACAACTTTTGCAGCAGTTTGCAGCAGTGCTGATAGTTTTGCGTCAGCAAGCACAGGGTGATGGTTGCCACTGCGTTGTGGCACCAGCTCTTGTACAAGCAGCGGAAGAAGTCGCTGGTTTCCTGCAGAACACAAGAGGAACGGGAGTCACAATCAAGACTCGCCAGTTTCATTCATGAAACGAGAAACGAAACAATGTCCGGGAAGTTCAGAGTAAAAGCCAGTAGAGGATGTTTTCGAGAGAACAATCGTTTGTTGCGTCGCCTAAATCCGTGAAAAACTTACTTCAAAAACGCGATTCGTGAGAAGCTACTCACGTTGAGATATCGTTCCACAGCATTAACAAGCTGTTTGAGCGAAGTTTCGTCGAACCAGACCTCCAGGATTTCCGATTTACTTTCAACGCCGTACGTAACAACAGACTGCATTCTACCTTCTTCAGCATTCACGCACCAACTCGGCGGAAGCAAAGTTTGTAGCAACCAGTGAAATTACGAGCCGTTAATGATGAAGCACGCAGTTTACTTCAATGCAGTGCTTCTTAACTTTTGCCGGTTTGGTCCATCCCACCATCGATTGCCGCAATCCATTCACTCACATGCAAGGCCAGTGTGACAATAATGTCCCCACCACATACAATGCCATTACCGCGTGTGATTTTTGTACAAGATCTACAGTGCTTGAGCTAAGCGCTACAATTAGAAACAATCGCATCCGAATCTACAGCCAAGAGATTCGAAGCTGCGAAAGAGCGGATCAAGTCAGTCCGATTTACTTTAATTAGCGTCAACGCTGGACCTGGAAAATTCGGGCTCAGTGAAAACAAACTCAAGACCTCGGCCTTTCTGCAAACACAGCAACAAAACCACAAAACAAGCAAATCAAAATCCAAATATTTACACCATTAAGCTGCCTACTAGCGACGGGTGCTGCTCTGGAAATTTCGAGACCAGTTTTTCAAACTGGGACTACATCAATTCCCCCAAAAGCCACCCACATCAACCCACCATTACATTTTCAACGAATTTCGTTTTCAGATCATAGCATGATAGTCCGTTCTTTGACATGTACGTGGCGGTCTAGTTGTTGCGGACCACTTACCAACACCAGCTGTTGCAAATCTTTTAAAACAACGCTACTATACTCAGGCGATTCAAGCAAACCGAGCCAATACAATCCCCGCAATATATAGATGCTTTAAGAGAAGCTCTTTGAAAAAAAGTATGATGGAACTCCTTCAGAGTTTCTAAAAACTCCCCAAAATTTTCTTTCTTCAGGTGATCAGCAGTGAATGGAATTCACCATCTCATTTTCCGAACCTTGGAGCAGTTTTTACGGTAAACAAGTTTTGAGGTTTTAGCCAGTAACTGCAGGTGGTCTAACATTATAGTTGTCACCCTGTTTTCCCATTCACGTTATTTTTATTCGCTGCATGTGTTTTTCGTTTAATTAGTACATGCGCTATTGGAAAAGATACAAAAGTCTTTTTGCTTGAAGATTCATTTCTAACCAGTGATTGGGAAGAATTTTGTTGCTTGCACAAATATTCGTGCTGGCTCTTTAAAAAGGCACGGACTTATTTTGATGAATGCTGCGTTTGTTTTGTAAATGACTTCGCAGTTTCGAAGGTGCCTAACGCTGGTTGCTATACCTAACGTTACAAAACATGCTTTTGGCAAACGACTTTTGACTCGTTTCTTTCACTGTTTGTGAAAAAATCTATGCATGATGTAATAATCATCCCGCTTCCTACTTTTCACTTTTACGAAGAACTTATTCCCGAAGCTAACCTTCCTTTTTCTTTAAACTCTATGTTCTTAAGACTCTGAAGCTGATCTAGCTGACGTTTTCTGATCAACTGCTGTAGTTTTACGATTGTTTTCATCAAGACAGTGTTTTTGTACGTACTTCTTAGTCATTCTAAGTATTATCTGAGCTGTGAAAGTAACTTAGACTTTGGAAGGAAACAATGCCACAAGTAGACTGCAATCATTATGATGCTTGTGCTGAAAGAAGCAGATATTATTGTTACATCGTCACACTGCGCATTGCCTTGCTGCTGTTGCGTCACTAAGGAGTGGAATTGCATGTGACCACAGATGTCGGTATCCAAGCTTCCTATTCTCTGCTAGTTCTAGATAAGCTCACTGTAATCAGCTAGAGCTAGACCAGGGGTCACCAACGTGGTGCCCGCGGGCACCAGGTCGCCCGCAAGCACCAAGTAAGTCGCCCGCTGGCCTGTTCTAAAAATAACATTAGCATGATCGATATCTTCACATTAACGAATGTCAATACTAATATAATTGAAGGTAGCTTGAGCAAAATTTTATTGCAGAAGTGTGTATCAAACTAGTAACCCTTCGCATTAATCGGTTCACAAGAAGTAGCTCACAGTTTCAAAAAGCTTGGTGATCCCTGAGCTCGACCGTACATGATATTCACTATTGCTGATATTTGTTGGATAAACAATATTAGATAAATACAGGTCAACAAAGTGCACAAAATTCATGAACGAAAAATTAATTCACACCTCTTCTTTCGTTCACCTTTACAAAAATTTCATTCACCCCGGGGTGAACCGCTTACCCGGTTGCAAAAGCACTGCTTCAACGTACAGCGGACAGCAATCAGCACAGGCACCCCACGAAACGATGAAGACACGCGCCACCCACCTTCCCCACGCCATTCCTCAATTTGTCGCGAAGTTCGGACAATTCGCTGGATGTCATCAGGATGCTGTTGAACTTCTTGACAGCGCGGGAACAGAACTTCGGGTCGTCCTCGGCTTCGTCGTTCAAGAGCGCACCGCGGCTCCGGTCGTATGTGAGGGCCTCGGCCAAGGCCCGGAAAACGTTTTCGGCGTTCAACAGAGCGGAAAGCTGCCTGCCGGGAGATCGCACTTATAAGCAGCTGCTGCATAGACAGAGCCGTCGCCCGTCGCCAGCAGTGGTGCCCGCCCCCGCCCCCATTTAAAATATGTTCCCCCCTATTTTGTGTTTGGGCCCCCCGGTTGCTGCATACATCCAATACTCTGTTTAAAAATTGCGGCCACGCCTTGTGGCTTTTGCCCCCCTGCTACGAAATCCTGGCGACGGGCCTGTGCATAGAACGAAGGTTAACGCTGCAAACCGTGAAGCGCTGTGCGGGGCCCAACACGAGCAGATCTGGTAACTTTCAAACGTTCGGAAACTTGCGAATACGAAGTCAGAGGCGGAAGGTCGTTTAAGCAGCGCTGTCGCTGGAACTGTGGATATTGCCGTTACCTTATGATGAACGTGCTACGAACTTCCAGCAAGTCTTTCTCGGTCTTGAAAAGTCGGAGCAGTCCTTGGATGAACTTGACGAAGTAATCGTTCAGGACGAGTGGCGTGGATTGGGTTGACGAGGCTACTGCGGATGAATTTCGAAACTTGAGGAGTGAATGCGATCGGAGGCAATTCTAACAACGCCAACCTTTCAGCAGATTAAGGATGAAGAGTTATGCGCACGAACACGCAAGAATTGAAAACAAGCAACGCTTTTACTCACAGTGCAGCTTGCTACCGATTGTCAGTTTCTTGTCGAGAGGGTTCCCAGCTGGAGACGAGGCGACTTCTGCCAAGCATTCCAATGTAAGAAGAACCACCTGACGGAAGATAGAACAAGCGAAAGGACTGTTTAGTTACGCAACCTATCGTTACAATTCGCGCCGTGGACTAAGATACACACTGAATGATATTTTTACGCAAACAACTTGGATACCCTCACAGCGTACCAAGACCCTTGTGTTGCTCACCTCATCTGCTGGGTCTTTGAGCGCCTCCATCACGTCCGGGAATAAAAAGCTGATGTAATGAAAAATCTTAAAATCAAACGAGAATGTTTATGAATTTTCACGATTACCCACTTGCTGAGAGAGCGAGAAGCATGGCCATGGCGGTAAACGCACTCGTTTCGCTATTCGACGTCAAAAATGTATTTGAAAAACCAAAAAACAATAAAAAAACAACAACCTGACTTTAAGGCAAAGCTTAGTAAACCGGAGAGGTGTTAGGGAAACGGCAGCAGGTACTTGCTTACTCTGTACGGTATTCGTAGGAGCAGGTGGTTTATCCATCTGATAACCGCGCACTTGGTGATTGTGGACTTGTGGAGAAGATATTGCGTAAACACATCGACCATTGCTTGAAGTGGGAGTGGACTGCTCGAAAATATGAATTTGAAGTTTACATTACAAAAACTCTCCGTTATCATTGCCAACAATGTTAACACAACAGTTTACTTGACCTTGAAGAAGCGACAAATCAGCTCAGGACATGAATGCATTTAGTATTACCAGCCCAAAGTAAAATACAATTGTTTCTGCAAGTCGCTTTTTACATTTGAACCAGTGGTTCCCATACTGGGGGTAAATTACCCCCCGGAGTAATATGCAGTTATTCGGGGGGTCACGCGGAACCAAAACCACAATGTTGTTCTGTATTATGAGCGATCACTGGTAAAGAAATTTTCAACATGGAATGCGAAAAGTTTTTACTGAGGGTAATAAGACAATCGCTACCTTGATTTGGGTAACGGTTCAAACAAGTTTGGGAAGCACTGATTTAAACGATTTACTACGTCACTGGATATCGCTTTTGACGTTTAAGGATGTGCAACACGACGAACAGTAAGTTATTGACCACAGGCAACTCCATCGACACATAACAAATATTTTCTAACATGTAGATTTGACCCCTGAACAAGGAAGAGTTTTACGGAAAGACTGACATTCGATTTTATTTTAAAATTAAAACTGCCTGGTCAAAAGCGTGATCGAATCTTCGAAGAAATATTTTACAACATGTGCATTTTCGAACTAGAAAAAAGACAGTTTTGTGGTTTCCAATCAGATCTGTCCTAGTGACGTTCTTTGTCTCTATTCTGTGAAACCGAATAAGCTAAACCAGACTAAGCTCAGACTTTGACTTAAACAGCTAGTGGAAGATTTCAACGTTGTTAACTACAAGAACCACACGAAATTCAAAGTTCATTGCAAGAAATTTTCTGCAGTGCTGATAACCAAGTGTTTTGCAAACTGGTCAAGAACAACCCGGAAATCGCGCGCAAACGTGATCACAAACGCCAGCACCTTTCTTCATCAATTTTCTCGCTTTCGTCGCCAATGAGCTTCATCAAATGATGATTCGATCTTTTCGCTCGGTCTCTGATGAGTTCAGCATTGTTAAGGATGTCGCAACCAGCACCAAACTTGTTCAGAAAAATACCAATTAGTCTCATATTCTCTTTCGATATTGCGAACAAACGCATACCTAAGTACAATCTAATGTGATGTAACGTCTGCCGATAATTTTCCAGTTGATCACTTTTCACAGATCAGGTGAGAGCAGCTGTGTTGAGATTGGTTTCTTGGAAAATGGCGGGCACTGATTTTAACGCAACGCTACAGTTCCAGAGTCTGGCATGAGTTACGGGCACTTATTCCGTTGGGTATAGTTTCGCCAAATACTGGACTTACATTAGTAACTGGCTTTTTTTCGGTCATAGACCGAAACGTTTTTGAAATGACCGAAAAACACTAATCATTTCGGTCAGAATGCCTGAAAATATAGGCTAATGAACATTGTTACGGCGAGTTTTGATACAACTGTGAGACAAATGATCGAAATGTCTCGGCAAAAAATGACTGAAACGTCTCAGCGAAAAAGAACAGGTTAGTAGTAACTGCGTCGCACTTCAGCCCCCGTCAGCTTCACAACGTCGCTTGAGCCGCAACATTACGAACTCAAAACGCACTATTTCCACGACTAACTAATTCCGTGCTTAACACTTCGCCGAAATCTTCAAAATACAAGCAATCAGTGAACTGTCTCCGGCAAACTGAAAACCACACAAGACGTGGCACTCTATTTCCTGCAATCGTTTCTCCGAAAAGGATATTATTATTCTCGGTGCTTTCGTAGGCGAGAGTGGGGAGGATGGCTGCGATGATGCTCGACGAGAATTGCAGGATCTTGGCTCCAGCCAGGTGGATGAACTGCTGCAGCCATTCGAGCGCCTTCTCCTTGATCAACGGGTCTGCAGACAACCACCACCGCATTTATGCAGGCAACAATCACAGTATGTCGGACTTTTGTCAAATTGACCTTACGAAACATTAAAAAAAACGAAGCAAATGGAAAGAAAACCTCCTTTCCTACAACAAAATTTTTTTTTAATTAAGAATCCTGCAAATCCGCATGAGTTCCAAATTTTTGATGGTGCGCTAGGAAAAGGTAAACGCCCGTTTGCCTTCCAAAAGGAGGGAGGATGGGGTTAACACTCAACTACACCACTACCGGTACAACAAACCTACAGGACGGACCAGCAGTTGCAGTGAAATTTACCCAACTTAATCAGGGCATGATAACCCTAAAAACTGGTTTTAATTAAAATACCCAGTGATTGGCAGTGTGTGGTTACGATGTTCATCATTCCATTAAAGTCGACTTTGGAAGGATTGTCATGAATTTTGTCGAGAAAGTCACCGAGGGTTGCTTTGCACCTAACAAGAGAAACAACTACATGTGAACATTTACTAATCCAAAGTAACTGTTGAATGAAAACTGCATTTAAATTTGTTCACAAGGTACTTCTTTCCACCAGCACAGATCTCGCGCAAATTATATCCAGATCGCGGCTTCGTGAAACGAATTTCAGCAGACGGACTTTCATTGAATAAAACACATCATTTGAACCGCATATCATTAAAACAAACTCAACCACTTTTCGAAAGCGAACATGTCATCGCTTTGCTACACTGTTAAAGGCAAAACACTTTTTGTCTTCCCACTTGATTTCTAAAACTTTGCTTAAACCGCCACTTGCATTTTACTCAGTTAGACAATGACGCGAGTAGCGGGGTTAATAATACGTCCTTGGATCATTTTGAAAATATTGCTTCCGTCAACAAACCACTTCTGTGAAATTAGTCGTGCTTCTATCGTGTGGCACAACTCAAGATTTCGAAATTATTTGAAAAAAGCTTTTCTGTCTGATTATCATCTGTATTGGGGTAAAATGTACCTTTTCAAGGCAAATTCGAGGCAACCTTTAATTCAACGCTTTTCACGAAACCTGAATGATAAAATCATTTAAAATACAGGTCGAAATGAGTTCGTAGGCGAAGTAGTAGTCAAAAATATTGGCAGGTTAAAGTGTAAGTGATTTACCTGCACGCTGTCACGCGTGATCAAATTCACATGACATCATAAACCATTTTCTGAAAGTACAAGGCTTTAGCATGAGTTCCTTCCGAACATGAACAAGAAATTAGAATGGCTGCTCGTTAGAATGGCCAGGAAGTTGGATGCTACAAACTTGCAAGGAAACTTTCCGTTGCGTTTAATTTGAACGACCTCAGATACACGGCACTACAAGGTAAGCAATGCTGAGGTTTTCAAGATCTTACATGTTTCGGATTTCTTTGTTTTCGTCGCCGAGGATCAGAAATATCGCGTCGAGCAGTTCAGGCAAAAACGCCAGAGCGTCAATCTCGGGAATAGACATGATACAAGCGAGCCATTGCACAAGGAAACGGCGAGTGTTGGGTTTCTTCGTGTAGAAGCGTTCCCGCAGCAATGCGATAAACGCGGCAAGATCAAACGCCGGCGTTTCCGTCACAATATCCTGTAAATGCAGCCTGTTAGTATGCATGACAAAATATCAGCAAAGCGCACGTCAAGACAGAAAAGGAAGCAAACAACACACGAAGCTAAATCACAGCGAGAAAACATGTCAAATCCACATGGACGCCATTCCGAATCTTGCCCAGTGACCATCACCTGGAACAGGCATTCAAAATTCACAAAACATCATAAATGCAAGATTATATTCAGTACTATGACAGAAAGTTGTAAATGAAAAAAATGCATATGAAATTAACTCATAGCAAAATGGCAACAATTCATCACAAGTGAAGAAATACAAGGAAACTTTTCCATTTTTGTAAATGATTTAACAAACATGTTTTAAAAAAAACACAGTATTGTCTAAAGTGCAGTTATTCAGCACTTGTCTCAAGCACGGTTTTACAGCATCTCAACATTGCAAGGATATACTGGAGGATTTTCATCGATATTATATGTCGGCATCATTGTTCTATCGGCCGATTAATATCAGCGTGTCGATATATCGGCTGCAACGGTTGCACTTCGATGGTCATTTAAAATCCTGCTTGCACTTTACGCACACATATCAGATTGGAATAATAAAAAGCAAGGTGCAACTGAGCGTATAACATTGTTCTGGGACTCGTGCACAGGAAACATCGAATCATACAATCCGGCAACAGAGGCTTATACGTTCAACTGTCACAGATCATCTACTGTATGGTAAGAGTCGCTTGTCAAATAAAACGCACCTTCAGCAATCGATCTAGTAGCTCCGATCCATTTCTGACGTTCGTGTCTGGGTCAGCAGAAAGCTATGAAGTCAAAAAATGCAACAAAAATGAAGCGAGTGGTAATCAGTTGGAAAGTTTCGCTATGTGATCGATTCAATGCGAAATGGTGGCAAGATTTACGGAGAAAGCAAATCCTCAACACAACATAATACTCTCGCCTTTAAACAAGCAGCCGACTCCGCAATACACAGCAACATTTACCAGGTGAAGAATTAAAACAAAAAGTCAGTAGTTTCTTAAATTTTCGACCTTAAAGTTTCTGTTATTGTCTATGAGTTTTCGCAGCTTGGAAAAACTTTTTTCGAAACAAGTGGTTGTGGGATGAGATGGTTAACGCAGACGGTAAACAACCAGCGAAATGTCCGTTATTTCTATATTCACTGCTTTCGAAAGATGATTATTTTGCAGCAAGAAATAAATATAACGATTAATGTTGCAAGTTTATTCTCTAAAATCAAGTTCTTGAATTGCTTGCACCGCGTTTTCATGGTGTAGCCTCCTTGGCACTTTTCGTCGTTGCTATACGAGAAAGTCTAAACATACAATCGTATTGGTTTATACTGAACATAAATTTTGATAAATTGAACAGATTCGTATTTCCGATCTGCTATTTCATTCTGTTTAAGGTTCGGAAATTTTTCTACTACTTTAAACAAGAAAACGTTTATTGCAAAAGAACAGCACAGCCGCACAAGTTGTAATATGAACTACTGTTGGGATTTTGAGTAAATTCTTCAGGAAAGTCTTGAACTGCGGAAAATTTTGGATGCATTACCTTTGGTATCACGAATGACCCTGCATTAAAACATACTTATCTCATAAGCTAAAGGAAAATCCATATAAAGATGCCACCTCACTCTTCTGATATTTGACTCCACTATACAAAAGTGGATGCCATGTGTCAAAGAGCTTGCATAGCACATTTGCAAAACAGTTCGCTCTTTCTTGATTCACCTTACAATAATAACAAGCCACTTGAAACAAGTAACTGAGATGCTTCTTTGTAGTATTTCAAAACAAGGCCAATCCAAGATTTTCTTTTGGGGGGGCTAAGATAAATAAATGCACATATTGCCGTATGACGTAAGTTTAATGTGTAGTGTTAGATTCAAGGTCAGTGAGGATTAAAAGGAGAATCGCCCCCTAACTTAAGTTTGCTCCCTATTTAATTGCGATTGTCGTGGTTGTGCATTGTCTTCATGCTGATTTTGCTGCATTGATAGAAGCAAAAAAATTCAGAAAAGACGTAATCATTCCTGAATTGATTTGGCTATTCCGAGATAATTCTGGAATAGTAAATTATGCTGAATTGCCCATTCCTTCCCACGACAGGGCAGTTTCTTTCAAGGAAGGTAGTCCTTCCTTCTGTGAGCAAAACACCGTAAAATTCTAAACAAAAAATGTTTTTCCCACCACCTCATAGTAATTAACTACAAACCAATTCACTAAAAAATGTCGGTGGGTTTATGCGTATTTCCGGACACACACATTAACTTGTGCCTTTTGCTGAGAATAATACGTTTAAATTGTTTTTTTGATTGTTTTGACTTTTTCACGATTTTTGTTAATTTTAAAAGTGAAGTTCAACCCCGAGGACTTTTAAAAAATCAATCCTTTGATGAAATATAACCTCCAATCGCTACACAAGTCAGAATGCACGACATCACCACGGGTCTACGTGCTTCGAGAACCTTTTAAGAGATCATACGGAAAATGAATAAATCCGAAGAAAAAATATAAGCAACCGGAAAAAACACAGACAAAACGTGTCACAAATCTATTTGCTGACACAAAGAAAATTAGTTAATAGTTTCAATCGAGTACTCACCTTACTCAGCATATCAAAAAGATCGTTGAAATGCGGCAGTGTGTCGGAACGTGCAATTTTGACTATGTTATACAAAGACTCGCACGCAAAATACCGAATCCGGCTGTCTTGGTCGGCCGAGCACATCAGCACTGGATTTAAGAGTATACTGAGGTACGGTTGAACGTGCTGAAACGTAGCAATGGCACAAAATAAGCAAGCGCAAAGGATTTATATCAACGCATGTACAATGGTTGTGTCCTTGCAATCAAATCAAGGTTATAGAAAACTTAGAAACCAGCTGTTCAATACACGCTACCACGAAAGGGTTGTGCAACAAACTTAACGGAAAGCAGTTTTTACTTAAACCAGTGTTCCTCAAAATTTTATTGCCACGCCCAACATAATCATCTCTGGAGTCTCGTGATCTGTTTTTTTTCGCTGAAATATTTCGGTCATTTTTTGCTGAGACACTTTGGTCACTGAGACCATTCAGTCATTTGTCTTACAGTTGTATTAAAACGCGCCATATCAGTGTTCATTAGCCTATATTTTCAGACATTCTGACCGGAATGACTCAATTTTTTTGGTCATTTTAAAAACATTTCGGTTTATGACCGAAATAAAACAGGTCGTGATGAACCCTTGGGACATAAAATTTTTTCCATTTTTTCGGATATTTTTACCCGGCATTAAAAATACGCCAATAAAGCTCATTCGAAATTTTACTTCCTTAAATATTAAATTGACCTGCTGTGGGCGTGTGCCCTACGTTGGGCATCACTGACTTAGAAAGTCTTAGACCAAAAATGTAATTCTTGCAGCCAATATACAACCTGTACCTTTAAAAAGAAATTACCTGGCTACCCAGTGCGATCGCACATGCAGCTAAACCAATCAGTCCACCTTTCCTACTGTTTGGATTTTGCGACAAAGTGTAATCACGAGTTAGTAAAGATATTATCTCCTGGACGGCTTCTGTTGTTCCATCAGTGACATACCCTCGAACGCATCTGAAAAACATTGTTGTGTACAAACAAATTCTAGCAGTGCAAATATGAGTACTTGCAGGGGCGCAGCCAGGATTTTTCTAAGGGGGGGGCTGAAGTTGTGGAAGCAAAAGCCTTGAAAAGGAAAAATTGCTTGTGATAAGAATAGTCAAGGAAAGCACGTAATTTGTAGATAAACGATTGA
>Ga0210059_1014093_pt1 | contig 11860 bp, 12 predicted proteins | sample Ectturendosymbi2_FD_188042 | JGI IMG/M metagenome (GOLD analysis project Ga0210059, IMG submission 188042) | Ecteinascidia turbinata endosymbiont from Florida, USA - Sample 2 (SPAdes) (version 2) | ecosystem: Host-associated > Tunicates > Ascidians > Unclassified | place: Key West, Florida... | reverse complement strand
CAAGCTGCACTGGTGCAGATAAAGGAAGGGCTGTATTTTCGCAGCCCGAGATTGGCGACCAGATTTGAATCCAATGCCGCCAATATCGCCAAAGTACTAGTAAAAGCATTGTTAAACTTAATTATAACATTCAATATCCAAGAAATTCAGGTAGTAAAAAACAGTCAAGATCATATTTCCTCCGTTTTCTTTAAAAATTCATCGTCAAAATATCCAAAACGCTTTGCGATAAGCGGATATACCACCATGTTTTTTGTAGCCAATTGTTTGGTTTCTTCCCTTTAGGGCTGTGCTGAAGACAGCCCCGAAATCGCCAAATTCATCGGTAAGTGTGCTGAAAACGTCATCACATAAGCGGCGTGGTTGGAAAACAGCGAAGCATTGGTTTTGTTGCATTCCTAGGAAACGTTGAGCCAAAATGGCATCGGAAGTACCTAAAATGATTGTGTTGTGAAATTTTCGTAACTAAATCCAAAATTAAAGGCGAGTTTGGCGGAATCTTTTGCCTTGCATTTTTCAGGGAGGGCTGCAGCCCGGCAGCCCGTCTAGACGAGCCGCCCCTGAACTCGGCTACTGCTTTTTACGTAACATTTAACATTATTTAGTCACAATACCCGTCCGCTCTGCTTAGGTTTTCAAACTACAGAGTGGTAGCTTTTGATTGTGCATGGATAAAAATTGCTATTTACAAACGTTAGTCGATAAAGCTTCTGTCGTTCGCTCACATGTTCGACAGTTTTGTGTTAATGAAATTTCGAACGTTTAGCAACGAAACTGCGAATGAAAGAGTAAACTGTAATCTTCTGCGTACCTGGAAAATTCGTAATCGCTATTTTCAAAATCTGTTTCTTCAGGATGAATTTGACAAGAGACTGGAGGAGTGTGACAAAATCCACAAAGTCCGTGAATTGAGAATTGAGGAGGAAGCTAAAGCCGATAAAGAAGATCTGATTGATAAACACGAAAAGGAAGTTCGAGCCATTAAAAAAGGTGCGCTCACCAAACAAAGTATCTTGGAACTTGTATTGCGTGAAAAAAATGCACGCGAACCGTAACTTTTCTTTTGACCGGACGTATGTTGTTCGATAACTTGCGTCATTGTAGGTTTCATGGATCGTTATGAGAAAATTCTGTATGCTTACGTGGTTTTCAAACCTATGATTTTGTCCATGAAATATTATACTGTTAACTTATGTTACGTTTGGTCAGGGTTTTTTTTAAGGAAAATGTTAGGTACCCGGTATGGGTCTGTAGGGACCCGATTTCTCTGATTCTAGGGACCCGATGATAATTTCCTCTGATTCTAGGGACCCGAAGCGGGTCCTTAAAACGCCTTAAAAAAACCTGCGTTTGGTATATCATGTTGTACAGGATGTTATACTGCACTTAATGAAAACACGCTCCGGAAATGTCACCGGGACATGGTGCCGGAGTGCTGGTTTTTATTCGCTTAGACATTTCGGTCATTTCTCCCGTAATAGTGTAGTATGAAAACTCGCCGTAACAGTATTCTCTAGTCGATATTTTCGGACATTGTGACCGAATTGACTTAATTCTTTTTCGGTCATTAAAAAAATTCGGTGTATGACCGAAAAAAGGCCTCGCTTGAGTGAGATTCGTTGTAAGGGTAAATTTGACGTCTGTTTTGAACCATAACTGGACTGGAAAAACATCGAGTTTTTTTCGCGGCAAACGATTATTTCAATCCTCCCCAGAACACGCAGCCGCTCTGGCGCAACTGGAGCGCGACATGAAAGCGAAGTCAGAATCACTGAAGGTTGACTATGACCGAGCGCTGGAGGAGGAAAGGCGTCAGCATAAAGCGGCGATGAAGAACGCGCGCGAAGACGCTGAGGTGAAAACGCGCGACGCCATACGACGCAAAGCCGCCGAGCTGAAGAAGGTTCGAGAAAGTGTTTTGAGATTTTCGACCGGATTTTAACAAAACTTTTCACCGTGTTATTTGTTTTTGCCTGACAACTGTTTGTAGTTGACTATGACCGTGATTCTTCTGCTCGGAAGTTTTTAAATTGTTTGCTTAGGAGCACGAAAAGTTCGTTGAAAACAGAGACAAGCTTCAACGTGAACAGCTGGAAAGAGAAAAAGATGAATGGACGAAACAACTGAAACAGCAGGTAATTTGTTTTTTGTGAGGGTGATTTTCTGTGTCCGGAATAACCTCTCTCTTTAACTTCAGGCCCACTGTGGTTTGTATATCGGAAATATTGACGTCACAATCAAGCTCTTGTTTGTTGTGAATGAGAAGTAGTTTGTTTCGTATGAAAAGCGAAGCAGCTCCGTTCGATGGTGCGTTGTTTCAAACGGAGTAGGAGTATTTTTCTTGAAGCAGTATTTGTGCACTCATCATTATCTCGAACCCGACGTTATCTCAGAAACGTGTTTGGCTAAAAGAGCCCTCTGTTTTGTATCTACTGTAAATTCTACCGTTGTTTTTGGTCCCCCCCATACACATGCAAGTCAAGTGGATCTTGTTTTGTCGGGATATAACCGGTAAGCTCGCTTCACAGTGCTCGGCAAACAAAGGCAGTATTTTTGTTACGAAGTCTAAGGAGCTTTTTTTAAGTCGTGTTTGGATATGCCAACAAAGACGGCAAGCAGGACTTTTTGAGGAAATGCCACTTTATTTCCAGTTGCTGACCACGCGGGCGAACCTGTGTTAACGCTGTTGACTATAACAGCTGTTCCGCTCTCTGAGAGCTTGATTAAGCAGCACGCCATGTCTGGCAGAGTAGCAGCAAACTGTTTATTTGTCGCAGTGGGACGCTGAACATGAGAAGGAACTGAAACGATTGGCCGAGGAAGCTGCGTCACACGTTCGTTCCGCTTCGATGACGTCGCTGTCGGAAGGCGAGAGCAAGGATGTTCTGCGCGGTCGGATCAGCGACCTCGAAGAACAGGTGAGCGAAGGTTTTAGTTACAGCTTCGAATGCAGCATTGTCTTTTGGACGTTAGTTTCGTTTGGCAAGGTTCTCTCGATTCCTTAAAAGAACCTTTGAAGTTTAAACGCCTCACATCTTGAACTGTCGCACTCCCACTTCTTTACATCACTACTTTTTTGTGTCGTTGACTCATTTTCTGCGTTGGTGGCGAAAACTAGTGAATCAAGCTTGAAAAGCTGAATGCATCAAGTTGTGCAGGAAAAGATTTTTATTTGATATACAGCGTCCAGCGCTGCTAGATTATTGCATCGCTCTGTTAGTAAACACCTCCAATCATTTAAAAGTTAGAAATTTGGAAAACCTGAAAACAAGATAATCTACGATTTGTGCAAAAACTTGTCCATTGTAGCTCTATTGGACGATGTATTTTTTAAACCAAAAATAATTCGCAACCTACAATAAAATATGTTACCAAGAGCGATTTGACTTGTGGCAGTTTCGCTTCATCTGTACGATGTGAAAACATGTTCCCCTATTTCGTGTGCCTTGTCATGCTTGGCTCATGGTTTAATGCTTTCTTTTTCAGATTACATCGATGCAAGGACAGCTTGAAGACGAGCAGAAGAAGCATTCCTATCAACGTCATTTCGAAGAGTTGAAAGCTCTGTGCGACCGGAGCTTCGCTGAGATCGAGGAAACCCACGCTAAGCAGGCATGTGGAAAAGAAGCTTTTGCTGATATCGTTCGGAAATACGCTGTTCTGACAAAGCCCTGTTTGGCCCCCTTTTTCTTTGTTTGATTCACTGAATCGTTCGAATCTTTGCTTTTCTTTTTATCCTCTTCGCAATCTGCGGAGATGCTTCATCCGTTCCTGTCGCGACCGCACCGTGTGACACAACATCGACTTTTCATACTTAAGAAACGTATCTCGTTCCGTCAAAACTCGTCAGCGCTGGTTTACCCGATTAAGCTGCTGTCTTGACTGTACACCGCATTCGAATCAAACAGCGGTAGGTGTTTCGCTCGGAAATCCGTATCACGTTTTAAGAAGAACGCTTGTCCCCCCCCCTCATTCAAATAAAAATTTGGTCAACTGTGAATTAACATATATCGCTGCGCTTGCGTGTTTCATTGGATTAAAATCCGTAGACAAAACTTTTTATTTGTTATTAGCATCTCAGAACTCCATTTGGGTCAGGGTTATCGCATGCTTCCCAATACTTTTTACTGTTTATGTATTTCTTTCAAATACCTCTTAAACTCGCCCGGACGTAAGAACAAAGAAAGCTGTAATTGATAGTTAATGCGCTTGTTTTTTTATAACATGCCAACGGCATTTTCAAAGCAGAAACTTTTAATGTGATGAACAGAAATCCAACAAACATTACGACGTTTGATCAGATGTAATTTTTTCACAAATATGCAAACAGTTCGTGATACCGTAATGGATTTACTGAAATTTTACACTTTGAAAGGTCTTCAGCTGTTTGGAAGGAAATTAAGGGTTGCTACGATAAACTGCAAAATGTTTCTGGGAGTTTTTGTGAAATTCTTACGTATATTCGGAAATCTGAATAAAAAGTTAAACATTGTTTTGTTTTAAACCTTTCAGAGTTGCTTATACGTTGAACTTTATTGTAGTAGTTTGATTTTTCATTTCGTTCTCATTCAGCTCAAAGAGATGGAAGTTGCTCATACCCGTGAACTGGAAAGGATCCTGGAATCCTCCAGGGAGGAATTGGAAAACGACAAGGAAGACACGAAGCGAGCGATCGAAATCATGCACAAGGTACGACACTGATCGTCAAAGTCGCACGGTACACGTGGCTATTATACTTTCGGATCCGGTGAAGTGAGCTGCCTTTTCGAGGAGCGCTACATGAACTTTACTTGTAACTTTAGTTTACTTTACTTGTATCAAAACACCATATCTTTTGAACTAGTGGTCCAATCTGGAAAAGTAAGGTATCTTTAAAATGGGGAAAAGGCCAGGACTTCTAATCTGACGTCATTTTTGTGATTTGGATAAATTTTGGGGCGATGACCTTTTGACCTATATTCTGACCTTGAGATTGACCCCGTGGATCAAATTATAAAATTCTGATCACCATCTGATATCGTAGCCCTATTTGTTACCTACAACATATCAAAAGATGGAATACGTAAAATTTTTCATTTTTGAGTAATAACAAATTAAGATTAGCACATGCAGACAGTGTTGGTTGATATAACGCAAATAAAATGCAAAGCAAGTCGTCTAAATGGCATCATTTTACCATGCACAACCTCAATGCCAGGGTTAGGGTTACAGTTTGTTTTAGGACATCACAGAAGGTCTAATCAACATGGCAAAACTATATTCCCATGGTGAAATAATAATGTTCAAAAGTTATGTACCCAATTCAATGTATGTTACCTACACCATATGACAATATGAGATGTTTATTTTAAGGTATGTAAGGTCAGTATCGATGAGTAAGTTTAGTTTTTACACTGATTTCAATCCTTGTAACCAGAAAAAAAAACATCCCATTAGGCAGAATATTTCACTGGTAAGAGAGGAAGATATCAAAATGTTGGCATTGCAAAGTAAAATTTTAAGTACACCATATTAAAACCATTTGTTTCCATCATGAGTAAGAGTTGCTTAAGAAGTTTTCATTGCAACAAAGAAATTGTAGTGACCCATTTAATATTCATCCAAACAAGCAAAGGACAAAATAATTGTGGGTCCTTTGTAGCTATGAGAAACTGAAAAATCCACATCCAAATGTAATTCCGAGTGAAAAACACTGCAGCACATGTGCAATTAGACTGAATGAGGAAATGAAAGATATGCCAAGTACTGCACAAACTGGAGGGTCTACTGAACAAGATGTTGGTGTACTAAAGCATGAAAAGGAAGAACTAATGGATACAAGTTCACCCCAACAGGATATCAATGATGTTAGTAGTGTCACTATTGTTTTTGAAAGGACATTTTCCTTGTAGAATTAAATTGAAAAAGTCAATGGGGAAACGGAAGCTACCAGTGCAGAAATTAAAATATTGTCTTGAACACCTATGAAGTTGAATTGCAGTCATCTGACTCAGATTTAGATGAGAACCACAAAGAAGATATATGTCTGTTTCGTGGCATGTTGGAAGAACTGCAAGACATAATCAAAAGATCCACTTTTTATACAGAACGTGTTCTAATTCTAACCCCAATCCTCCCTCACCACAGAAAGAAAAACAAAAGAATTCGGTGCCTCGAACCACTTGGCAAAGAAGAGCAGAGCATAAGGAACAGGGCATTCTAGAAGAGGGCACCAAGAACAAGGGCAAAGCAATGTCACCTGAGCTGAAGCAAAAATTTGTTGAATTATATGAAAAAGATGAAAACAGTCGAATAATTCCTGGGAATAAAGGAAAATGGGGGTGTGCATGGCAGGCATGGTGAAAAAATCCTAGAGTGCTCTCTAAAAATACCCTTTTCTTTGTTCAGTGCTCGGATTTTTTCACAAGGTGGTTTGAGACATCAAATTCTTTCATTGTTCTTTCTGCAGTGGTGAAAGGGGATTGGGTTAAAATTTGAACATATACTATACATGAAGTGGATCTTTGTATATTGCTTGCAGTTCTTCCAACATGGCACAAAACAAACATAAATCTTTGTCGTTCTCTTCTAATGCTGAGGCAGATGACTTCACTTCAACTTCATAGGTCTTCTCAATACAATATTTCAGTTTCTGTGCTGCCTTTTTAGACCTCCATTTCATCGTTCACTTCTTTGTTGATAGAGCCAAGTGCCCATGCTTGACAGCTGTTTCATGCAATATTGCTACTGCAGCATTTACATCTACAAGCAAAGTGTCCTTTTCAGAAATTGCAGTGACATTACTAACGTCATTGATATCCTGTTGGGGTGAATTGTATCCATTAGTTCTTCCTTTTCATGCTTTAGTACACCAACATCTTGTTCAGTAGACCCTCCAGTTTGTGCAGTACTTGGCATATCTTTCATTTCCTCATTCAGTCTAATTGCACATGTGCTGCAGTGTTTTTCACTCGGAATTACATTTGGATGTGGATTTTTCAGTTTCTCATAGTTACAAAGGACCCACAATTATTTTGTCCTTTGCTTGTTTGGATGAATATTAAATGGATCACTACAATTTCTTTGTTGCAATGAAAACTTCTTAAGCAACTCCTCCTCATGATGGAAACAAATGGTTTTAATATGGTGTACTTAAAATTTTACTTTGCAATGCCAACATTTTGATATCTTCCTCTCTTACCAGTGAAATATTCTGCCTAATGGGATGTTTTTTTCTGGTTACAAGGGTTGACATCAGTGTAAAAACTAAACTTGTTAATCGATACTGACATGTTATCAACTTTACATACCTTAAAATACACATCTCATATTGTCATATGGCCTAGGTAGCATACATTGAATTGGGTACATAACTTTTGAACATTATTATTTCACCATGGGAATATAGTTTTGCCATGTTGATTTGACCTTCTGTGATGTCCTAAAACAAACTGTAACCCTAACCCTGGCATTGAGGTTGTGCATGGTAAAATGATGCCGTTTAGAAGACATGCTTTGCATTTTATTTGCGTTATATTAACCAAAACTGTCTGCATATGCTAATTTTAATTTGTTATTACTCAAAAATGAAAAATTTTACGTATTCCATCTTTTGATATGTTGTAGGTAACAAATAGGGCTACGATATCAGATGGTGATCAGAATTTTATAATTTGATCCACGGGGTCAGTCTCAAGGTCAGAATATAGGTCAAAAGGTCATCGCCCCAAAATTTATCCAAATCACAAAAATGATGTCAGATTAGAATTTCTGCATTTTCCCTTTTTCAAAGATACCTTACATTTCCAGATTGGACCACTAGTTCAAAAGATATGGTGTTCTGAAGTTGGGCGCCCCCTTGTTTTCTCGAAATTTTCAAAAAATTAACCCCCCATATCTCAGAAACCGATCATCCGATCATTGAAAAAGTTTAGATTTGAGGTTTGGGGGCTGAAACCAACATGTTTGCCAAATTTCATAAAAATTCTGAAAGGGTAGGGTTTAGCCCATTGGGTGACTGGACATGGAATGACCCTTTTCCTTTTTGTAACCAAGCAACGATCGCGCTCTCCTGTTTTCCAGCATCACGAAGAAGAGGTTCGTCATTTGAGATCACAGATCAGCGATCGTCGTTCCCTCCGCGGCTCGGACGACGAGTCCCTGCGTCACGAAGTCGAAAACTTGAATCAAGAAATCGAGGTTCAGAGTGGAATTCAGAATACACGATTATGTTGTGGCCGAACTTGCCCCATGCGTGGTTACTACCACCTTCGATGAAAAAGTTTCGTTATACTCGCTTTGCAGTCTCCCCTTTAGAATTTTATTGTGAGTGGTGTCACTGTGTGCTACCAGTGGTTATGAGGGGAGTTGTGAGACTGTCGTGCGCAGAGGTCGTCTTTCGCATCCGGTTTGGATGGAACAGCCGGTTGTTTATGATATTCTGCGCATTCGCTGATATTCTATTTGCAGACATGAGACTCCGAAACATATTTAACTGTGTGAGCTGCACTGCCCGTCACGTGAATTGTCCAAGGCTGAGGTGCAACTTTCTTTTTTCCGCAAAAATAGCATTATCGTTTTTTTTTCGTTTCAGAAACTCTCCGAGTATTACTCCAAGAAATGCGTTGAGCTCGCGCGTGCAACGGAGCGTATCGAAAAAGTGGAAGACAAGCTGACGTCACTCGAACGCGAGAAGCATCGTTTGAATGCGAGGAACGAGGAGCTGGCCCAGCAGTTGCAGGTGAAGAATACTTGTGCGACTCCCTCGCTCTTGTATTTCAGACTGGAGAACAAAATGCCGCATCCAGCAAAGCAACAAAAAGGCGAAATCCATTTCACTGTCGGAACCCATCTCAGTGCTAAGTGCGGTTGAAAATAACCTAAGAAGCCGATTTACAATCATCAAAATTGGCTCCTAGTTAAACATACCACCGACAAGCATGGTGGCGTCACAAATATGCTGAAGAATGTGCGGAGTCATACAGCGTGGTTTTTAAAACCTGGAACTTCTGTTTATGTTTGTAGTGCAGAGCGTTTTCGTTACATCTTGCAAAGAGACATTGTTTTGTTTTTAACTTGCTTTGTGACACGATAGTGTGTACCAACCATAGTTTTTCACAAAACCTTGATAGCAGTTATTTTCGACGAACTTCGTTAAGAGATCTGTTGAAAATCATAGCGCCCTCTGACGTATCTGGTTTTGATGAACTTGACTCAGTGATGTTTTAGACGTAAACTTGTGCTTTGAAACTGTATCCTTTAGTATCGAATGAACAGGGTTAGGTAATTTTATTCCCATCATCAAAGTTAGACCTCCATTTTCTGTCCTGTGGAAAAATGATGAACCAGAATCACGAGAGTGTTGATGGTGCGACGTCTAATTACAATTTATCTTTCCCGGGGGTATTGATGGTGTGCTTTTTTGCATGGAATATTATACATGCGTGTATTTAGAAACGGCTGTGTGTTGGATGCGATTAACTTGCTCAAGGAATGAAACGAGTTTTTTTCTGTTGAAAGTTGAGTTTGCTTTTCATCAGCAACTCAAGTCGTAATGAATTGTTGAGGGCTTCTCCACCCTGATAAACATGCCATAGCAGTTTATAGTTGTGCAGCTGCAATCATTAGTTACAAGTTAATCTTCACCACACCAGATTTCCGCGGCAGTGATAAGGAAGAAAAATAACCTGGAGCTTTTGCTTTTACTTGGGACATGCAGTTTGCAATCCAATGATTTGAAGACGTGTCCTAAGTTTGTCGTTAAAACCACCGGAGTGGTCAGTAATTATTTAATGGTTGGATATCCCGTACTGTGTGTCAGGAAAAAACAAGATTATACCGATTGGAACATTTTAGTTCAGCCATAATCAGGAAATCCCCTTTTTGTTAGAAAGCAGCTAAGCCACAGTTGCTTAGTTTCCATTCAGGTTTGCGAATGGCCAAATGGGTTCACCAGTACTTTGCATGCCGTAGTTGAATGTTTGTGTTTGTTTGCTTTCCAGTTGTACGAATGCTTCTTTTTTCAGATGGAGATCAAGGAGATGGGCAGTTCCACCAGCGCTGATGGTGAGGACAAGCAAGCTGGTGATATTTACCAACTGCAGGTGAGTGGAAAGAACTTCATGAAATGTCGTCACTTCATCAAAAAATAAGGGCATGTTTTAATATTACGTTACCTCAGGCTTGTGCTGTTTGGTATCGCGCCTTTTTACAGAATGCTTGAATTGAGAGTTTTCGTTTTCTGAAGTTGAATCGCGCGTATTTGACTGAAAGTATGAGCAGTATCTCTCACCTTTGCTTTATAGACATCGATAAGGTAATTTGTTCCAGTTTGCTCCAAAAAGTTTGTTTCCTTAACTGCGGTTTTCGTATACATTCTTGAAAAACACCAGTTTTTATGTTGTTTAACTCACTACGTCTGCTTAAAATACAAGCAGCTCATCACGCCATGTCTGTGGCATTCAACGACAGCAATATGCCTTAGCTTTTCGACGATATATACCGATGCGGTTGAGCTGCAAGTGTTCGAGCTCAGCTTCTGATAACAACTAGTTCTTGTTCAGGTCAAGTTACGTGTTAAGTCCACGGAGATAGATTACCTGAAGCAAGAAGTCTCGTCACTCAGTCGTCAGCTTGAAGATTCTTTCAAGGTATTCTCCGCTTGACTCGTGTGAACATGCAGGATGCTGTTTTGTTTATCTGTTGAAGGTGCGAACGCTGTCAGTGCACAGCAGTGAAGTGCAAAGAGGTTGTGACTATACTGGTAGCGCTGTGCTACTGCGACTAGTTGTAAAAAGCGTGCATCAAAGAAATTGCAGGTTCATGTTGTGTTGCTGTGACTACAAGTGCGGGAACGGCTTGGGGACTGATATTGGTTTAAGTTTTATTTCATAGAATTTTCATGTTAGGTGCTCGGTCACGGCAAGCTGTGTGTTCCTCGACCAGCTCTACGTCAATTAGCCCGTCTTATTTTGTGGGCGCTAGTGATGTGCTTGTAGTCTCTGGAGATGGAGGCATGAAGCGCTGAAGTTGTGAATAATACCGTATGCTAAAATCCCTTCAATTCTTTGAGGGTATTTAACAGCGTATGACCCCACGCATCACTTCTACTTTGTTTCACACAAAGTTAAATCCCATGACTGCACTAAGCTCTTTACCGCTGGAATTGTGTTGTTGTTCAAAGGGTTCTTGACTTCTTGTAATAATTCATCAGGGCTTTTGTTGACGGAATAGATAGGTTTGGTCTTCCGCACCGACAGTGTCGACGCTCTTTAAACAATGATACATTTTTCAATGAAGGCATAGACCTACCTCATGCGTTAGAGACTTGGGGGGGGGGCGGTTTTTTGTTTTTCTGTTGCAGTTTCCACTTCTTGGCATTTAAAACTATGCGACGCGGAAACAATGTTTGAAGCGCTATGCAGTAGAACAGGGGTTCCCAACCTTTCTCTGACCATGTACTTCTTCAGCATTTCGGCAGATGAGCATGTGCCCCTAAACTTTCTTATGACAAAATATTGTAACACGACTGCTCATAGATAAATGTAACGATAAGCATATATAATGATTTTTGAAAATAATGTTCATGATATATGTGTAAATATTTGGAAATAAATAGGATATAAATGTAATTTTCGCTTCTGTTGCTAACCTTAAATGCACCCCTTCAGATAGGCAGATGTGCCCCTAGGGCTACATGTACCCCAGGTTGGGAACCCCCGCAATAGATGAATACCGCGTTACACTGAAAAACACTCGCTATGCCACAACACGAACTCTGCTGTCGACACCGAGTTGCCACTGGGCTTGTTGAAATGGATCTGCTTGCTGTGGCCACTGACCAACGCAGAGGTTCCTCTCAGCCCTGAATGCAAATTTCTAC
>Ga0210059_1014092_pt1 | contig 11861 bp, 7 predicted proteins | sample Ectturendosymbi2_FD_188042 | JGI IMG/M metagenome (GOLD analysis project Ga0210059, IMG submission 188042) | Ecteinascidia turbinata endosymbiont from Florida, USA - Sample 2 (SPAdes) (version 2) | ecosystem: Host-associated > Tunicates > Ascidians > Unclassified | place: Key West, Florida... | reverse complement strand
GGTTGGTTGGGATCTTTGCAGAATTATGCGTTTGGCGTAAAGTTTTGCTGAACCGCGAGGACTTGCCCGCATGGCTGGTATCAGTACCGTTTTTTTACTTCGCTAAGACATTTCGGTCATTTGTACCTTAATAGTGTTGAAACTCGCCATAACACTATTCATTAGTCTATGTTTCTGACCGAATTGGCTTAAAAAATTTTTTCGGTCATTGAAAAGCTACAGCATTCGATGATGTGTAATATTATATAAATAGACTAAACGCGCAATCTCACTTCATTGAAATACTAGCCTATAATTTACATTTATGGATTGCGCAGCGTTGAACTATTTGAATATTGCCTCAACACTTTCAAGTTAAGATTGTAACAGGTCATATCCTTCCGTAAATATCAACATACATAAATGTTCGTGTGTTGCCAAGCAAGCTTTTCGGATTAAGGGTTTTGGTAAACCAAACGGGTCATTTATTACGTTGCCGCATGTCACTCAAGCGTTTCTACTTTCAGAGAAATTGCGACGTTACGTTGAAACATGCATTTGGTTTTGGCGAAGTAAAACTATAGCTCGTCATTTGTAAAAGCAGCTGTATTTACAGGCCTGTAGAAATCGACAAAATTCGCAATATAGTGACGTACAACTACTATAATGACGTATCAACCGGACCCCAACCAATAACGATGGGGTCTCGATGACCAGGGCACTGCGCATAAAAAGTTGTTATTCGACTGTCTTGCAGTTCAGCTTCGGTGTATTTGCCTCTTCATCCAACCTCGAGTGCTTAGCTTTCATGGAGAGCAGCAAGCGCAAACAGTGTGAATGCTGCTTTTCAAGACTGCTTGAAAGGCAGCAAAATCGACCAAGCTGAAGTTTAAACCTCCAGTCGACCAACTCTGTCACAGTTTACGATTTTGGCAAACGCCGCAACAACTGAGCTAGTGCATCTTAGCTGTTCACGGTGTGGACTGTGCACCAGAAATAAAAGTAACATTGTGTTTTAAAATCAGCAAGACCACGGCCGGCCAATGACCTTGTTGTCAGTGGACATCCAGTGCGCAGGCAAGGGTTGATTTAATTTTTTCGTCCATCCCAAAGTGACCTTAACGACTGCTTAATAACTCCCGGAGGGCAAAAATTCTTCCCCTTGCGTGTGTTTTTGTTTGTTTCTGACAATCGGTGTGTGCACATCAGTTCACCTCAGTAAAAGTGTATTAAAATATACTTTTTGGGAGTATTTTCTTGGTGGCAATTTGTGCCGTCGCTTTGACTGATCGCGCCAGACTTAAAATTGTAGCGAGATGGCGCTAGCGAGTAATGGATTCTATTCTGCTTGTCAGTCTGGCTCAAACCGCAGATCTTTTCACCTTTCCTGGTGGAGCGTGTTGACTATGATGTTTCCTGTGCCGGTGCTTGACTAGGCATGTACACGTTCCGTTTATCTGTAGGGTAGGAAATTCCGGATGTTTCCTATCCGGAATCCCACGAAGTTCCGCGGTTTGTCGTAATTAAGTCTGGGCGTGTTTGTTTCAAGAGCGCGCCTCATTTGCAGATGAACGTTGCGCTTTGTTTTGTACATATCTGATGACGTGCAGCGCAAGCGAGTGGTGAACAACGAAGGAAAAAAGGCGGGCGTCATGTTTTGTTCTGCTCACCTTTGTTCTTCGTTTCTTCTCACTCGCTCGCACTGCATGTCATGAGAGATGGAAGAACAAAATTCCAAGAATCCGGGGTTAGCAGTCCAACTAAATACGCTGACACGTTAGGCCAGTGCTTCTTAACCTTTCCAACTCCGCGGGTCCCTATTCCTAAAGATATTTGGCTTGCGGACCGCTCGTCCGTCATTATGTCATTAGTCGTAGTGGTGGTCGTTGTTGTTTGGGCGCCTGAGTGTTAAAAGAAGCACTCGGCATTTATTCTGAGTTCTCCTGGTTTTGCACTGGGTACTTTTAACAAAAACTTGACTTGACTGATACACGACATGATACACGTTTGACTGATACACGACAATGCTGAACGGATGCCTTTGCGGAAGCATTTGACTGTGAAATATCTCCGCGTACCTGCCACGTCAGCTGCTTCAAAGAATTATTTTTCCAGTGCGAGGTTAACTTGCTGCCAAGTTGCGACCACGTTTGACGGTCGAACAATTTCGAAACCTCAATATATATTGCACTGCAGTCAACTTGTGTTTTGATTGTGTTTTTGTTGTTGTGTGGTCTAATGCAGTGCTCTTCAACCTTTTTAGTTATGGTGCACCCTTACAGATGTTTTGATGAACTCATGCACTCTTTACTTAAACCCATGCACCCTATTTACTGACACGTCCCCCACCTAATTGCGCCCATGTCCGAGTGCCCTGGTCTAAATAAGCAAGTACCCTAATTCAGTAACTCAGCTGCATAATTCAATCGATAATGGCTCATTGTCTGTTGCTTATGAATCTCAAACAATCAACTAATTATAACAATTAGCTTGACATGGTCTGATGCTTACGCACCACATTTTGGAATGTGCAAAGTCAAGGTTAAATCCTTGAAGTCATTGGTTGGTTAATAATGGTTCATTTTTGCTAACAGAAAGTTTTTGTTAAAAGTATCTGTTTAGTGTGACAAGTCTGTGATGCAGCCTTATGAACCCTTTCGTGTGGTGCACCCCACGCATATTTTGATGCACCCTAGGGTGTACTGTGCACACCGGTTGAAGAGCGCCGGTCTGATAAATGGTCTTCATGCCGGTTTCGCTGCACAACTCGAGGTCAGACATTTCAGAATAGCAATCGGTATTCTGGATTCGATCCGGGCATTCCGCAAGAATTCCGGAATAGCACATTATTCTGAATTGCCTGTTACCAGGCCCCAGACCTCGGCAACTTAAAAAAGCGCGGTGGATTGTTTACCCGTTGTCACCGCATCGTTTGTTTATTATCCGCATTGTCTTCTTAAAACACTGTCGTATTCCTGCTGTCGAGTCGCCAATAACAAGTTTTTCTTTTGACCGTAGGAATGGTGGACACCATTTTCGCCGACGTCGCCCAACCCGACCAGGCCAGAATCGTTGCCCTCAACGCGCACAACTTCTTAAAAAACAACGGTCACTTTGTCATTTCCATCAAGGTTGGTTGCCGTTGCTTGCCTGCTGAAAAAAAAATGTTTTAATTTCGTGAAACTTTCGATTAAAGACTCGATTGTGAGCGCGATGTCCTGCTACCTCGAAAGATTCAGCGGTTGATTTGATGGAACGCACGTGTGCTTTGCTTTAAAATTTCAAGCTGATGGTATTCTTCGAGTTCTCGACGTCATTGGCAGACGTCACAAAATTTTCTCCATATCATTTACCTCAAACAAGACCTTGCCGCACGTACTTCCTCCTCACCAAACGTCTCCATGGCCAGCCGCGTGCGCACCAACGGGTTCGTTTTGAAGTAACTTTAGTGCAGTGCCCGCCACCCCAAGTCTGCTGAAGCTGTGTGGGATAAAACGAGAAAATCTGTGAACCTTCGCTTTGTCACGTCCACTGCGTTTAATTTAAGCGCGAACGAGATAATTTGTCACGGCTGGTTTTGCCCCACCCCGAGATTGAGCCCTCCCCGCAAACGCAGGAGCAGTTTTCGCGCAGCACAAAAGAAAACAAAAGCTACAGAAAATCTGTTGCTCGTGAAAGGCCAACAGCAGCTTCCGGATCATTTTCACCGGTTCATGAAATTGTTTATCTTGCAATTTCGGCAGTTGAAATGCGCTATTTTGATATGCCAGTTCATAAGTCTTTGAAATGCGGAATTTTTATTTACCAGTTCATAAAAGTGCTTAAAATGCGGTATTTTGAGACATAGGTGTAACAACAAGCAATTTTTTTGGTGCTAAGGATGTTTCACCTTAATTTTCCCAAATTTGTCCGAAGAACTTCCATGCGACAAACTCTCCCCCTACAAGTTTTCTACAACTGCTGGTTACTCACCAACTGTCACAAAGTAAAACACAAAGTCACTAGAAACAGTTTGTTGATTTTATATACTATATATTTATTGTGTTTTTTATGACAACACACTTTTATTTATACGCTCAATAACAAAAATGTATAATTTCGTTATACAGCAGAACTAGTTTAATTCGCTTAGTTCGTTACTTTTTCGTCGGTCCCGGCAGAATTCCTATCTTTTGTATACATTTCTGTTCGTCTAATAATTCGTCACCTCTTTCTATCCCTGAGAAGCATTGTGTTCGGCTAATACGTCATTTGCAGTTTCGCTTTTGATGTCTAAGCAGCTAGTACGTGTGGGAATTCAAACAAATTGAGGATCTTTGTCTGAGAATTGTTGCACCTCGCAATTTGTTTATCGAACTTATACACGAGGTGCGAAGCGCGACCCGACTCCCCATGGAGATTTAGAAGGTGCTGAGGAGTCCGGATAGAGTAGAGGAATTAATTGTTGTATTCAACCATAACGTCATAAACTTGTATTTTACTGCAAATAAGAGCACTATGTATACGAGCTTCCATGATGAGTTTTCACCTGTTTGCATAATCCGTCACTTCGCCTAAATCGTCACTTTTTTATGATCCCCCTTGACGTGACGAATTAGGCAAATTCTGCTGTATTCTTAAAAAATGTCGAAGCTTCTGTGCCCGAATTTTTTGAGATTTTGCCCAAATTTTCGACAAAATCAGAACTTTTGGTGATGCGCTTGCATCGTCAGCTCCTACACCACAGTTTTCAGCGTTCTGCATACTCAACACAACTGCTTCGCCGTTTGGAATCGGGTTCCAAACAAACGTCCGTGTCCAGTGGCGCAACTAGAAATAATCAAGGGGAGTTGGCAATAAACTACGAGACGCTAGTTTTGAATGGGTAGACTCGACAAGGCTATGATAATTTAACTCATGTTGAAGCGACGAACGACGATCTTTTTGAATGAATTGGACTGTTACGTAACAGTAGGGATAAATTTTCAGTAGAAGCAGCTACGCTGGGTGACGGGAATGAAAAAGAATGAACAAGACGAAATGTCAGCAAGAAACTCGCGAACGCAACGTTGGTCCAAGCGTGGTAACTGTACAAGGATGAAGTAAAGGTCGAAGCGGCTTGAAACAACGTTGTGTTTACTCTGCGAGAGTTTCTCTCTGTCGTTCCGCCCCATCTTTTTCGCAAAACTGTATTATTTTTTCGGTACTGTCAACTCACACCAGCCGCATTTATTGAAATTTATCGCAACTGTTATGTAACAATCTCATTGTTCCGCGACAGGGTCTGGTATTCCACGGAACACAGGTGTTTCGCAGACCGCGACGGAGTCCGGTGTTCCAGAAGAATTTCCGCACGTTACGTGACAATCAGAGTAAAAATATAATCTTTACCAAGTTGACCTGCTATCGTGATGTTATATCCCGCGTTGTCATGTCATTACGATCACCCGAGATTCAAGCAGGATGCATGTGTTGCAGATGCAGTGACACGTGGCAAGTTTTGTGCAATGTTTATAATCTGGTGAAAGTCGGTTGGTAACCACTACCGATAAATCAAGCTGTCAGCGATATTATACTAGGGTTCATACGTCCGGAATTTCCCGGACACGTCCGGAATTTCGGTGTTAAAATTTGTGTCCGGAAATAATTTTGAAAAATGGTCTGATGTCCGTATTTTTGAAAGATTCAGAGGATGTTATCATTAGATCCTCTGAAAAATATGAATACTCAGGACTGGGAAAGAAAAACTGCTTGCAACCTATTGTGTAACAATTCTGTGATGTTTTTCTTCAGTGATGGTGATGCTGTTTTGCGGTGCATTGGTAGTTGTTTAAGAACATACTGAAAAATGCCGTATATCCATTTTTTGTTGTCGCGAAAAGTAGCCATTGAGACTGTCAGCAATTTGCCTCTTCAGGTATGATAACCCTACACTGTACCACTTAAGAAAAGTTTTGGACGGAAGTAAAGAAAAACTAAACTTTTTCACGAATGGTCTTTTCCGCATTTTCGACTAGTTTCCAATGAGGTAGAGGGTTCGTACAGGTTTGGCCAAGCTTTGTGGAACTAGGCCACGTGATGTTTGCTGACGTGCGTGAAGTCACTTCAATGTCAACATAGTTCTGGAATAGCATATTCTGTTTTGCCCATTCTTCGGTGCTACCACAAAATAGTGGCGCTATAGGCTGGATGATGAAACAGTCATTGCTGACAAATGGTGTTTAAGCCAATTTTTGTTTTTCACACCATGTGTTATAACCAGGGCTGTGGAGACCGAGTCCAAGCAATTTTGGATGGCTGGAGTCAGAGCCAAAAAATTTCAGATGGTGGAGCCGGAGCCTGAAATTTGGGTTCCCGTTCAACAGACAATTTGTTGCGCAAGCGAGTTGTACAAATAAAACAATTTTAGTTTTTAATGGACCAAATCGTTCTGGGGCCGGAGCCAAAAAATTTAGATGCCAGGAGCTGGAGCCCGAAATTTAAGTTCCGACTCCACAGCCCTGATTGCAACCTAGCGCCAGCTATGATTGATTTGTGTTTTTTTTTAAAGATTTACGAATGTTTGGTGTAAAGTGAGGTTATTGGAAGTTCATGAATTTGTGAGTTAACAGCCTTTCACGGTACAGTGAAAAACAATTATTTTAGACATAATGCCTCCTCCACCTGGAAAATTAAAATAAATAACATCATATTTCCAAAAGCCCAACTCGGCTTCAGATGAAGGAAACCTCCATGAAATCGTTTCTGCAGATAGTTCTCCAAGCGCGTTTCAGCTGAAAGCTTCGGAGAAATCGAAGTTGACATCGTATGGTGACCTGTAACTGCCAAGCCACATTTAAAAACTTAGTCTCACCTTCAATAAAAGCGTGGCGCAAGTGTTCAAATCGTCATAAATATGCATCGTCGCATCACAGAAGAACAAGGAGGGAGTAGAACATGATCATCATATAGGTGCACGGCCACACACACGTATGCCAGTGGCTCCTCGGGCTTAGTCGCCAAATGGCGATTGCAAGTCGCCAAATGGCGAACCCATTTTCTCTGATGCCAACCCACCAGACACGCACCCACCTCCCACCCCCATGTTGCTAAGCAACCGCGGACAACTTCAAAGGAGAACCTTTCAGATCTTGAAGGCTTTTCACGAGAAGAATTTCGTAAAGAAAGATCTTCCCACCTCGAAAAGAATTCTCTTGAGTGTTTCATGACGTCGTAACGTTGACGAGTGCCTCGGTCTTAATCCGCTTCCCTGTTTTTCGCTGCACAAGGTTGCTGTTAAATGGCGCACCTCGCTCGCATACCAACGCCTCGCTGTTGTCAGCATGTTTCGTGTCTAAAAAAACACTCGAATTGTTTTCTGCCTAAGCTGCCGTCGATAAGACCCTTGCACTGCAGGACCTTTCTACTACTCGGCCTGGGCTAATCCAGTGCCCTCGTTTGAACCTCCCTTTCTTCATGTCACTTGTCCAACCGATTGGAAAGTATGTGACATACGTGGTGGCAGCTCTGTGGTCGATTACGTCGCGCGACCTAGTTCCGGGCATGAAAGTTGAGCGCTGCCTGTCGGTTTGCGATCTTGAGTAGGTGGGTTGAGTTCAACTGACCTTTCGCGTACGCTGCTGTTCTTGACAAGAAAGCAACAGGCCGCGCAAGAGCTGCGCGCAGAAAGAACAAACGCACAAAACCACCGCTCATTTGGCGGCAGCTTTGAACACTAGCGTTGGAGAAACAGTAAAGGAGCTTGTAGTGTTGCTAAGTGACTTTGCCAGCCAACCCACTTGCCAAGGCAGCGTGGTTGATCCATACCACAAATCGTGCACCGGTTGTTGCGTCGGAGTTGGGTTAGATTGCCTTTAAGGTACAAGACTCCAGCGGTTGCTAGTAGTGATTGGCGTGCGTCTTTCGATGGGGGCGTTTGCAGGCGCTTTATTTCAAATCCTTAAAAGTGCTTTCGTCTAGAACAGTTGTCCCTAAAGTATGGCTCACGAAGGGTCAAAAAATGGTCGCGCCGAGGCGATCCAAACCTGGGTCGAAAGAGTAGATTGCTGACTTTGAAAACGAACTTCACAACTTACTGCCAAAAAAATCTTCCATACAATCATTTTTTTTCATGTTTAACACACGCTGTTAGAGGCTTGGATCGCGAGATGTTCACCAAACTCAGATTTGGATCGCGCTCAATGTTTGGGAACCGCTGGTCTACATTTTGAAAAAATAGGACAGAACTGAATAGTTTCGCAACAACTTCTATCGACGAGACGCGGCTCCTAATTTGTTTGTTTTTTCGCTGAGACATTTCGGTCATTTTTTCCTGAGATATTTCGGTCATTTGTCTCACAGTTGTACCAAAACTCACCGTAACAGTCTTCATTAGCCTACATTTTCGGACATTCTGACGAAAATTTGACTTAATTTTTTCTGTAATTTCAAAAACAATTCGATCTATGACCGAAAAAAAAACAGCTTCTGATCCTGTGTTTTCGTCCCAAACCAGGCTTCCTGCATCGATTCCACCGCGAAGCCGGAGGCGGTCTTCGCTGCCGAAGTCAAGAAGATGCAAGCCGAGAAGATGAAGCCGCAAGAACAGATGACCTTAGAACCGTACGAGCGAGACCACGCCGTCGTTGTCGGCGTCTACCGACCGCCGCCGAAGAACAAAAACAAATAAGTCTGGCGATCGTGTTTTCTTTGCATTCCATGCTTTGACGTGTCTCGGTTCTGGTCCAGTTTGTTTTGCCTGTTGCGCGGGTGACGTTTACGTCGATCATGTAGTATCGTGTCGGTTCGGAGAGCATCGTCAAGTAATCGGCCGAAGAGGCCCGCGACGGCACGAGAGCGAAGTTGCAAACAGGCCGTTCTCGGCGGCCTTTTGGCCGAACCCGTGCCTTCGTCGTCAGTGAACGGCCAGCAGCAGCGGCATCGTGGTCGTCTTGCTTGCTGCGAAACCCTGTCAAGATGTCTCTCGCTGGCACAGCGCAACAGGGTGAATGCGAAATGTGATCCACCGAAAAGCCCGGACAACAAGTGCGTCTCGAGTTTTGGTGTCTTCTCGTGGTTTTTATAAAGGCGCTTCTTTTCATGCGTCTCTTGTTTTTGCACCTGCGAAATCGGACACTGCCTTGATGCTTGTGAGTCTGTTGCAAATACAAACCGAATGCTCTCTGCATTGAGTGCGTACTGGAGACTGCAGCTACCGGAAAATAAAGCGAGTAATTGTAGGCGCTCATGAAGATAGGAAAAGTTTTGAAGTCTTAAAACAGAAGATTGTAGATGTTCAGTGCGAAGATTTGTTAGAACCACATAGTTTGGTGAAATAATTAAGCAAGTTTTCGTTGTGTTTTCCGTCAGCCGCAGAAACAATGTTTAAGGAATTCGAGGATGCAGTCAACGCACGGTTTCAGCAGACTTAGTGCTTTTTTGGGGTCAACTGGGAAGGAAGCGACGAAGCCATCTCAAATTAAATTATTTATCTTTCTTCGGCAAAATTAATCTGCTATCTGTTGAAATCAGTCCGACAACCGAAAATCAACATTTTTTTATTCAAGGTACAATCTTACTTTCTTTCGAACCTCGTAGTTGCGCACACGAGCTCGTACGTGTCTGCATGCGTCCAGAGATTGGATGCAACAGCAAACAGAAACTGGTTCAGAAACCATTAGCGACAAGGCCGGCCTACACCAAACGTCACCAACGATCTGCGTTGACATCACGATTGATGACGTGTCCGCAGGGACGCCGGAGAAGGGGTGGCATTAAAAAGTTGAGGGCAATGGAAACGTATAAAAAACCGTTACCAATATGCTTGTTTCTGTTCAGCAACAATGTTGGCCTCAAAGTGTTAAAAACCATTCTTAATTTTCTGGGTTCCCGAATAGCTGCAACAAACTTGTTTAAAATCGTTCTTGATAACCCGTGAAATGACCTATGATACTGTTATGAAAAAGGCACCTCCGCCCCCGTTGCCCCCCTTTTGAAAGGGCAGGGGGGCAATGCCCGCCACGTCCCTGCGAGTCTACTGTGTGCTAAAGAAGCGGTCACTTTCCAGCACGATCGTATAAACCAGCTTGTGCATCGAACCAGTTTCGCTGTAGCGTGGAGCGGGTTTACTGCTGATCGTGGGAAGCGAGCCTTTCTAACGTCATTGCGTGTTGTGGTGTCATCGGTCGACCAGGTACGAGACTGCTGGTCAGCCAGCAGAGCGGATGTATATTGCTCGACTGCCAACTTGGTTTCCAGCTGTCCCGACACTGCCGGACGTTGGAAAACGGTGACGAAATCCGTCTGGTCATCGGCTAACGCTGAAGTGTTCCTGCATGGTGTGATGAACTAAGCGTTTTCGGTTTGCGTTGAACATGAATCCCATCCGTCTGTGGGTGAGGGAGGGCACGACGAAAAAGACTGCGACTCTGTAAGAGCAAACGCTAGAGCGTGTTGTTAACGCAATCGTATCAGCGAGCGAGAGCAGTTCGTCGATTCGAGCACAATGGAAGAGTCGTGACGTCAGTGATGCACGCTCTATCTATCGGCTTCGCAACGGATTTTCGTGAGGCTGTTAAGTCAAGAGATATTAGCCGTTGGATATTTGGTGGGAATAATCTTCCAGGCATAAATTTTGTACCTATTACCTGAACACCAGTTTTTTCTTTTGCTAAATGCAGAACTGCCGTTTTTTGTCCGATAGATAATGCTTCTGCCCGAAAACTAATGATTTTGTCAATATGCTTATCTTTTATCTAATACCTTAGGTTTTTCAACTTGAAGTTTGCTTTGTTGTACATAACAAGTGTATGTGTTCGCTCAACAATTTACAATTTGTCCTTACACAGACATATTTTTATTCAATATCTGAAAAAACATATCAGGGGAGACGATTGACTGTAAGGTCTTCGAGTCATCCTCGCCGCGAAATGCAAAGCCGAACAGCACATAGAAAACAAGTCCACAAACCAAGTTCTTTTTATATTTTTCTTATTTTTAGGCTATTAGAAAACATGTTTGTCAATGAGGTTCAAGTTTCTCATTTACATTTTCAGTATTTTCTATCATTGACAATAGGATGAACAGCAAAAAGTTTTATGATTTCTGAAGTGCAACCGAATAACAAAATATAGATTTCCCCGACACAAGTGCGAATTTCAAAATAGTTGGGGAAAGCTGACCAGCGCCCTCCCAGTCGTCACGGCGTTGTATGCCATGAACAATTTACCTTAGTTTCATGCGGCTGAGGATGTAAGTGTTGGGAGCAACGTGCTGCGCCTGGACTAAGGCTCGTTTCGTCAGCATCTTACATATCCTGCAGCCAAACACTTGGTAGGAAAAAAGCTTACTTCAAAATTGTTCAAAATCGCTTGCAGTGTTTTTTTATACCCATAAAGAAAAACCTAAGCTAATTTTCAAAGAGAAAGCTATCTTTAAATCTCCAATGAAAAAGGAATAGACGTTTACGCGTGGCAGCCATTTTAGTCACTAAATGGTTTAAAGTCAGATTATGAAAACTGAAGAGGTTGTTTCAAGGTATCGACGAAAATAGTTGCCTACACGTCTGCCACGTCGAAGCAGAAAAGTGCTGAAAATGATGCGCTGGATTTTTTAATTTCATCGTCTGTGTTTCACCTTCATTTCACAAAGCGTGAAACTGATGGGATCTCCAGCAGATGAGCTACGTATATTTTCGCAAGTCACCTTGTGTGCAATCCTCCCTAATCTGTTTGTGCCCAGAAAAATTTATTTTGAACATACAGTGAAAACAAATTTTTCTACCCTAAAATATATTTGACCCTCCGGATCTTAAAACCTGGCTAGGGCCTGCACATGCAGCGGGACACCGCACCGGCTTGTCACATTTGGTTACATGCACTGAGAGAGGCTCGAACGTGGTTGTGTGTTCTCGCTCACGAGTTACG
>Ga0210059_1014091_pt1 | contig 11861 bp, 6 predicted proteins | sample Ectturendosymbi2_FD_188042 | JGI IMG/M metagenome (GOLD analysis project Ga0210059, IMG submission 188042) | Ecteinascidia turbinata endosymbiont from Florida, USA - Sample 2 (SPAdes) (version 2) | ecosystem: Host-associated > Tunicates > Ascidians > Unclassified | place: Key West, Florida... | reverse complement strand
AATTGTCGAAGATCGCTTCTCGATTTATTTTCATTTTAAAGAAAACAACCAGCTGTTATCAGCTAAACTTTCGGCTTGGTTGGTGTTTCGACTTTGCGCGGGCTTTTCAAAGGATTCGTTAAATTTTGATTATTATTTTATACCGAACAACCAACTGTGCTTGTCTTCACAGTTTTACTATCGATTTGTTCACTGCTTTGCGATCCGAACCCTGACGATCCATTAGTCCCCGACATCGCTAGACTGTTTAAAACCGACAGGGAAAAGTACAATTGCGTGGCCAAGGAATGGACGAAAAAGTACGCTCAATAAAATGAAGTTTGGTTTAGAAAATAGCTGCAGCGATTGAGAAGAAACGTGCTTTTTGACATATTTCATACTGGCAGCAACGTTCAAGTTCTGCCATGTGCGTTGTCCATCTTGTGTTTCGTTTGCTAGAAATTGGACAATTGGCTTTTTCGTCAACTATACCAAGAAATTTAAGCAGCCGTTGAATCGATTGCCTTCATCCCTATTGATTTCTTGCGATAATCGACTTTCATTTTCCTGCATGTCCGTTTCGTTGTAAGTTTTCTTCGCAAAAACGGGTGCAAATGACTTCTCAGTCGCATTCGTTCGTTTTTCAGTTCGACCCGGCTTGATTTAAACAGAGTAAGATTTTCTATGCTGACGTGCGACGCCATGTCCGTTTCGGTTTTCAGTCTCAGTTGCGCTCTGGCAATCGCTTTCTCCTAACAGTTCTCTGAACGACCGTATCTTCTCACAACCCTGGCTCAGACATTTCAAACTCTACTTTGGTTTGTAGTTGACTCAACTGTACTTTTAGCACGTATCAACCTGTGTTGGCTGAATTTTTTGAATAAAACTGCTGCAGTTTGAAAATCCTTTGTCGCTTGTGCCTTGGCATTGGATCACGTCGTCGTGTAAAGTAAACGAAGCAACTTGCTGACATCAAATAAACTTCGTATCCATGAGTCACTCATGTATCGTGTTCGGGCAAATCCCGCCGAAGAAAAGTTTTAAGGAATTTTGGCAGCAACTGAAGTTCCGGAAACAAGCGGGGGTTGGTGCGTGGGGTTTGATGCGCAGTAGACAATGATCGATAACAGTTGACTTGATCCCGCGTTTTGTATGCACGCAAGTTGTGAACGCAATTTCTGTTGGCAAAGTTGCGGCAGGTCTTCTGTCAATACTGACAGCTGCAATGGCTAAGGTTCTCTCTTTGCATGCGTGTGAAGTTTGGAACAAAAAGTCCAAAATCGTTTGCTTCCGCAGCGAACCAATTGTTTAACGCATGCGCAGTTTGGGCGAAATCTCTGTGACAGCCCTGCAACGAAAACAAAACTGATGAAACTGTGCTTGTGCCTGCAGACCAAATTCATGCAAGTTGCAGCCGCGTCTTCTTTGCCCTTCTCAGAAGTCTCGCAACCGGTGCAGGATTGGAACTCTTGCGGACCACGCCTCCCAATGTAAAGTGCTAAACGGCCCAGAATTGGGCCGAGGCCCACAGTTTGCCGACCACTAACTTATACTGCAAATATTTGTGAAGCAGTCCTTAGTTTCGTGGATTAAGTTAGCCTAACATGTTTACTTGTACAGTGGAATTCGCCCATAACGACTTCGGCTATAAGCAGGGCTACCATACCGTCCTAAGATTTGTCCTTGTTTTGCAGTACTACGTCTTAGAAAATATTACTGTCCTTATTTGCGACTTGTGTCCTTATTTTTTATTTTCTGTAGCATAATTTTAAACAAGCAATATCTGATAGACATACAGCCCATTTTTATCTCATCGTAAACATTTCGAGATCAAGGTTTTGTGGCATCAGAAGTAGTATAATTTTGCCGCACAAGAGACATAACGCACTATCAGGCACTCTGGTTGGGATTCTTGAGAAAGCTAGTTCTGTAGCGAAGGTTTAGCATTTAATTGATTCAAGAAAGAAGCAAGCGGAAAAAAACGTTTTCAGTTACGATTGCAAGGAGGTTGAGAATAAGACATTGCTGAAGCAAACGGTTATTGGAGATAAACAGGCAAACATATGATCTGACGTTGGTCGTGCAAACAGAAACAATTGTTTTCTTTTTAGGTACTAAAATCAAATTTTCCTCAGTCGCCCTTATTTTTGGTTCTAGATTGATGGTAGCCCTGGCTATAAGGACAGTTCGCCTATAACGAAGCTTTGTCGTTGGTCCGGTAGAATCCGTATCTTTTTTGTGCTTTCGAGTTCGGCTTGTTGCGATCGGAAAAGCCCGAGCGCCATGTGCGCAAAGCTTCGCACCGTGGCAGCAAGCAACAATAGAGATCACCCGACGAGATCACTCTCGTTGTCAGCGTTAGCGCACAGTCAACTGCTCACCAGATTCACAAGCAATGTTAGAGGTCACTCACCAAGATCACTCCATCGGGATCGCTCTATTATTGCTTGTTCGCGCCACGTGTATATATATCATTGTTCTTCGCGCACATCCCGTTCGTGGTGAATCACACATTCAACGCAACGCCACCGGAGAGGTTGCAACAGGCTATATTGTTATACACTTTGCCTATGGCGACGCTTTTTGTCGGTCTCCGCCGAATATTTTGTTTTGTTCGTTTATAACGACAGTTAAAACTTGCAAACTCGGGTACGCGAGCCACCACACATCTTTTTTGACCGATTCAGAAAGACGTCAATAGGGGTGCTTTACGTTTGTGCGGGGAGGACTTGACATACAAATTTGACAAAAATTCCACTAATTTGCAGTGTTTCATATTTCAATTTGGGGGGATAATCCCACCAAAGCCCCCCGTCGTGGCGACTGGACTGGAACGAATATGAACGTAGAAGTTGGCGGCCAATCGTTGAACCGTGGCACCGGCAGGTGTCACGTGAGAATGGCATCAAGGATTGCGCCTAAGGTTGCCGGAGGTCTTGAGCACCAAGGACTTTCCTTGAATTTGCTATAAAACTGGTTTTGTCCTTGATGCTTGAAAAACATTTTGCTGCCCTTGGAAGTTCTTGAAAAGTTGTGAAATTGTTCATTATTGAACTACTGATGACATTGAACAATCAAGATTAAACAATGCAGGCCTAATTGAACAAAATAACGTGGAGATTTGTTCCATCTTCTAGAGTTGTGTAGTAAAAAGTGCACCTGTTATTCAGCACTGTTTATTTGAAAAAATGTGCTACACCACTATATCTTAAAAGTAAACTTCAATAATCACAATGTCCTAGAAAAAATTTCAAATGATCTGGCAACTCTAATTGCACCATCAGCAGCAACGGAGGCAAACCGATGCGTGGATTTGACTGTACAGTACCAGGGATTGTTGCGACTAACTGTAGTCAGTTTGATCGATAGACATGGTGAAGCAATGCATAAATTGTCGAACGAAAGCAGTATCCCATTGTGCAAAAAGTATGACATTGTTTCGCTAAATAACGAAAGTGGCGAAAGTTTTCAATATTCCAACAATGACGTTGACTACAGTTTCGAAAAATGCAGACAAAATGATTTCCCACATTCTCTTATCAAAGTTCACGCGAAAACACGATAGAGTAAGCGGCAATGCTAATCAGAGAACACTTTCCCTTGCCAGGCTTTGGCGTTGAACTAAAAAGCCATTTCAGGAACGATTTGTTGTAGTTCGGCTGCAAGAACAGTTCGCCTGTAACGGCACATTCTCCGGTCCCATGAAGTGACGTTATAGGGCATAGGTGCAAGAGCAAGCAAATTTTTGGAGGTGGTTTAGGCGAAGATCCGGATATACCGAAGATGGTTGTTTCCTAACCTAACATCATCTAAGTACTGAGATATCGGTGAAAATTGTTTAAATTGAACACATTTACGACCCAACAACAGACTTTCGCAAAAGCAAAACGAATTTATTGATGCTTTTACAATGGTACATCAGAGTAGTTACCGCCATATCCAGGCAGTTACTGACAGTCTCAAGTTCATAATTTTAGATTACTTGGCTGCAAAGAAATCTTGGGTTTTGGACTGGCGCAGGGATTTCTGCGACTGGTCCATTAGCAGTCACTCTATTTGGAAGGTATTGCCATCCAGACATCTTACCGAGTATAATACACTCGGATAATGTTCTACACAAGCACCCTCAGCACTGATGAATAGACAGATACTGAAACCGGGGCGCGGTGGCGTGCCTTGAGCGTCTAGTTCATTGGCCATCCCCGTATGTGACGCAATAATCGTCTCTATGATTAGTCGAATGTTGCGGCCGTTGTTATCATAATTCTATACGCTCGTTGATGGTCGTGAGCACGCTTGTGTTGTATCTGAAAGCTGCCGAATCTTTCCAAGAGACAAAAATCCGGATTACGAGATGTGAAAAGAGCAGATTTTATCCTGTATTGGCGAAAATCCGGATAAACCGCATATTTTTATAAAGAAAAACGTTAGAAATCATTCGTATCACCAGTTTTGGCGAAGATCCGGATTAACCGAGGTTTACCGTAACAAACAAGCATGAAGGCCGTGGCCCACACCAATGCGACAACTGTTGCAGATGCACAGAGCAAGAATTTAAAAAAAATTTCAATAACACGGCGTGCACTACAAAAATGCGTAGGCTGAGCCTGTTTGTTGTTAGAAAGCATAGATACTCGAAGCTCAGTACGTGATAAGGCACGTATCAAGTCATCTTCCACATTAAGCTTGCTTCTGGATTTCGTTTTCATGGCAACAAGAATCACCTGTCTGTCTCAAAATGCTTTTAGTAAACTGCATGTTGTGCGCAACGTGAGCTACGCTGTATGGAAATTTCCATGTCGCAGTAATTTCCAACACATAGGCCTAATAAAGAAAAAGCGCATTATAACCTTTGGAGCTCAAGAGCTACCTCCGTTTTCGATTGAAGGTCAATCTTGCAACATGTGCTCAATTTCAATAACACCAGGCCGTGGCCCGCAAAAAGTTATTCCGTTGGCCACTGCCCACAGATTAAGAAACCCTGCTTCAGAACCGTCGCCGGAAAGTCTTCAGTGGGGGGGCTGTACGTGTGTGCACTGGTGCAGGGGGCTAGACATTCTAAAGTTTGACAAAAACTCCACTATAGCGTTTCGTATTTCAGTTTGGGGTGTTGGAGCTTTGTTTGGGGGGAAATGGCGACGGGACTGCCCTGTTTCGGTGTAGGTCTACTAATAAATCACTTCTGCGATGCATGAATTCCATTTGAAGCATATCCCCACTGCACATGTTGCGCTGGTCAGAAACCTATCAACCTAGTCTAGAGTAATTCCCTCACATCAACTTATTGTTAGGGAAAAGAAGCACGAAGTTGTCTAGAGATTGTAGGCTACGTAGTGAACAGTATGAAAACGGTATCATCGTCCTGTCCAGTTACCCATGATAACTACGTGAAATCAGCCCCATCGCCAAGGGGGGCTTTGGTGGGCTTAGCTCCCCAAACAAAGTACGAAGACCCAGAATCGTCGTCAATAGGGGTCTTTACTTTCGTGCAGGAGGGGCTTGACATTCAAACTTGACAAAAATTCCGCTAACCTGTAGTGTTTCATATTTCAATTTAGGGGGTTTGGAGCTATGTTTGGGGGGACAAGCCCACCCAAATTGGAATATGAAAGTCCAGACTTGGACAACTAGAATTTTTTAGCTTTTCTAAATTAGATTAGAATTAAATTAGAGCTAGCTCAGCTCTCACAAATTAGATTAGAATTAAAATTAGCGGATTTTCGAAAACCATAAATTGAACTAAAATTAGAATTATAATTACATAAACTCAAATCAAAGCAACTTTAATCCAAGAATAATTCATGTCCAAATGTGGATTCATTCTCATAGTCATAAGCATGAAAATTGTAAAGATTCGAACGCCAATATTAACGCGTTTCTCGCTGTACAATTCCCTGCGGCAAGGCGAATCGCTAATGCGGCGTGGTGATTACGCCACATTAGGGGCATAATGAGTGGGGGCGAGGGGGCACAATTACCCGGGCACCGAATCACTATGGGTGCGCCGAAAAGCCCCAACAATGTCACAAGTGCTTTCTTCAATACAGTACATTTGCTTCCGAAAGACCGTAGGTTCGAACATGGGGCGCCAAATTTGCTTCTTGCCTCGGACGCCATCTAACCTCGTTACGCCCCTGTGCCACATATAACTTTGAATTCATGACAGCAATAGCGGACTGAACCTAGTCGAGATAAAGCTCTATTGCTGTTTTGCCGAGGGTTGTTGGATCGACCCTCTCTCTAGTTGGCTCATGGCAACGCACCGTGGCTGCGACACGAAAAACTCGTCACGACGGAGCAGATGTCGCTGTCATACCCACTACCCAGGAGTTCTCGAGCAGCAGCCTTCGGATGATGGAAACGATGTTCGTTTTTACAACACACAGCCCAAGAGTGGCCCGGGAGCTGATGTTTTGCGGCCCGCGGAAAGGGCCAGATTTTCAAGCAAGCATTACAGTTTTTGAAAGATATTGCCAGGGTCGGATTAAATGTAGCGTAGCAGTAATGTTTGCCTGCTGTTTAGAACAGTTCCTCAAGAGCACCGGTTAATTTATAGCAGGAACATGTCCTAGGCGCGCCCGAATTTACAATAAAGAAAATCAGACCCGCCCTCTATCATTCGGCTTTTCGTTCAGTTTTATCACTAGACAAATTTGTATTCACTCATGGTTTTATTAGTGTAACTTTAAGCACTGCGCTATAAATCAGAGGTGCATTATCATAACATTAACATCAACAGGGGTTCTTAACACGAGTTCAAAGTTCTTTCATGACGGAGAGAGTAACCCGAACCACCACCATACATCAGGGACAAAGCAAGCTACTAGGGTATAAATCTCTTTTTTTGGTGGTCTAGTCCAATGGTAAACCTACGTGGACTAGCTATTTCAGCTTCTTAAGCTTGGCGCGACCATAACCCAACTTGCTTAGGCAGTGGCCCGAGGGAGACTGACTCTAGTGAAGTTTTTCTGGTTCTGAGCAGAGCTCTCACAAATGCAACTCCAAAAATCCCTAGAACAGTACCCAAAAATCACTAAAAATCATCCCTAAATCTGTGGTGGTGCAGCATAAAATCAGAATACCATGATAAATGTCAAAAATAGAACCAAATATGATTTGCAAAATAAACGGAGATAGTTCCTTTTTGCACATGTTCATACTTTTCCGAAAATCCCTAAAATATCCCTAAATCCCTAAAAAGGGTCAAAAGTTCCAATCTAGGGACAAAATCCCTAAAAATGAGAGCACTGGTTTTGAGGTCGACATACTGTATCACACCATATCACGTGACTAAGTGTCATTCTCGACTCTCATTGGCTGGCTCATCAGGTAACAGGTCTACGCGCTTCATGACGCAACACGGCGCTGCGCCTGGCGTAATGCAATCGCGACACTGGTGGTCACGCTCTCGACGCGTGATCATGTCAAATCCGAAATCGAGGTTATGCATCAGTACGTATCCTTTTTATCTGTTTAAATCGGGAATATTATTAACAGATCAGAGTGGCTTACTAATGCGAGTTATTTCTGCAATGTTGTGGGTTACTCTCATCCTTAATACAGTTCACGAATCACTTGTAATGGTACAAGTACCATCACATGGCGCATGGCGAAATGGAGCGAGAAGGGTAGAAAACGGTGACTGGAGTTCATGGAAGGGCGTGACGTGTCTGGACGTGTGCGATAGTCATCACAAATAAATATCGAAACTAGTTGAAAAGTATATAATACCGGGCAGACCAAAGCAGCATAGAGTGATCATGGCATGTGATCTTTATTGCTGCTTGCCCCTCTATCGTTAGAAGGCTTTCCCCGTGCAGCGCTTGCCGCTACCCAAAACACTCACAAAATACATGCCCACGACATGCAAATGTAGACAGTTCAGAATATCCCCTTCCTGCTAAGCCGAGTGTTCTATTCTTCATTTTGTTTCAGCTTCATATTTCCTAGTGAAAGTCCATTTTTCTGTAAAGTTTTAATTTTCTCGGAGAGTCCTCCAATTCACACTTGTCCACAATAAATGACACTAAACGTTAGGTTCTTCTTCTTGACTCTTTTTCTCTGTCATTGAAGTTGCTTCTTGACGGTATTTCGAAGTCTGGGAATGTTTCATGTTGAGATTGCAACGTGAACTCAACAGTAGGCTATTGTAGGCCCAGGCTGGTCAGATATTTCGTGAAATTTGCTAAATTTAAGGAGATAATTCGATAGTTATACTTGTGATAAAAACAATAATAAAGAAATTGAAGGCAGAATTTTTCCAGGGCTCAAGGCAATAGCCTTAGTGGCCTAATGGTTAATCCAGCATTGGGCATTGCCAATGTTCCGTGGATGGTCAGCACGTTGTCTAACCCGCTGAACCTGACACATGCAGCTGTGGGCCGTGGACCAATCTGGTTATGTGCATTTGGCCCGGCAGTGCTGCATGGTTATACATACCCTGCCCTGAAACATTACCGCTGACTGACTGTGGTTAATACCTGATGACTATTGTGACTTCTGCGTGTGAGTCTGAGTGGATAGGCAATGTGACTTAAATAATTGGCTAATCACTGATAGGGTTACATAGTCTGTACTGCAGCTGCGAATGAGAAAAGAAATTGATCAAGTTTTTACTTTTTTCGCTTTTCTTTGATGGGATGATGGCGTGGCACTTGTGACCATTTTCTTGCACTTTCACTGCATGAGGGTGCGTCCTTGTTTCACCTTTAAAAATACCGTTGGACAAATTAGCATTTTTGGCAAAACCGGAAATTAGATTAGAACTAAAATTAGAGCACAGAAGCTTTTTACGAATTAGGTTAGATTAGAATTACCGTCATTTCGCTCTAATTCGTCGAATTATTTAGTTGTCCAAGTCTGTATGAAACACTACAAATCAATGGAGTTTTTATTAAATTTTCAATGTCAAGCCCCCTATTGAAGACTTTCTGGCGACGGTTCTGCGCGATATTGGCAGCAATTTGCAGGGTTATTGCTGTTAGCAGGCTACAACTCTTACCACAGTTTACCTTAGTTTTTGAGGAACAAGAGGAAGTGAACAGAATTTTGTGCAGTATGGCTTTACGTATGTAATAGAATCTGGTGGAACTCAGCATCTTCAGTGCATTCCTTGCAATATTAAGTTGAGCAACTTCAGCACCAGTGTAATGGCGCTAGGCCATTACATACCGAAAAAGCGACAAAGTCCAAGGGTTCTTCCCCGGCAGAAAGTACCAATCAAACGGATACTAGATGACGTCGCGCAGCAATGTGAAGGGAAGGCCTGAAGGACGAACGTCGAAACTCATAATGCCTAGATCCGCAAGGACTAGGGAGGCGCTTCATTAGTCCAGTCGGTAAGGCATTCGCAAATTGGCTGTAATATCTTATCTCTCCCTGGGAATCATGATAGTTCGATTCCCGGACTTGAAGTGGAACAAGGCGGGCAAACGTTCCTCTTCACCAGCTAAATTACTAAAACATATTACAAAAGTCATCGGAATAGAGAAGTACAGACTCACGCCACGGTGCAATGGATGAATTCGAGATGAGGGCCCAATTCGATGCAAATGTTACCATTACATACAGTGGTGGATCCAGACCAGGGGCGACTCCAGGTCAAGGTCAACAGCGTCACTCGGCCTCATCACGCGATTTATACTAACGTTCGAAGCATGGGCGTTCGCAGAAAAAAAAGAGGCAACGCCGACATTTTGCTTATCATTTTCAAGTTGCCGACGATGCAATGCAAATGGACGTTCACAAAACGCTTTACCCTTTCTACACCACAAAGAAAATCCCTCATGTTACGGTAACAATCACAAAAAATGCACTTCGTTGGCAGTAATAGCCAGGTATATCACGATAATTTACTTACCCAGTAGGCTATCGGCAGATTTTCAACACAGGGTACTTCTCAAGTAAGCATTGCCACGATCATTAGAAGAAACATTGCCGCGGTCTTCAACGAAACCACAAATTATAACTTTATTTCACCAAGCAAGAGGGCCGCATCCAGTGGCGTAGCAAGGGGGCGCGGGCCCCGGGCGGCACCTTTTGGGGGCGGCACTTTGTTGATTAAAATTTAATATTTGAAAGGAGTTTAAAAGTTCTTGCTTGGTGTTATTATTTTTAATTGAATTTGTTTAAGTTTCAAAAGTTCTAAGTCTTCAATTTTTGTGTTTAGAAGCAGGGATGCGGAAGCGGTGGAAGCGGTCCTTTTTCTGTGGAAGCGGAAGCGCGAAAAGTCTACCACTTCCGCTTCCACATAGGTTATTTGACTTAAAGAGTAACTTGGCGAAAGATTTTGTCCATTTTCCGATGTTAATTAAACGGTGAATTTGCACTATAAGTCTGAATGAATGTGCGATATCAGTAGCAGTAGAGAACGAGAAAAAGCATAGGGGAAGTTGGCGCCTACGAGCCACTTTTTATGATATCGAGCGTAGCTACAACACGGTGCATTATTTTTTGCTCAAAATTTTCCAGTTAGTGTCTTAGGGTTGTGACATGCTTTGTGGGAATTTATGGAGCAAAATACCGGCAACCGTAGAAGTTACATGGATGATTTCATTCGTCATCCAAATGGATCAAGGGTCCCCATGCTTTGGGACCCATGAACCGGCTTGAGGGACCAATGAACCATGCTTAAAACTGTACGAAACTGTTGGTCCATTGCTGCACGGTTTATGTGCACCATTCCTTAAATTAAACATCGAACTAACGAAACTTCAAGCAGCTAACGGAAACACATCAATGGGTTTATTATCACTGGCTATTACCAATTTGTGGAAAGTAGATCTTCGGTTTAAATATGTGAAGGCGATTCAAAACGAAATGTTATTTCAAAGATCAATCTTGAAAATTGGACAATACTAGAACAAGGTATGTTTTCATACATCTGAAGAAAATAAATCATCAATGTTTATATCCAGTGAATGTTAACAGCAAACATTTTAATGCCAAACCTCTTTTGGTTGAACTTGATGTGACATGAGGGAGATAGGGGCCCGCGTGAATATCTTTTATGCTCGGCTCAATAAAACTACATTCAACACTGCTGAGATGCTTTTTAAGAAACCTTTCCTCTAAATAGCTATATTCATACTTATTTTCAGCACCTGCCCAATATAAAAAACTTTTATTTTTGCAACTGATTGCAAAAGCACACAGCTATTTTTTGATTCTACTGAACAGGACCGTAACTATGGGGGGCACAAGTCCCCTTGAAAAATTTTTTGCCTTCTGTGGAAAAAAGTGTTGAACATAGTGTAAAACTATTGTACATCTAATTGGTCCCCCTCAGAAAAATCTTCGCCTCATCCTGGCATCCCAAGCTGGTTATAGGCCTGCTACTACAGCATCGCTGTCTTCATGAGATGATTTACGGACTTCTGTGCTGCTACTATTATAAGTTCAAGAGCCCTAGTTCTGGTTCTGACGAGGCTTCAAAACAGTATCGCAGTCAGAATGAGGTCGAAAAAGCCGTGGGCCCGCGAAACAAACTTGCTGAGATTACTGGCGGTGTTCTATCAATTTTCAACTGTTGCAAACGAAAGGATGGAACAGTAGGACCCAAGATGCCGTCAGTGACTGACGATGTCATTGACTGTCCAAACAAAGTTATTGGCTGTGCTACTGCTTCAGAATGTTTGCTTATATCGATAACTTTTCCATGAACAGAAATATTTTTTGCTAGCTTTTGCTTTAACAGGGCGGGTCGGTGATAATGGAAAGACTTGTGCTTCTTCCTGGTTCGCATTTTTGTGATTTCCTGACTTTTGGCATATGTTTGTATTTGAAGCTGGAGGATGTATTGTGACGTAGCGTCACAATGTGGATGAATCTATTGGAGTTTGATACTTAGAGATGTTGTTTACGAGCCACTGCAAACGCTTCGT
>Ga0210059_1014090_pt1 | contig 11861 bp, 11 predicted proteins | sample Ectturendosymbi2_FD_188042 | JGI IMG/M metagenome (GOLD analysis project Ga0210059, IMG submission 188042) | Ecteinascidia turbinata endosymbiont from Florida, USA - Sample 2 (SPAdes) (version 2) | ecosystem: Host-associated > Tunicates > Ascidians > Unclassified | place: Key West, Florida... | reverse complement strand
GAGACCTCTGACAAATGTTTGTGTAACCCTGACCGAGACCTCTGACAAATGTTTGTGTAACCCTGACCGAGACCTCTGACAAATGTTTGTGTAACCCTGACCGAGACCTCTGACAAATGTTTGTGTGTAACCCTGACCGAGACCTCTGACAAATGTTTGTGTGTAACCCTGACCGAGACCTCTGACAAATGTTTGTGTGTAACCCTGACCGAGACCTCTCCGGCTCAAAACAATTTCATTAAGAGGTTTAGTGAATATACTGTAGAGATGTGCAGACGCCGAGGTAAAAACTAATCAAACATGACAATGAGGATGTTATTGATTTTGACAAACCAGGAAGTGAGCTTATCTGTCGAGTTGGATGATTTGTTATATAAGAGTCATTAATTGCAAGAAAACGAAGACTCAGCTTTAAGTACCAATCCTTTAATGATCTCTCTCCCTTTATTCAACATTAAAGTTGAAGAAATCTACTCTTCATGACTTTTCTCGTCACTACCACATTCGCCCACAGACTATAAAAGAATGACATTTAAGTGCTTCTTTCTCTTCTACTTAGACTTTGGCCAGTCTGCTTTGTGGCCAAACTCTGTGCTTCATTCAATTATTCTTATGGGAAAGATCATAGTTATTGTAATGTTTACGAATATGGTTAACACCAACAAATCATTTACGTTTCTTGTGTATCTTCTCATTCAACTTTCCAGATCACGTCCCAAACAAAACGCATTATCAATTTTGGTCATTCTTCGAACAAATGTGATAAAATGCAGTCACGAATGACCTTTCAACGGCGGTGTCAAAAATGTTGCAATTCTGGCACAGCTAGATCAACTTAAACAATTTTCGATAAATCGTCCTAAACGTACGATTCTAAAATTATTCGGTGAAGCTGAAAATTCTAGTTTGGAGCCATATTTACATTTTCTTTTTCAACTTTTTAGCAACTTGACAAAAACAAAATAGGTTATAAAAGCTACCCCAGTTGATTGTTTCCTGACCGAAACGAAGAAAAGTCATGAATTTGCGTCACAGCGCTACTCTTTCCGTGGGTACAAAATTTCCTTCAACAAAGCTGAACCCGATCCTGACTCCTCCAAATCTAAGTCTTTACTGACAAAGACAAATCATTTTCAGTATTTATGCAATTATTAACGTCTAGGAATCCCACTTTAACCGATTTTTCAGTTGTGTGAGCTTGGCGAAGGGTTAGTTCCAAGCCGCTGTTGACAAATGCTGAAGTGTGCACTTGTCGAGTGCGTGCAGGCGACATTTATGATGCAGTTAACCAAATTATGTCATCGCTAAATCTGTTGAAACCAGACATGGGGCGATTACAGCACAAATGTAATCGATTACGGTTACTTGTCACATGCTCGATTACGATTACGAACAAACAAAATCGCAATGTCATCAATTACGATTACGATTGCATTGAAAGTAATCACGATTACAATCGCGATTACATTTGTCCAAACATCCTCAGAAAGAACCATTTGCATAGTTTGATATAAGTACTGTGTATGTTTAGACAACATACAATACGAATAAATGTAATAAATGAAATTACCAATCTGTAAGGATTAAGCAACTCAAAAAAGAAAAATCACAGTAAACTAATTGTTTACTGAGAAGTTTGTGCAGTCAGCAAACCAGTAGAATAATTAGATGTTTGAGTCATTGGGGAAAACTTAGCTGAAAGAGGCCCACTGGCCACTGCTGGGGGCCACTAGCCAATACCCAGAGAAAAACCTGAGAAATTGCGTTGAATACGGGTGTGGATGGCTATACTTAAACTCTATAATTTCACTGGAAAATACATCGAAAAATGCAAAAAAACGACAACCTACTGAAAACCAAAAGAATACTAAAATTTAAATGTAAGCTAATTGGGGACCCAGTTTTGCATTTAGCTTGCCAGAGGGGCAATCCGCCCCAGACTCCCGTCAGTTATGCCACTGCAACAAATACTTTAAACATGGATTAAACAAAAAAATCAAGGTCCAAAATGTTTGTCACTGTTGATAGCATCAACGCTTCGAATCTTTCATCAGTCAAACGACATCCATCAGGGTTGAACATTCGTCCAGCAACGTTGAAAACTCGTTTGTTTGTAATTTCAAACTTGCTGACTATTTTTTTCAAACTGCGGGTTACGATGCATTCAGCTTTGTGATGACCTTCGGATCGTCTGAAGTGCAGCATAGCATTTTGTAGATTTTTCATTTGAAATGAAATTAACAGTGATGCCAATATAGATGCGCTTCCGTGTATGGGATCAAAAGTCAATGGTCAACAAAAATTCGCTGGTTTCTTTTGAGTTTTTTTACCAGTGTTTGTAGATGATCTCTGTTCACATGCCAGTTATCAACGTTGTGGGAAGGTGCTGTCGACTTGGGTTAAAGTACCTTATTCCTGTGAAAAAAAGTTATATAAATTACTGTACTGCTTATATACATAGTCTACTACAACATTCACATTCATAGGTTCACTCTGAATATATATAAATAAATTTCGTGATGTACCGCTATTTCTTCTGCTGCCGAAGTGTCAACCCATTTTTTAGAAAAGCTCTTATTTTTGTTGCTACATCTCACTATTAGACTCGCTACGTTACTTCTGGCGGCCAACAGGAAGGCTAACTGGAACAAAGCGAGAATTCGTTACAAACGCTGTGCTTGCCGTTGGAGTATCTGGATGAACGCACACAGACAGCAAATGACCTCCTCTGAAACATAATCATAACAAATGATGCTAAAAGCAAGAAACCCAGCTACCAAAACTGCGGTTCAAGGCACAATGATGTAGAATGAAGATTTCTAAGTCTAATCGCGAAATTAATCGTCGATTACGATAAAATTGCAATGTAATAGATTACGATTACATGTCATTTTTAGTCAGTTCAATCGATTACGATTAGTCCAAAAGCTGTAATCGATTACTATTGACAATTATGACTACACCATGTATGGTCCCCAATATGTCTGAAAGAAAGTGGCTGCTATACAATCAATGGATTCAAATCCAAATTTCAACGAGAGCTGTGGAGCCAGCTTCTGATGCCGGATCCCGAGCCAAAAACGTTCAGATGGTGGATCCGAAGCCGGAGCGGGCAATTTGGTTTCTGGCTCTACAGTTCGAGGTTGGGGGGTAATCGAATTGAAGGATCATAAATGGTTTTCAGTTTTCGATGGACCAAATCATTTCGGACCCGGAACATGATCCAAAATCTTTAGATTCTTCGAGCTGGAACCAAAAATCATAGCCGGAAACTGAAATCTGAGTTTCGGCTCCACAGTCCTGATTTCAATTATATCGTCTTTGTTTGCATTTTATATTATTACTTTCGTTTTTGTTTAGAACTCTATGAACTCTATGATCTACACCACCCTAAATTGTCGAGTTTCCGCAAAAGAGATTCTGTGCATTGGTTAACCCACCGAAAGCAATACACTAGAGAAACATTCTGGCTTAGATTCTAGCACTGTGTTTTGATATTATGCAAAACAGCGCTGGAGCGTGCTCAGCACTCAAACGTCAACACCAATGCCAAAAAATCGAGCGTTAATGATCATTTTCTGCGCAAGCTGCAATCTTATCAATCAAACATGCCGCCACTGCTTTATTTAAGCAACATTATATTTTTGGACGAATAGCAAATATTGCCTGGTACGCCACACATTTGCTCTCCGTTGTTTTCAGCTGATACATTCCTTTGTTACTCGTCAATTAATCCTAATTATTTCCTGTGCTGTAACTGACGTGGGGAAGGGGTGCGAACCGCCCTCCTGGCAAGATAAATGTTTAAAACCGGCCCCGACATAGCTTGCATTGCGGTTTTACTATTTTATGGGTTTTCAGTAGGTTGTTGCTTTTTTGCGTTTTTCAGAGTATTTTCGCTCTATACCACTGCTGTGTGTCCCTTCAAGATCCTCGAGAGGCTCATCTGCGTTCGTGGCGAACAATCTTTGACCCATCACTCCCGCAGGAGCAAGTGGGGTTTCGACACGGGAGGTCAACCGTAGATCGGGTCACCCTCTGATACAAGACACCGAGGATAGCTTTTCGGCTAAGAAGAAGGCTAGAGCTGTGTTTGTCGATTTCACAGCAGCCTACGGTAGTGCATGGCATCACAGCCTCACCTGCAAGCTACTACGATTGCTGCCTGATAAACACCTGGACATCACGGTGCGGATCATTATGGAGCTGGTTGGAAAGCGCAGCTTCACCCTTGCAACGGCAAACGGAGCAGGATCCAACGCCTCAATATCGGTTTCCCACAGGGATTCGTCCTGGCACCACTTCTCTTCAACATCTACATCTCTGGCCTGCCAACCACTGTCTCCAGAAAGTACGCATACGCTGACGACCCAACAATTATGCACGCTGAAAACTACATCCAGACCTTGAAGCTAAAGTTTAGCACTACAAACACGGTTTGGCAGTCGTCTACCTCAACAACAAAGAAGCTAAACGAGAGTTAAAGCCAACCACAACAAAGAAACCCGCCCTTTTGCTCCGAGCACAAACACCTGGGAGTAACGTTGGACAGGTCCCTCACATATCGCCAACAAATCGAGTCACTTCGCAAAATTTGACATCACGCGTCGCACTCTTGAAGCGGCTTGCTGCCTCGGGCTAGATTGCTGGAGAAACAACGCTGCGAATATCCACCTTAGCCATGGTTCCATTCAACGGCAGAGTATTGCGCACCTGTCTGGAGCCGCAGTCCTCACACCCGCCTCATTGGCCTTGCCTTCCACGGCGCCTTGCGAATTGTGACTGGATGCCTGTGTCCTACACCAGCGGACAATCCTCGCAGGCATCCCACTTGCTATCCTCGCAGGCATCTCACATGATGAGGTTCGTCGCAAAGGAGCTACACTGTCGCTAGAATGCGTTATCCTGGAGCTTGGGCATCTGCTCCAATCAGTGCTCACCTGTCCACAGAGTGGGAATGCACGCCGTCGCAAATCGAGACATACATTATTACCCGCCTTGCAACAACGCAACAGTTCATCTGGCAACAACAGAAGTGCGGTGCTCTGGGCGGATCACAGATGGAATGTGGAGTGGTTGGACAACACTATGAGATTGCCTACTTTCATCTCCGACATCGCACCCAACCTCCTGGAATGGCCCAGCGTGTGACCGACTTAACCGCCTCCGCACCAGTGTCGAATGTTTTCGCTCCTGCTTCCACAAATGCGGCACGTCCCCTTCTACGGCCTGTGAGTGTGGCGCAGTAGAACAAACCGTCGACCATGTTGTCCTCTAATCTCCAATCCATCAGCCTTCCCATTCATTGTATGGCTAGGCGGTCCTAGATAACGAGACAATCGAATGACTGCTCAACACCAGCCCGGAGATCCAGTGCGGCCAAGCGGTGGATTAAACCAATTCGCTCAAACGATGAAGAAACAGAAGTAATTTCCGGTGACATAGGATTTTGGCATAGGCATCCAATAGTTCTCAGGTTTTTTCTGAGTGTTTGGTAGTGGACCCCTAGTGATTCACCTTCAGCAGAATTTCCCCCCTGGATCAAACCTCTAGTTACACCACTGATAACATCCACCACACTTTAGCAACAGCCCTACTACTTTGAAACCCTGATCAACTATTCGGTTGGTATTTTAACACATTCATTGCCGTGTTAACTACGAGTGACCACCAAACACAAAGTCAACAGCTGCGAAACGAGACGTACGCGCTGAAAGGATTCACACCGCACGCATAATTTATCAATGGAATGGCAAGGCAGTCATTAAGAACACTTTACACAACGTTCTAAACTGAAGTGCCCAACATATTTCAACAAAAAATTCCGAACCTTTCTCATTTACTTAAAATAAGCATCGTGATACAGATATTAATTTAAACAAATAACTTACAATTATTTTGAGGAAGTCAGTAACAACCGATAACCTTGCTTAATACAATCGCAAATTTCACGTAAGCAAAATGGATCTTTTCTAAAAGACTTGAAACTTGCATTGGAAATGTTCGGGTTCCATCATAAAGATTACTTTTTGGGAGCTTAATTTTTACACACAAAATAACACGGATATTTCCCTAAACTGCCACATTAAATATATTGTTATATATAATACTGCACTGCCGTTTTCGAACACAACTAGTTAAACCTGGATTTCCATCATTTTTCGGTTTAACTTAACTCGAATTTTCATGAACAAATTCATTTAATAACGAGATTTTTCTTTTTCTATATTGCCAAAGCCGCATGTAAATATTTCAGTATGATATCTCTGTAGATGAAAGAACCAAGACGAAACAGCGGCACAAAAGTCTGCATCATGATATTACTGTTCAATCTCAAATTTCAGGAAGTTTGCCTTGCAGAATAGAAAAACTTGGAAAATACGCAAGTGATAACGTTTTAAGTCTGAAAGTGATTTTAGCCAAATCTTCAGCGAATTATCCTCGCCAAACGTTTTTTCTCATATTTTGCATTTGTGAGCCATAAACAGGGCCGTAAAATTTACATTCTACTACACAAGTTTGCCGGGGACACCGCTGTTGGCCTCGACGATTACTTTTAGGGCACTTGTCCGTTTCCAGAAAAAAATTTCAAAATTCATCGCAACTCTTTCGATTACCGAAACTACAGTTTTGCAATACGCTGCTGCAAGGAGATTTCGTTATTATTCGTCGGTGTTTTCGTCACAGTCAACGTGTACAAGGAAACGTTTCGTCAAACCGTTTCTAAACAACTGTTAACCCTTATCGTGAAATCGAAGGGGAACATTTCATGTTTCGTTACACATAGCTCATCAGAGGTGATGTTGGACTGTTTTGAAAAATGAAGAAAATGTTTTGTGCCTTGAACAAATGCTTAATCAAATGCTTGTACTCCGTCAGTTTGATGGTCCTGGTGATGCGATCAAGATTGTCTATGGCAGTTCATTGATCTTAAATCTGAAATTAATGAACAATATCTGCATCAACCGCAACATGAGAATTCAATTTATTCAGAATTAAAGATGCCAATGCGCAACCCCATCACTGTGAATGTGGTGTCGTCACAAAGAAACTCTGTACATCCTTTGATTCTTTGAATGTCGCAAAGTTCCAGCAGTGAGTGATCGTATGCACTCTAATCTTCAATAATGAAAACTTCAAAATGATGAAAGATTTAATTAGAATCGCTTCACTCTTAACGCTGGGTGCAAAAGCATGATGGTACACTCAGAGCGCCATCACTTTCTACTAAATTGCATCGAATTTGCAAAATCTCATTCGTTTGAAGATATCTGTTATCTATCATCACCAGAAAACAAATATGGACTGTTCAAGCAACAACGAAACCATGGGATGGGAAATACCTTCTATTGACAATCTGTTCCGCATTGATCCTCAACTTCGGATGTTTGAGAAAGAAATTCGAAAGCAGTTTGTACTTCGTTACTTTCAGATACAAATTCAAGTCTGCATGTGATTATTTGGTGGAACTTTATTAAATAGCAAAGAAACGCACATTTTACACAATTCCTAGGTCTAAATTTTGTGTATATCCTCAATTTCCAATGTCGTATCATCATTTCCGTACGGTGAGGTAAATTATTTCAGACCTTATTCAGTTTTTCAGATAAACAAACCCCACTTTCATGATATTTGGGTAACGAAAACAATCAGTATGATTTTTGGTAGCGAACTTTCAAAGGAGAAAAGTTGATTAGTTGATCAGTTCGAAATTATTTTACCTGACAGTTAAACTGCTTGTTTGTTTCACAACGACATTCATTGTGTCTTTATGCAAAAGGTCACCTGATGCAGAAAGCACAAAACAATCGTTTGCAACAAGATCGGTGCTTTAATTCAATGCTATAACTTGTATCTTGCAAATGGTCAAATTCATAAGTCTCCCATTAACTCGTCTGCTCAAACGTACGTTGGGATTGCATCGAAAATAATTTGTTAAAGGTATGGACTTTTCCAAATAAACAAATAATCGATTGAAAATATGGAAGGATTTGATCGATTTACCCGAAGCCATAGAGATTACGGTGTTGTTGTTGGCCATGATGGAGGGGTGAAATGCCAGGAGTGGATTCCGAATGCGAGGGCGGTATTTCTCAAAGGACAGTTTAGTAAGTACTGTACACGTTTGGACAATGAATCAAATAAAGGCGTCAGTAAACTTGCAAAGAGATATTTGGTATTTTCAGATGCATAATATTAGCCACAAATCAATTTGTAAAACATTTTCAATTTTTAGACAATTGGAAGAAGATCCCCTACAACTCAGTAGGACAAGGAAAATGGGAACTGTTTCTTCCCCCGAAACAGGACGGGAATTGTCCACTTCCTCATCTCACTGAGTTGAAAGTAGGAACTTTCTTGAACAGACAATTACTGTACATCATCGTTAGAAAGCTTACTGAAGCTAAAAAGCAAGCACAATGAAACATTTGGCGCATCCTTTGAGAGCCAACAACATACACTAACATATTAATTCCAAAAATATCATCGTAGTTTTATCTTTCACCAGAAGGATCAAAAAGTAACAGAGCAACAAGGGTTCTTGATACTGATAAGAAATGCTATAAGCACGCAATTAAAAAGATAAAATTTCAGATTCAGATTTTTTATCCACAGCAACTTTGCACTCTTTTAAATGAGTATCAGTACAAAAATCTTATTCCAGAACTATTTTCCAGTTCCTAATATTTCATCAGTGCCCACTTCAACCTTTTTACTCATTTTAGGATTCATGTTAGAACTCATTACGTTTCTCGTCTTCTCGCTAATGTCGTATTTGTCAGTTTCAATGAAATTCAATGGAAAAATTATCTGCTCAGGCACCTTTTCCTCAACTCCAGAGAGTAATTGATTTCACATTGAAATTCTACTGAGATTTCAAAACCATTATGTGGAAAAAGGAGAAACAAGCCCATTAAAAAAATTGTATTATGGAACCAGTGTATGTTTCGTGCAGTGTTATATTGTGACCACTGTTACAAACTTATAAAACTCAGAGTAAACATTCAGTTTTCTTGGGATTTGACATAAAGTATATTTTTCTTCAGCTTTCCATCGAAATACAAGACCATCAAACAATCGAACGGATCTCGCCCTGGGCCAGATACGTCACTCAAAATGGATCGAGTTACAAATGGTTATTCTGGAATCCACCTCACAACCAACTTTCTCGCCAGGTATGACGACAAACAGTTTTATTGTTTCAAAGAACCCTTTTCAATCAGAGCTCCACATTTGCGAGACCACAACAAAATAGCAGTTTTTAATTCCTCTGATATTCTGTGTTAATCAGATCTGTCGTTCTCACGCCATGAAACCGGATCGGCTTCGGATCTACGAAGCTCATCTCGGCAACATTTCCAAAAGCTCAGATATGTCAAGCTACCGATATTTCACAAATCAAGTCCTTCCACGTGTTCCTGATATCGGCTACAACTGGGTTCTGCTGATGACGGCTACCGATCATCCATATCGTCTAAGTAGCGATTCTCCAGTGGCTAATTTCTTTGCCACTCCAAGGTATAAACAGAAATGCAAACAACTGAATTTAAACTTCTTTCATTTCTCAAAGTCCATAATTGCTCTGCAAGCTTTAAAACAATTTTGTAGAAACATACGCTAGCAAGGTGCTACATGTTACGTATGAATAGAAGATGATTGTGTACCTGGTTTATCTAAAAATGAACATTATTGAAGAAAAACACAAAACAATTTGTGAAGCCTTTATCACAACAAACTCCTAAGTGAAGTGATGCTGTACATATAAAATATGCAGTATGTAGTGATGCAGCCTAGAGACCCATCTTTGAGAGTCTTTTCTCGTTCTTGAGACTAGTTATACGGGAATCCAAATGCTCTCTTTATATTATTTGGTAATGTTTCTATGATTGAACTTGTCTGTCGTATCTTCGAAAAAAGAAAAACCAAAAAACGCCAAAAATGCAAACAATTCAACAAAATTACTGTTTGGAAGAATTGGGAACGTTTCTCAAAAAAATTCACAAAAAAATTTTCGGAACGACAAATTTTCATATCTCGAATCTCGGCTCCGAAAGTTCAAGCCTCTCTATCGCCTTCGACTGAACATTTCTGACCAAGTCTAGTCTCCATCTGAAAGATTCAACAATTCTTTAGCCTCTGTGTCGGAGGTCAGTTGTATCGACATGGTCACTGTATTTGTGGAATTATCAAAATATTTTCTCAACAACCGTCAAAAATGTTGGGAGTGCATGGTTTTATACCTCTTCAATTCAATATAACAATTTTTGTTTTATCTTACATTTTACACATGCAGTCGTCTCGGAACGCCTGATGAGTTAAGAGAACTCATCAATGTTGCTCACGAAATGGGAATCTATGTTCTGATGGACGTGATGCATGGTCTTGCTTCAGTAAACGCTCTACATGACCTGGGTTTGTTTGGCTGGACCGATGAGTGCTATTTTCGTCCAGGAAGGAGAAAATGTTCAGATGAAAGTGGTATATGGCGATTCGACTTCACAAAGTAAGTTCTGAGTACATTGTCAGAATATTTGCAATATACTGCAGTGGACATTTTTCGAGTTGCAATAGAATGGATCAGCATAATTTTACAAAAGTATTCCAATACACCTTTTGTGAACATTAAAATGCAAATCACAGGCAATATGGTTTTCTTTCAAAATATGTTCTTGTTGGACACTCATTGTTGTCGCTAGCAAGTTATTCTGTACACATGAAGCAATTTGATCTGTATAGATATGAAAGTCACATAATTTTCTTTTGTGTAGCAGACGTGAAGTTCTACGTTTCCTTCTGTCCAACTTGCGCTACTACCTGGATGAGTTTTCCTTTGACGGGTTTAAATTTAGAGGAATAACTTCCATGATCTTCAACAATAACGGAAACATTGATCTGAGATCAAGAGGTATACATGACTCTTGATTCTGTGTGAACAACAATCTTTTTCTTCTGAATTTGATCGATTTGTCATGTTTTCGCTTGTACTGAATGTTTCCTTGATTTAGAATTGACAATGTGAAACATGCATTTAAGATAAAAACTGGGTTGATATGATGCCTGGAAGCATTTGTTTGAATTCAACAGGAACATTATAAAAATGGTCTGCTAGTAAAGACGATTGTTCAACCAGATCTTTGTAATCTTGAAAGATAATTATTTGACAAAATTAAACATCTCTAAAACCTCCTTGCAACTATGATTGTTTGGTAAGAACAAATCAGACGCGATCACATCTAAACAATCCAAAACGTCTGGAAAAAATGTTATCTTTTCGAAAGATAAGATTTGAATTACTTCGTTTTCTTGCCCGTAATTTTTTGCTCGGTCGTAATAAACTTTGCTTGAATGGGTCACCCACACCTACTGGGGAACGATGTAGCTCCGTGTTCTAACCGCTTTGATTCTGAAGCTATGTCTTCATCATAGTGCAAAAGAAATGTAGTCTGAAAATTAGAAATCTGGAAACAAAGGGTTTTGCTTTTCGTTTTGATTTCAATCGTCACATTTTCATCAAGACTGGAAGATTGGACACAATGCAACTATTGTCATTTTCATAAAGCTATATGCAAGGAACGTGTAACGATGACTTACCACTTTACTAGACTGGAAGTTCAGCAATGACTATCGAGAGTATTTTGGAACGAGCGCAGACTTGGAATCGCTGTCATACCTAATGCTGGCCAACCAAATGTTGCATCAGTTTTATCCTCACGTTATTACAATTGCGGAGGTTGGACAATGTTTGCAAAATTATTACGTTGCACAAAACCGACTGTTTGTTGAGCAATGTGGCGTGTAGCTCAGCGCAGAAGCTGTGTGATGCTAAAACCAGTTGACAATTTCCACAAAACATCAGTTTG